>Ga0209543_1001555_pt1 | contig 19943 bp, 18 predicted proteins | sample MesohylFT_FD_187296 | JGI IMG/M metagenome (GOLD analysis project Ga0209543, IMG submission 187296) | Host-associated microbial community of the marine sponge Aplysina aerophoba from Gulf of Piran - sponge mesohyl, lysed by freeze-thaw... | ecosystem: Host-associated > Porifera > Sponge >...
GCCGGTCCGGACGGAAGATTTACGTGGTAAGAGAGCAGCAGTCCCGCATACGCGGAAGCGAAAGCGATGGCGCTGCTCGCGGCCGCGAGCGTCGCGACTTGACCCGCCCAGAACCTCGCGGCCGCGGCCGGGAGCATCATCAACCCCACCGCCATCAGCGTACCGAGCGCGTGGAACCCGGCGACGAGGTTCATGACGACCAACACCAGAAACACGAAGTGAACGGCGGCGCCGGGGCCACCCACGGCGCGCAGGAAGCCGGGATCGAAGCACTCGACGATCAATCCGCGTCCGATGACGGCCAGGGTGAAAAGAGTCAGCGTCGCGATGGAGACAATGAGCAGCAGGGACGCATCGTCGACAGCGAGAATGGTTCCGAACAGCACATGCATGAGATCGACGTTGCTGCCGTGTGTGGAGACGATGAGCACCCCAAGCGCTAGCGAAATGAGATAGAAGGCGGCAAAGCTGGCATCCTCGCGTTGAGGGGTCACACGCGCCACGAGACCGGACAGCCCCGCCACGACCAGGCCCGCGATGAAGCCGCCGAAGCTCATGACGACGAGGGAGAGCCCGGCGATCATGAAACCAATGGCCGCACCCGGCAGCACGGCGTGGCTCAAGGCATCCCCGACGAGGCTCATGCGGCGCAGAACAAGGAGAGTGCCCGCCGGGCCGCAGCCGAGGCTGAGCGCCAGGCAAGCCGCCAGCGCCCTGCGCATGAAGCCGAACTCGATGAACGGCTGGATCAGGGCGGCATGGATGTCCATCAGGCAACGCCTCGCCAGCAGACCTCGGCACGGTCATCCCACGCCTCCGCCATCTGTCGCGCCTGGAAGAGATGTTCTGCCCGCAGAACCTTGGTAGTCGCCCCCCAGCCAACGGGCTCCCGGGCAATCAGCAGGGTGTCGGGAAAACTCTCTCGCACCTGGTCGAGGTCATGCAGCACGGCGATGATCGTTCGTCCTTCGCCATGCCATCCCACCACCACCCTCAGAAGGTCGGCCGTGGTCTTGGCGTCGATTGCCGTGAAGGGCTCGTCGAGCAGAATGACAGGACAGTCTTGCAGCAGCATGCGGGCGAACAAGACCCGTTGAAACTGCCCCGCGGACAAGGAGGCAATCGGCCGTCGACCGAAGCCATCGAGACCGACGGCCACCAGCGCTTTCTCGGCTTGCCGCCGCAGGGTACGCGTGATCGGGCGGAACAGACCGGTGGTGCGCCAGTGACCCAGCAACACCGTCTCGATGACCGAAATCGGGAAACTGCGGTCGATCTCTGCCTGCTGGGGCAGATAGGCAATATCCCTCTGGCACAGGCCGTTGCGTTCCAAGTGGCCCTCAAGAGGCGCCAGGAGACCGATCAGTCCCTTGAGCAAGGTGCTCTTGCCTGATCCATTGGGGCCGACCAGCGCCGTCAACGAACCGGTTGCGAAGCTGCCGGTCAGGTGATGCACGGCCGGATGGCGGTCGTATCCCAGGGTGACGTCGTGGAGGGAAAAGGCGGTTGTCATGGCAGCCACCCCATTGCCCAGGCCGCGGCGACCCACAGCAGGGTCGCGAGGGTACCAGCCCAAACAAGCTGAACGGCCACGCCACTGCCTAGAGGCGAGACGGCACGTCCGAACCGCGTCTCTCCCGCGGAGCCCTTGATTCTGATTGGCCTGCGCATTGATGGGGAAAACGCTTTTCCCACTCGGCCGGCGTCCCGCATGGTCCCTCCTGATGTCTATGATTAATGATAAGCTAATATCAATAAAGAACCTTGTCAAACACCCCAGCGACGGTTGCCGTGAAACATTCATCCATCCCGCCCGCCGCCTCTGATTCGCACCCCGCGTCCCGATCTGTTAAAAATTCGTCATTCGGCTACAAGCAGCCATCCCCAAACCCTGAACATTGTAGTGAACAGTCCGGCCTGAAAGGTGCAGCGTGATCGAGGTCGAGGGTCTCACCCGAAAGTATGGTGATCTGGTGGCGGTGGACGACGTCTCCTTTTCCATCGGGAAAGGGGAGGTGGTCGGCCTTCTGGGGCACAACGGCGCCGGCAAGACCACCATCATGCGCATGCTCACGGGGTACATCGAGCCCACCGCGGGGTCGGTGGTCATCGACGGCATGGCGGTTTCCGAGGAGCGCCTGAGCATCCAGCGCAGGTTGGGTTACCTGTCGGAGAACGCGCCGCTCTATCCGGACATGTCGGTGGTGCGCTACCTGGAGTACGTGGCGGACCTGCGCGGGGTGGCGCCCGCCGAACGGCCGGCGGCGCTGCGGCGGGCGCTGGAGCGGACGTGGCTGGCGGACCGGGCGCTGGATCCGGTGGGGACGCTGTCCAAGGGCTACAAGCAGCGGCTGGGAGTGGCCCAGGCCATCGTGCACGAGCCGGAGATCCTGATTCTCGACGAGCCCACCAACGGTCTGGACCCGGCACAGATCTTCCAGATGCGCTCGCTGGTGAGCGACCTGAGCGAGAACGCCACCATCATCGTTTCCACGCACATCCTCCAGGAGGTGGAGGCGGTGTGCGAGCGGGTGATCATCATGGTGCAGGGGCGCATCGCGGTGGACGCCCGGTTGAGCGAGCTGCAACAGTCCAACCGGCTGGTGGTGGGGCTCGCCAATCCCTCCGACGACGCGGCCGGCCGTCTGGGCGAGATCCCCGGAGTGGCCGAGGTCCTGCCGGCGGAGGGCCCGCGCGGCGAGACCTACGCGCTGGAGCTCGAAGCCGCCACGGACGAGGTGGCTCCCGGCGTCGCCCGGGCGGCGGTGGAAGGCGGCTGGCAGCTCTACCGCCTGAGCGAGCAGGCGCGCACCCTGGAGAGCGTGTTCCGCGAAGTGTCGGAGAGAGGCAGCCATGGCAGGTAGCATCTGGAGCATCGCCAAGAAGGAGTTTTCCACCTACTTCGCGTCGCCGGTGGCGTTCATCTTCCTGGGGACGTTCTCGGCGGTGTGCCTGTTCATCTTCTTCTGGGTCGAACAGTTCTTCTCGCGCAACATCGGCGACGTGCGTCCGCTGTTCGAGTGGATGCCGACCCTGCTGATCTTCCTGAGCGCCGCGCTGACCATGAAGATGTGGAGCGAGGAGCGGCGCATGGAGACCCTGGAGTTCCTCTTCACCATGCCGGTGAAGACGCTCCACCTGGTGCTGGGCAAGTTCCTCGCCTGCATGGGACTGGTGGCCATCGCGCTGGCGCTCACCGTGGGGGTGCCCGCGACCGTGTCGTTCATGGGCCCGCTGGACTGGGGTCCGGTGCTGGGAGCGTACGTCGCGTCGCTGCTGCTGGCGGCGGCCTACTGCGCCATCGGCCTGTACATCAGCGCGCGCAACGAGAGCCAGATCGCGAGCCTCATCCTCACCACGGTGATCGGCTTCGTCTTCTATCTCCTGGGCTCGCTGACCTTCGGTTCCCTGGTGGGCAATCAATGGGCGGAATACCTGGGTCTGGCGGCCACGGGGGTACGCTTCGAGTCCATTACCCGGGGGATCCTGGACCTGCGGGACGTCTACTACTACGTCAGCGTCGTGGGCGTCTTCCTCGCCCTGAACGTCTTCTCGCTGGAACGGCTGCGCTGGTCCAGGGAAGGGCAGAAGCCGCGCCACCGGGCATGGCGGCTGGTCACGGCCCTGGTCATCGTCAACTTCGTGCTGGCCAACTTCTGGTTGCAACGCGGCGTGACGGTGCGCGCCGACCTGACCGCGGACCAGGACTACTCCATCTCCCAGGCCACCCGCGACCTCGTCGCCCAGTTGCAGGAGCCGCTGCTCATCCGCGGCTACTTCAGCGCCCGGACGCACCCGTTGCTGACCCCCCTGATCCCGCGCATCCGCGACACCATTCGCGAGATCGAGTCCATCAGCGGCGGCCGCGTGCGCGCCGAGTTCGTCGACCCGCGGGAGGAACCCGGTCTCGAGGAGGAAGCCAACCAGCGCTTCAACATACGTCCGACCCCCTTTCGCACCGTCGACCGTTATCAGAACTCGCTGGTCAACTCCTACTTCGACCTGCTGCTCCAGTACGGCGACAAGCACGAGGTGCTGCGCTTCAGCGACCTGATCGAGGTCAAGAGCGGCAGGACGGGAACGCGGGTACGCCTGCGCAATCTCGAGTACGACCTCGCCCGCGGCATGAAGAGGGTGCTGTACGGCTTTCAGGACATCGGCGCGCTCTTCGCCGGCATCGCTCAGCCGGTGGAGTTCGAGGCGTATGTTTCGCCCGCGGAGAAGCTGCCCGAGTCCATGGCGGTCTTCCGCAGGCAGTTGCTGATCTCGCTGCGGGAGTTGCGCAAGGAGTCGGACGGGAAGCTCAAGTATGCCGTCGTCGATCCGGAGGCCGAGGGCGGCGTGGTGGCGCGGCAGCTCGCGGAGCGTCACGGGTTTCGCCCCATGTCCCTGGGTCCCCTCGATCCCAAGAAGTTCTATTTCTACATGCTGATGAAGAACAACGGCACCACGGTACAGGTGCCTCTGCCGGAGAAGCTCAACCAGGAGGCCATCCGGCGCAGCATCGAGGGGGCGCTCCGGCGCCTGGCTCCGGGCTTCATCAAGACCATCGGCATACACGTGCCGCCGCTGCGGCCGCCACAGCAGCCGGGGATGCGCCCCCGGCCTCCGGAGCGCGGCTTCCGGTTCCTGGCGCAGAAGCTGCAGGAGAACTACCGCGTCGAGCTGGTGGACATGAAGTCCGGAGTGGTGCCGGAGAACGTGGACCTGCTGCTGCTGGCGGCGCCCGCGGATTTCACGGCCAAGCAGCGGTTCGCCGTCGACCAGTTCCTGATGAAGGGCGGCTCCGTGGCGCTCCTGACCTCGCCCTATGCCGTCACGCGGACCGAGGCCGGCCTGGCCGCCAAGCCTCATGCCTCCGGCCTCGAACCGTTGCTCGAGCACTACGGCGTGACCGTGCGGGAGGCTCTGGTGCTGGATCCGCAGAACGAACCCTTTCCGGTGACCGTGAACCGGAAGGTGGGAACCTTCACGGTGCGGGAACTCCAACTCGTGCCCTACCCCTATTTCGTCGATGTACGGGGTCGAGGCCTCAACGAAGACAACCCCATCACGGCCCGGTTGCCCCAGTTGACCCTGAGCTGGGCGTCGCCGCTGTCGCTTCCCGACGACGAGGCCGGGGGCGTCCGCGCGACGCCGCTGCTCTCCAGCTCCGGCGAGTCCTGGGTGTCCGACTCCTTGAAGGTGCACCCCGACTACAAGCTCTACCCCAAGCTGGGGTTCGAGCGCGAGGGACAGCCCGGGGCACAGGTGCTGGCCGCGGTGTTGGAAGGGGTCTTCCGCTCCTATTTCGCGGACAAGGAGTCGCCGTTGCTGGCCGGGGACGAGGAGGAGAAGCCGGAGGGGGCGGCGGACGCCGCGCCCGCGCGGGAAGCGGCCGAAGAGGAGCCGGAGCCGGTGGTGACGGGTCTGATCGACAAGTCGGCGGAATCGGCGCGCATCATCCTCGTCGGCTCCAACGACGCGTTCACCGACCAGACGCTGCAACTCTCCCGCGCCGCTGCCAACGACCGCTTCGTCAACTCGCTGCAGTTCATGGAGAACGTGGTGGACTGGGCGTTGGAGGACCGGGCGCTGCTGTCCATCCGCAGCCGTGCCCGCTTCGCGCGCACGCTGGTTCCCATGACGCGGGAGCAAAAGGCGTTCTGGGAGTATCTCAACTACGCTTTGGTGCTGGCGGGTCTCGCGCTGGTCTACGGCGGCCACCGCTACCATTTGCGGCGCGCGCGGGACCGCTACCACCGGATGCTGGCGGTCCTGTAGGGGCGACCTGCGGTCGCCCGTCCGTGCTTACTGCCGCTCCCGCCGCACGGAGCGGCCGGGACGGTGCTGTCGATACGGAGAGGTCTTAGCGTGAGTCGATCTATCAAGTTCCTGCTGCTGTTGTTGGTGCTTCAGGCGGGACTCGTGGCGTGGGTCCATCTGGAGGGAGACGCGCCCGACCCGTTCAAGGCCGACACACCGCTCGTGGCCGTGGACATGGACAGCGCGGATACGGTCACCATCGAACAGCCGCGGGAACGGCTCCTGCGCCTGACGCGCAAGGGCGAGGGGTGGGTGTTGCCGGACAAGAGCGACTTCCCCGTGTTGCCCGCGAAGTTCGAGCAGTTCACGGACAAGCTCCTGGGCGCCAAACGGTCGTGGCCGGTGGGGCGGACGATGGTGGGGGCCCGGCAGTTCAAGGTGACGCTGGACGAGTTCGAGAGGCGGGTGCGTTTCCTCAAGGGAGAGACGGTGCTGGGCGACGTCTTCCTGGGTTCGTCCCCGGGCTTCCGCAAGGTGCACGCGCGTCTCGATGGTGACGAGCATACCTACGCCATCGATTTCAATGCCTTCGACGTGCCGGTGGACCCGAGTCAGTGGTACGACACGGAGGCGCTCAGGACGCCGGTGGAGGACATCGCTCGCATCGATCTGGGAGTCTTCGCGCTGAAGGCCCAGGACGGGACGTTCCAGGTGGAGGACCTGCGCGAGAACGAGCAGACCGATGCCGAGCCCGTGCAGGAGATGGTCGAACGAGTCTCGGAGGTGGCCTTCACGGACGTGCTCGGGGACGACGGCCGGGCGCGGTTCGAGGCCGGCAAGCCGGTGGTGCGGTACACCATCGAGCTCAAGGAGGGAACCCCGGTCGAACATGCCGTGGTCGCCGAGGAGGAGAAGAGTCGGTACATCCTGAAGAGTTCCGCGCAACCCTACTACTTCGAGGTGGAGAAGGACCGGTTCGACAAGCTGCGCGATGCGAGCCGCGTAGGGGTGGTCAAGGGCGTGGCCGCGGGTTGACAGGGGCGGCCGATCCTCGGATACTTTTGATTCCCATGGGGCGGGCGAGCCCGCTCCCTACGCACGCAACAGCATTCACACCCCACGAAGCCAAGGGAGGAGACACCATGAGCGCACGTCCCATGCCGACCCAGGAAACGGAGCAATCCTCCGCCAAGCGTTTCATCGCGGCGATCCGGCAACTCCATGCCGACGAGCCCGACGTGGACCAGCGTTGGGAGAAGATGGGGTCGCTTCTGAGCGAGCTCCTGGCGGACCCCAGCGTGAAGGCGCAGGCCGAGCAGTGGCCGTCCTGTGATCAGGGCGGTCTGACCGTCGCCGAGGGCGGGCAGCGGGCACAGAACCTTCTCCTGTACGAAGACCCGGACCACGGTTTCGTCATCAACGGGTTGGTCAAGGCGCCGGGGATGCGCACCAGCATCCACGACCACGCGCACAACTGGACGCTGTACGGCGTGCTCGACGGCAACGAGACCATCGAACGCTACGAGCGGCTGGACGACGGCTCCACGCCGGACTACGCGGAAGTACGCAAGACCGAGAACGCCGAGGTGGGACCCGGCAAGATCGATCTCGTGCGCCCGTGGCAGATCCACGCCGAGCAGAGCGGCGAGGAGCGTACCGTGGCCATCATCGTGCGCGCGGAGAAGCCGGGCACCTTCCTGCAGGGAAGGTACGATCCGGAGACCCGCAAGTACTGGCAGGGATACGGACCCACCCAGATACCCTTCGACTTCGAATAGTTGCCGACGGGGCGGGGTACAGGTTGAAAGTGGAGTCTTTCCGGGGAAGAGGCCGGTATATTTGACATACAGGTTTACACCGGTTACTCTAAGCCCATGCTTTTGAAGGGGTTCTGCATGACACGCTTCTTCGTAGCCCTGGCGAGTCTTTTCATCCTCCTTTGCAGCAGCATGCCTTACGCGCCCGAGGCCTCGGCGCGCGTACAGGCTTCCAGGCAAGCGGATCCGTTCGCCATACCCGCGGGGCTCGAGCCTGCCGTCAAGTTCTGGAAAAAGATCTTCCTGGAATACGACTCCACCCAGCTCGTGTTCTTCGATCCCCGGAACATGTCGAGGATACATGAGGTGGTCAGGGTCAAGAAGGGTGCCAGCACCCGGAGAGTGATCCGTTCCGTGCGCGCGCGGCTCCAGCGGCGCGGAATTTCGTCGCGCCGGATCAAGGCGCAACGGGGCATCCGCGAGCGTTTCGAGGGCGGGGTGCGACGATCGGGACGCTACATGGAGCACATGCGCAAGGTCTTTGCCGCCCGCGGCCTCCCGGTGGAGTTGACCTACCTGCCCCTCGTCGAGTCGTCGTTCAGGAACGACGCGCGTTCGTTTCGCGGTGCCGTGGGCATGTGGCAGTTCATGCCCGGCACGGGGCGGCGGTACATGCGTGTGACCCGGCTCGTGGACGAGCGCAGGGACCCGATGGAGGCGACCCGAGCGGCGGCGCGCCTCTTGCAGGAGAACTATCGGGAGCTTCGCGTCTGGCCGCTGGCGGTGACCGCCTACAACCACGGGCGCGCCGGCATGAAGCGGGCGGTGCGCCAGGTCGGCTCACGGGACATCGTCAAGATCATTCGCCGTTACCGCAGCCGCACCTTCAAGTTCGCTTCCAAGAATTTCTACGCGGAGTTTCTCGCCGCCGTGCACATCATGCGCGATGTCGAGCGGCACCTGCCCCATGTCCGCTTCGATCCGCTGGTGCATCTCGAAGAGATCAGCCTCACGAAGCGCGTGTCGGTGTCCTCGTTGCTGCGTCACAGCCGGGTGTCGCGGGCGGAGTTCCTCAAGTGGAACCCCGCGTTGAGCCGTCGTGCCGCGTGGCTGCCGAAAGGCTATCGGCTCAAGGCGCCGGAGCTGCAGGGTCAATGGTTCCGCAAGGCGTTGGCCGGCATCGGTCCGATGTCGTCTTTCCCGTACCATGTGGTCAGCCGGGGCGATACGCTCTCCGAGATCGCAAGAGTCTATGGTACGTCGGCGAGCGCGATCCAGTCCATCAACGACCTGAGGAGCGCCCACCGCTTGCGCGTCGGGCAACGGCTGGAGATCCCGGGCCGGTCGTCGGCCAGGTCCCGCAACGAGAAGCGGTCCGTCAGCGTCGTGGACAAGCCGCGGGCAGTCGCGAAACGGCGGGCGGCGGACAAGCCACGGGGGGCGCAGGCGGTCGCTGACGACAAGGCTGTACACCATGTGGTGAGGCGCGGCGACACGCTGTGGGACATCGCCAGAGTCCACGGCACGACGGCGCGTGCGATACGGAGTGCGAACGGTGTGCAGAGCGTCCGGCGTTTGTCCGTGGGACAACGGTTGGAGATCCCGAACCGGTCGTCCACGAAGCGGGTGGTGAAGCAACGGCGCTTGTACCACCGCGTGCGTCGCGGGGAGACGCTTTCCACCATCGCCGACCGCTACCGGGTATCGCTGGCCGCCCTCCAGCGCGCCAACGCCATCCGCGACCGGCACCGGATACGTGTCGGCCAGCGCCTGAGAATCCCAGGCACGCAGTCCTGATCGCACACGGGCGGCTCGACACGGCCGCGGTTGCCCTGGATCCGCGTGACGGGTTCGGGCGCGCGTCATCCATGCGCCGGTACACCCTGCTCCGCCGATGCGATATAATCGTCGGAGATCATGTACCAGAGCCTCCTTCAGGCCACGGCCGGCTTCTACCTGCTGGCGACCGGCGCATTCATCCTCCACCTGTTCTTTCAGCGGGAGGCGTTTTCCCGGGCGGGCCAGTGGCTGCTGCTCGCCGGTTTCGTCGGCCATGCGGTAAAGTTCGCCTTCCTTTTTCATGACGCGGGCTTCCCCGCCCTCGCCCAGACCGCGGCCACGCATTCGTTCTACGGCTGGCTGATGGTGGGGGTCTACCTCACCGTGCAGCTTAAGTACCGGCTTCCCATCCTGGGAGGCTTCGTCGCTCCGCTGGCGTTTCTCATGTCGCTGCGCTCCATCGCGTTGGGGGAACCCGGTCTGGAGACGCCGCCGGCGCTGTTGACCTACTGGCTGCCGCTGCACGTGACGCTGGCGCTGCTGGGGAACGCCGTCTTCGCCCTGGCGTTCGCGGTGAGCGTGGTCTACCTGGTGGTCCGCCGACAGCTCAAGCAGAAGCGCATGACCGGCCTGAGCCGTACCGTGCCGGCCCTGGAGACCCTGGACCGTCTCAACAAGATCTTCCTGGTGTGGGGCTTCCCGTTCATGACCCTGGGCATCCTCACGGGCAGCGTGTGGGCGCACGCGCAGTGGGGCAACTTTTGGTCCTGGGATCCGCGCCAGATCACCTCGGCGCTGACCTGGCTGTTGTACGGCATCCTGCTCCACGGCCGGCTGACAGCGGGCTGGCGCGGGCGCAAGGCGGCGCTCTGGACCATCGCCGGATTCCTCATCGTCCTGGGCTACTTCCTCGGGGGCGACGCCTTCTTCCTGAGCCGGCACGGAGGCCGCTTTGAGTGACGCGGCGCACCAGGTCCCGCACCAGATCCTCGTGGTCGGCGTGAATCACCGCACCGCGCCCGTGGAGGTGCGGGAGCAGCTCGCGTTCCCGGCCAAGCGCGTCGATGGCGCCTTGCAGGACCTGCTGACGCTGCCGTCGGTGGACGAGGGGGTGATCCTGTCCACGTGCAACCGGGTGGAAGTGGTGGCGGTGGCACGGGACGGCCACGCCGGACTCGTCGAGATCGAGGACTTTCTCAAGAGCCAGCCCGACGTCCACCTGAAGCCTGCCGAGGACCATCTCTACCACCACGCGCGCAAGAACGCGGTGCGGCATGTCTTCCGCGTGGCCTCCAGCCTCGACTCCATGGTCGTGGGCGAGCCCCAGATCCTCGGTCAATTGAAGGAGTACTACGCCATCGCGCAGCAGGCCGGCACCGTCGGCAGCATCCTGCACCGGCTCTTCCATCGTTCCTTCGCCGTGGCCAAGCGGGTGCGGCAGGACACGGGCATCGCCAACCGGCCGGTGTCCGTGGGCTCGGTGGCGGTGGACCTGGCCCGGCGCATCTTCGACAAACTGGAGGAGAAGACCGTCATGGTCATCGGCTCCGGCGCCATGGGCGAAGCGCTGGTGCGCCACCTGGTGGAGAGCGGCGTGCGCAGCCTGATGATCACCAACCGCACCTTCGAGAAGGCGGTGGAGCTGGCGGACCGCTTCGAGGCCAGCCCCATCCGTTTCGAGGACTACGACCGCTATCTCAGGCTGGCGGACGTGGTCATCGGTTCGGTGGAGTCGGAGGAGGCTCTGATGACGCGCGACACCGCGGCCGAGGTGCTGCGGGAGCGCAAGCAGGACAACATGTTCCTCATCGACCTCGGCGTGCCGAGGAACTTCGACCCGCTCATCAACGACCTGGACAACGTCTACCTCTATCATATCGACGACCTCGCCGACGTGGCGCGGGAAAACCTGCGGGGGCGGGAAAGCGAGGCGGACAAGGGAGAGGTGATCGTCGACCACGAGGTGGAGGCGTTCCATCGGTGGTTGACGTCCCTGGATCAGGTCCCCACCATCGTGGCGCTCAAGCGGAGGCTCGAGGAGATCCGCCGGGGCGAGCTCAAGAAATCGCTGGAGTCGAGTCTCAAGGACGTGTCCGAGCGCGAGCGCAAGGCCATCGAGGATCTGACCGCGGCCATGATCAACAAGATCCTTCACGCCCCCTTGACGCGGCTCAAGCAGCGGCCCCCCGACGACGCGGACTACGACGACGTCGTTCGGGCGCTGTTCGACCTGGACGAGGAGCCCGAACGGGGGCTTCCCCCCGAAACGTCATTCCCGCGAAGGCGGGAATCCGGGGGCGGAGAGGGGTAGCCCGGGCCGAAAGGCATCCCGACCACGCCATGAACGGATTTCGTATCGGTACCCGGCGCAGCCCGCTGGCCATGGTCCAGGCGGAATGGGTCCAAGGCCGCATTCGCGAGCACCATCCGCGAACCGCGGTGGAGATCGTGCCCATCCGCACCAGCGGCGACCGCTTCCAGAACGTTCCCATCGAGCAGATCGGCGCCAAGGGCGTGTTCATCAAGGAGATCGAGGAGGCGCTTCTGCGCGGGGACGTCGACGTCGCGGTGCACTCCATGAAGGACCTGCCCACGGAGCTTCCCGAGGGGCTGGCCATCGCCGCGGTGCCGGAACGCGAGAATCCCGCGGACGTGCTGGTGAGCCGGATCGCGGGGAGCCTCGACGCGCTCCCGGCCGGAGCCCGAATCGGCACGGGCAGCCTCCGGCGGCGCGCGCAATTGCTGTACCACCGCCCGGACCTCACCGTGGTGCCCATCCGGGGCAACGTCGGCACGCGCATCGCCAAGCTCGACCGCGGCGAAGTGGACGCCCTGGTGTTGGCGCTGGCCGGGCTCACGCGTCTGGGACGGGCGCACGAAGCCACGCAGTTGCTGCCGTTGGAGACCTGCATGAGTGCCGTGGCCCAGGGCGCCCTGGGCCTGGAGACGCGCGGCGCCGAGGTGGAGCGCCTGCGCTTCCTGGACCACGCGCCGTCGGCGCTCGAGGTGGCGGCGGAGCGGGCTTTCCTGGCGCGCCTGGAGGGAGGCTGCCAGGTACCGGTGGGCGCGCGGGCGGTGGTGCGCGGCGACCGGCTCGCGCTCACGGGCATGGTGGCGGAGGTTTCCGGCAGGCAGGTCTTCACGGGGGAGCTGTCGGGAGCGTCCGCGGACGCCGTCTTGCTGGGGACACGACTGGCGGAGCGGCTGCTGGCGGAAGGGGCGGGCGCCGTGCTGCGGGAGGCGCGGCCGTGAGCGGTCCCGCCGTGCCCGGCGCGCCGGTTCCCGCCGCCGCGCCGCTGTCCGGGCAACGCATCCTCGTCACGCGCCCGCGCGAACAGGCCGGCGCCTTGGTGCGCGGCGCGGAGGCTCTCGGCGCGCGCGCCGTGGTCTTCCCCACGGTGGAGATCCTGCCGCTCGCGGACAACGCCGCCCTCGACCGGGCCATCCGCGGTCTACCCGAACAGGACTGGGTGGTCTTCACCAGCGCCAACGGGGTCCGGCATTTCCTCCCGCGCTGCGAAGCCCTGGGCTGCATGGACAGCCTGCGCCGGCTCTCCATCGCGGCCATCGGTCCGCAGACGGCCCGGCTGCTGGAGGAGCGCGGCCTTGCGGTGAGCCTCGTGCCGGAGGAGTACCGCGCCGAGGGCATCCTGTCGGCCCTCGGCCCGGAGCGGGTGCGGGCGCGCCGGTTCCTCCTCGCCCGTGTCGCGGGCGCGCGCGACGTGCTCCCGGAAACCCTGCGCCGCTGGGGCGCGGAAGTCGAGGTGGTGGAAGCCTACCGCAACGAACCCGTGCGCACGGGCGCCGCGCGCTTGCTGGAAGTCCTCGATCAGGTGGACTGGGTCACCTTCACCAGCCCCAGCACGGTGAACGCCTTCATGGACCTGCTCGCGGGGGCGAACGCGGTGCTGCCCGCCGCCGTGCGGGTCGCCTGTATCGGTCCCGTCACCGCCGACGCCGCCCGCCACCGCCGCCTGGACGTGAGCGCGGTAGCGCGGGAATACACTATTCCCGGCCTCGTTCAGGCACTGGTGACGGCCGTGGACAAGCACGTTGATAAACGCCGAGAGACGTTGTAGGGGAGGCAATCATGGCATTTCCCGTCACCCGACCGAGAAGGCTCCGGCGCACCGCCTTGCTGCGCGACATGGTGCGCGAGACCGCGCTCAGTCCGCGGGACTTCATCTATCCGCTGTTCGTGTGCCCGGGGCGCGACCAGGTGCAGCCGGTGACGTCCATGCCCGGGGTGTCCCAGCTCTCCGTGGACCGGGCGGCGGCGGAGGCGGAGAACGTCTGGCACCTGGGCATTCCGGGCGTGATCCTGTTCGGCATTCCCGAGACCAAGGACGCCGTGGGGTCGGAGGCCTACGCCGATCACGGCGTGGTGCAGCAGGCGGTGCGGGCCATCAAGGACAGGGTCCCGGACTTGCTGGTGATCACCGACGTGTGCTTGTGCGAATACACCGACCACGGCCATTGCGGCGTCGTCGACGCCGGCGAGGTGGACAACGACGAAACCCTCGAGCTGCTGGTCAAGGAGGCCCTGTCCCATACCCGCGCCGGCGCCGACGTGGTGGCCCCGTCGGACATGATGGACGGCCGCGTGGGCGCCATCCGCGCCGCGCTCGACGGCGAGGGCTTCGAGAACGTCGTCATCATGGCCTACGCCGCCAAATACGCATCGGGCTTCTACGGCCCGTTCCGCGAGGCGGCCGAGTCGACGCCCCGGTTTGGCGACCGGCGCTCGTATCAGATGGACCCGGGAAACAGCGACGAGGCGCTCAGGGAGGTGGAGGCGGACATCGCCGAGGGCGCCGACATCGTCATGGTGAAGCCGGCCCTGGCGTATCTGGACGTGATCTCAAGGGTGAAACAGCGTTTCGGCCATCCCACCGCGGCCTACAACGTGAGCGGCGAGTACGCCATGATCAAGGCCGCCGCGCAGAACGGCTGGATCGACGAGAGCACGGTGGTGCCCGAGGTCTTGCTGTCCATCAAGCGCGCCGGCGCCGACCTGATCCTCACCTACTTCGCCAAGGAAATGGCGGCGGGGCTATGATGCCCGCCCCAGCAGGCGGCGCACTTCGCCGACCCGGTTACGCAGGATCTTTTCGCATTCCGGTTCCCGTCCGGAGGTGTGCACCTGCGCTTCGGAAAGCCGGAACAGCAGCACCCGGGCGCCGCGCGCCAGGCGGATGACGTAGGTGTTGGAGTCGGCGTCGTGGTACGACTCCGTCGCGCTTACGGAGTTATCCTCGGAGCGGATGATGGCGTTGGCCCATGCCTCGATGTCGGGCACGGCCGCGTCGCCCACTTGTTCGGCGATCATCGGGGCGCGAGCGCTAGCTTTTGGGTAAGCGGAACGGGCGGTGGCAGCTTCCGCAGGCGCTTCTGCCGTAGCCCTTGACCAGTTCGGCCGTGTCCTCGCCCGCGCGCGCCTTGGTCGCGATGCCCTGGGCCAGCATGACGGCGTTCTTGGCGGCCGCCGTGAACTCGTCCCACTTCTCCCAGATCTCGGGCTTGGCGCGCGAACCCTCCGAGCTTCCCTTGGGGAAGGTCTCCTCGTTGACCTTGGCGAAGGCTTCCGCGAGCTTGTCGGCGTTGGCCGCCACCCCCGCCGCGTCCGTGGCCTGGCGCATGGCCTTGCTGAACCCGCCGATGTCCTTCATCAGTTGCGTGCGCGCCTCGATGACCTTGTCGAACGGTCCGGCCGAGAACGCGTTGGCGCCGATCATGAGAAAGGCTCCCGCCACCAGGGTGTACAACCACCACTGTCTCCGCATGGGTTTCCTCCGTTACTGCTCGAACTCGTGTTTCTGAAGCTCCTTGATGAGAGCCGACAGGTTGGGGTCGCTGTTGATCGCGTCGTTCACCTTGTTCTGGAATTCGCCGGCGGCGCGTTCCAACGGACCGGTGTCGATGCGGATGCCGAGCCACTGGGTCAGGCGCAGCACCAGCGCCAGGGTCCCGCGCGGGTTCGGCGACGGCGCCAGGTAGTGGGGCAACGCGGCCCACAGGCTCACGTGCGGCATGCCTTCCCGGCGGAACGTGTCGCCCAGGATACCCACGATGCCGGTGGGGCCCTGGTAGCGCGAGGGAGTGAAGTCCAGCTCCTTCACCAGCGCCGGGTCCGACGAAAACCCGTTCAGGGGCACCGGCTTGGTGTACAGCACCTCGTCGAGAAGCGCCCCGATGGTGATGACCCTGGCCACTCCCCAGCCGTGCGCAAGCTCCATGATGGTCCGGGTGAACGCTTTCCAGTGGAGGTGCGGCTCGGCGCCGGTGGCGAAGATGAAGTCCCGCTCCATCTCGTTGCCGGTTCTGTAATAGTGGAAGTCGTACGAGGGCCACTCGATCTCGCGCTGGCCCTCCACCAGTCGTACCTGGGGACGGTGAACGGAGAAGTCGTAGTAGTCCTCGGGATCGATCTTGGCCAACTCCGCCGCCAGCAGTTGCTCGACAAGGTAGCGAACCGCCGACGTGGCCGACGACCCGGCGTCGCTCCAGCCCGAGAACGACAGGATCAGGAACGGGTGGCGCAGATTGGGCCGGCGGATGTGTGAAATGGCGTCGGACTCCATGCGTCCTGTCTACCACATCTGCCCGACGCAGTACCAGCCGTGCCCGTGGTTCCGGCGAAACGGGGCCGCTCTCCGGTCGCGTTCGCGCCACCGCCCGGATCTGCTGGAAACTGGGTGGGGTCCGTGCCATGATTCTCCACCGGCTCCCCCATCATGTGTCCTTCAACCACCGCATACGACCCGGTCCTGTTCGGCCGGGATGCGACTCCTTCCGTAACGGCGGTGGAACCGGAGGGAAACGGTCACGTCCGAATCTACGTCAGGGAGCCTTCGGTAGTTTCCTCCACCGTGGTGCCGTTCGAGCCGTTCCTGTGGCTGACCTCCGAGGACAGGCTCGCCGGGTGGAGGGGCGAAAGCCGCATCGAGCCGCTCGCGGGCACCCACAGGTTCCGCCGGCTGGCGTTCTTCCCGGACATGGACAGCCTGGAATCCGCCCGGGCATGGCTCCTGCGCAAGAGCGGGAAGAGCCAGAACACCCCCGGGCTGCCGTTCCTGTATGTGCGCGACCCGGTCCGGCAATACCTTCTGGGGTCCGGCACGACCCACTTCAACGGGATGCGCTTCGACCGCCTCTTGCGCATGCAGGTGGACCTCGAGGTGTACCGCACCCCCGGCTTCGAGTTCCCCAATCCGTTGCGGGACGGCGACCGCATCACGGCCATCGCCATGTCCGACAGCAGCGGCTGGGAGCGGCTGATTTCCGGCCGGGAACATGACGAGGGGACGATGCTGGCGGAGATGGTCCGGGAAGTGCGCCGGCGCGATCCGGACGTCATCGAAGGGCACAATTTCTTCCGCTTCGATCTCCCTTACGTCGAGGAGCGCGCCCGGCGGCACGGCGTGAGCCTCACGCTGGGCCGGGACGGCGGCACGCCGCGCCGGCGTTCCGCGCGTTTCCAGGTGGGTGACCGCGTGATTCCGTACCGGCACTACGAAATCCACGGACGCCACGTCATCGACACCTGGTTCCTGGCGCAACGCTACAGCCGCGCCGACCGCGCGCTCAAGCGCAACGGCCTGAAGGACGTGGCGCGTCACTTCGGCGTGGCCGCGCCCGACCGGACGTACATTCACGGCGCCGAGGCGAGTTGGTATTTCGATCACGATCCGGACACGCTCTTCCGCTACGCGCTCGACGACGTGCGCGAGACCCGCGCCATCTCGGCGGCGCTTTCGCCCGGCTGCTACCTCCAGGCGCGGATCCTGCCGTGCCGCTACCAGGATACCGCGCTGGTGGACCAGAGTACCGCCATCGACTGGCTCATGCTCCGGGAATACCATGCCCGGCGGCATTCCGTGCCGGTTCCGATGACCCCGGTGCCGGTCACCGGAAGGATGGCGGAATCAAGGACCTTGGGCGTGTCTCGACGCGTGCTGCGCTGTGAACTCGGCCCGATTTATGCCGCGGTCATGCTGCACGGCGGTTGCCGGCCTCGATCGGACGACCTGGAGGTCTTTCCGGCGCTGCTGCGCGGGTTCCGCGACCTGCAAGGAGGCGCGGCGCCGGTGGCGGACGCCGCACCGGACCAGGACCCCTCCCGCTTCATGGCCACGGCGCGCGCCGAATTCTCGGTGCTGGTGGAGTCGCTGCACGGTTATCTGGCCGCGCCCGCCGTCCACTTCAACGACCATGAAGCGGCGGACCGTGTGACGCGCGTGGGGGGAGATCACGTGCGGAGCCTGGCGGAAGGCTTCGAGTCGCGCGGCGCACGGTTGGTCACGATGGACTCCGACGGCCTCTATCTCGTGCCTCCGGCGGACGTCGTGGACGGTCCCGCCGAAGACGCACTGGTGGGAGCGGTGCTGGCGGCGGCGCTGCCGTGGAAGGTGGACCTGCCGCTCGGGCGTTATCGGGCGATGTTCTGCTGCGGCGCGGAGGACCACGCGCTGCTCGACCACGAGGGCGGCCTGTCCTTGAACGGGCCGCGGCTCAACTCGCGCGGCCTCGAGCGGTACCGGCGCCAATGGCTGGAAGAGATGCTCGGGTTGCTCCTGCAAGAGCGGAAGGACGAGATTCCGGCGCTGTACGAGCAGTACCGCGAGGCGCTCACGCACCACCGGCTCGACCTGGGGCTGCTGAAGCGCACCGAAACGCTGCGGGAATCCCTGGACGAGTACCAGATGAAGGTCAAGGGCGGGAAGCAGCATCCCCGCGGCGCCTACGAGGTGGCGCTACGGTCGGAACGCCGTTACCTGGCGGGGGACCAGATCTCCTATTACGTCGTGGGCGAAGGCGCCAACGTCATGGTGAACGAGAACTGCCGCTATGTGTCGGAATGGGACCCCGCACGCCCCGACGAGAACGTGGAATACTACAAGGCAAGGCTGCGGGACCTCTACGAGCAGTTGCGTCCCTTCTTCACGGAGGAATGAGTCGAACCGGGCGGTACCGCACCAATCCGGACGGCCGGGATCGACGCGGCGCCTCGGGCTATTTTCGTTGACGATTCGGCCCGGTAGGGCCTATAATAGGCAACGGTTCATTCTTCCACGAAGCGATAACGAGAACCAACAAACAGGAGGTGCTTGATGGATACGATGGAGCTCGTTCAATTTCTACTGCGCTGGGTGCATTTACTGGCGGGCGTCACCTGGATCGGCCTGCTCTACTATTTCAACTTCGTGCAGACGCCGTTCTTCGCCGAAACCGAGGCCTCGACCCGTACCGGCGCCATCCAAAAACTCGTGCCGCGCGCCCTCTGGTGGTTCCGCTGGGGCGCCATGTTCACCTTCCTGGCCGGTATCCTCATCTACATCATCAAGTGGTCGCAGCTCGGCAGCGATTTCTTCCCGTCGGGTTACGGCATGGCCATCACCATCGGCGGCACCATGGGCACGCTCATGTTCCTGAACGTGTGGCTGGTGATCTGGCCCAACCAGCAGGTGGTCATCGCTTCCGCCGACCAGGTGGCCGGAGGGGGAGAGGCGCTTCCGGACGCGGCGAGCAAGGGCCAATGGGCCGGGTTTGCGTCGCGCACCAACACTCTCTTCTCCATCCCCATGCTGTTCTTGATGGGGGCGGCGAGCCACTATCCGCACGGCGCGTCCGGCGGTAACGCCGCGGTCTTCTGGATCGTGAGCCTCGTGATCATCGCCATCGTCGAGCTGAATGCCCTGGTGGGCGATGCCGGGGGAGGCACCAAGAAGCTGCTGACGTCGATTCCGGGCGTGATCTGGAGCGGTCTGATCCTGACCGCGATCTTCTGGATTCTTCTGGAGATTGCGTAGGCGCCTACGGCTGCGCCAGAAAGGCGGCGATATCCGGAATTCTTTTCCTCACCTGAGGGTAGGTGGGCATGGCGCTGGAGGTCCGTTGGGGCTTGTAGTCCGGCGGGTAGGTCTTGCGCAGGACCTTGGCCTCCAGCAGTTCCACTGAAGCCCCCTTGACGGCCGGACCCTGGGAGCCGGGTTTGCTCGGATCGATATTGTGGCACAAGATGCAGGTCGCGATGTACATCCGTCTCCCACGGGCCGGGTCCGGCCCGGTCACTTCCTGAGCTCCTTCGTCCTTGCCACACGCGCTGGTCAACGCCAGCGCCAAACACACCGTTAGAGTCAAGACAAGTTTCTGCATCTTCGTTCCGCACGGTTTTCTTGAAACCCGGGGGATAGACGTTTCGGGGTGTTGGCGCCGCCCGTGGGGGAGACTACCCGCCCGCCACCGGTTCGCGCATGGTGACGAACTCTTCCGCGGCGGTGGGGTGAATGCCGATGGTGCGGTCGAAGTCGGCCTTGGTGGCGTTGCACGTGAGGGCCACGGCCAGTCCCTGAACGATTTCGCCGGCGTCGGCGCCCACCATGTGGCAGCCCACCACCCGGTCGCTCGCCCGCTCCACGATGAGCTTCATCATGGTCTTCTCGTCGCGGCCGGACAGGGTGTGCTTGAGCGGCCGGAAGGCGGAGCGGTAGACGTCCACTTCGCCGTAGTGCTCCCGCGCGGCCTCCTCGGTGTAGCCTACCGAGCCCACCGGCGGCTGGCTGAACACCGCGGAGGGAATGTTGCGGTAGTCCATGGGTCCGACGTCGCCCTTGAACAGCATCCGGGAGAGGATCATGGCCTCGGCGATGGCCACCGGGGTGA
>Ga0209543_1001556_pt1 | contig 19923 bp, 17 predicted proteins | sample MesohylFT_FD_187296 | JGI IMG/M metagenome (GOLD analysis project Ga0209543, IMG submission 187296) | Host-associated microbial community of the marine sponge Aplysina aerophoba from Gulf of Piran - sponge mesohyl, lysed by freeze-thaw... | ecosystem: Host-associated > Porifera > Sponge >...
GGGTGCGGGTGCTCAGATGTCCAGCGTAGCGGGGTCCACCAGGCTGCTGTGGCGCCCGATGTAGTCGCGGCGCTGCGCCACGTCGGAGCCCATCAGCACCTCCAGCAGCTTGCGGGCCTCGGCCGCGTCGGCGACGGTGATGCGGCGCAGCGTGCGGGTGGCCGGGTCCAGAGCGCAGTGCGCCAGTTCGTCGGTGTTCATCTCGCCGAGCCCTTTGAAGCGCTGCCAGCGGATCGAAGAGGCTCCATCGGGGCGTCTCTTTCCCAGCCGGGCTCCGATGGCGTCGCGCTCGGCGTCGCTGAAGGCCCGGTAGGTCTCCTTGCCGACCCGCGTGGTGAACAGCGGCGGCTGGGCGGCGTACACCCGCCCTTCGGCCAGCAGCGGCCGCATGTAGGCGTGGATCAGCGTCAGCAGCAGGCAGCGGATGTGGCTGCCGTCCACATCGGCGTCGCACAGGATCACGATGCGCCCGTAGCGGGCGGCCCCCGAGTCGAAGTCGGCCCCCACTCCGGCGCCCACCGAGCGGAACAGCGCCTGCGCCTCGGCGTTCTCCAACACCTGGCGCAACGAGGCCTTGGCGGCGTTCACCAGCTTGCCCCGCAGCGGCAGGATGGCCACGTTGTGGGCGTTGCGCCCCGCCTTGGCCGGCCCGGCCGCCGACTCGCCCTCCACGATGACCAGTTCGCTGTCGGGTCCGTGAACCCTGCAGTCCGCCAGCTTGTCCGGCAGGCCCGCCGAGCCCAGCGACGAGGCCTTGCGGCGGTCGGCCTGTAGTTGCCGGGAGGCCGCCTTGGCCTCGACGGCGTCGCTGATCTTCGCCCGCAGGGCGGTGACGTTGCTGCGCGGCCCCTCGCTGGTGAACCACGCTGTCAGGGCCGACTTGACGGCGTCGTAGACGATGGACTGCACCGCAGGAGTGCCGAGTTCCTGCTTGGTCTGGCCCCGGAACTGCGGCTCGGGCACCACCACCTGCAGGGCGGCCACCAGCCCCTCCTGCACTTCCTCCCGGCCGGCGCGCTCGCCGGAGCGAGCCAGCTTCTTGGAGCCGTCCAGCAGTACGTCGTTCACCGCCCGGGTGAGCGCCCGCTCGAAGCCGGCCAGGTGCGTCCCGCCGGCGGGCGTGGGGATGGTGTTCACGAAGCTGGTCACGTTGGGGCTGTAGCCGTCGACCCATTGCAGCGCGGCCGACACCGAGCATTCGCGCTCGACGGTGGTGAGCCGGCCGTCAACCGGCACCTTCTCTTCGAACCTGCCCCCGCCGGAGACGTCGATGATCCGGGTGACGGCACCGCCGCCGCCGGCCAACTCGGCGACCAGCCCGCCCAGACCCTTCTCGGAGCGGAAGTCGAAGGGTTCGCCGCCGGCTCCCCGTCGCCGGTCGGTGACCGTCACCCGCAGGCCCGGAACCAGGTGGCACATGAGACGCACCCGCTCGCAGGTGGCGGCGTGGTCGAAGGAGGCCTCTTCGTCGAAGAGCTCCCAGTCGGGCCAGAAGCGCACCTGCGTGAAGGTGCGCCGCGTGAGCTTCAGCCTCTGCAGGTCGTGGGTGGGCGTGAACCCGTCGCCGTCGCGCCGGCCGGCCCGCCGCTGGTCGAAATCCAACCGCCAGATGTGGCCGTCACGCCCCACCTCCACGCGCATCCGCTGCGACAGGGCGTTGACCACCGAGGCGCCCACACCGTGCAGCCCGCCGCTGGCGCCGTAGGCGGACCCGTTGGTGCCACCGCCGAACTTGCCGCCGGCGTGCAACTCCGAGAACACCACCTCCACCGCCGAGACGTCCCGCCCCGGAGGATTGCCCACGGGGATGCCGCGGCCGTCGTCGCGCACGGTCACCGAGCCGTCGCCGCCGAAGGTCACGTCGATGCGGCGGGCAGCGCCGGCGGCCGCCTCGTCGACGCCGTTGTCGATCAGTTCCCACACCAGGTGCATGAGCCCGTCGCTGCCGGTGCCCCCGATGTACATGCCGGGCCGCTTGCGGACCGCCTCGAGGCCCTCCAGGGTCTGGATGGAGTCGGCCTCGTAGTGCCCGGCGTCCCGCTCGGAGTCTGCCTCCGGGCCCGCGCTCGACGCAGGCCGGGAGGGCCGCGGGGAGTCGCTCGCGGTGGCCGGCGAGCCGTTGCCGCGCGGCTTCGCCTCGCGGGCCTCGGGCGGGGCGGCCTCCGGCTCGTCGGCCGTCTCGGCGCTCGCCGCGCTCGCAGGATCGAACAGCCGCGGGGCGTCGGGTCGTGCCGGCATCGTCACCATCGCCTCTGACCGGCGGCCAGGATTGCCTTGGGGCCCGAGCGGGCAACCAGCCCGCGACGGGTCGGCGGCAGCGGGAACGGCACCGGCTCGCCGTCGGGGGCGCTGGGCCGATCGCCGGTGAGCACGAAGACGTCCACGAGCGGCCCCACGTAGGCGTCCCGCAGCGTCTCGCCGTCGCGCAGCGAGCAGACCCGCACACCCATGCCGCCCCGCCCGGCAGCCGAGAAGTCCCCGGCAGGCGTGGCCTTGGCGGCGCCGCTGGTCGTCACCACGATCACGTAGGCCTCGCCGAACAGCGCCCCGGCGCCCAGCACCGAGGCGCCCGCCCGCAGTTTCATGCCGCTGGTGCCACCGGCGGCGGAGCGCCGCCGCGGCAGCCCCTCGGCGGGGGTGCGAAGCAGCGAGCCGTCGGTGGAGACCAGCACGATGTCGGCTCCCGGTGGGTAGGCGAAGGCCGCCACAACCTCGTCGCCGTCGCTCAGCGCCAGGACCGTCCGGGCGCCGGGGACCGAGCCGCCGACGGCCAGTTCCTCGGCCGCCAGCCGCTTTGCGCCTCCGCCCCGGGTCACCAGGATCACGTCGCCGATGCCCGAGCCATCGTCGCCGGCGGTCTCCGCGCCCCCGCTGCGGTCCGGCGCCGCCAGCAGGCCCCGGATCCGTTCGCCGCCGGCCAGATCGAACACTTCGCCACCGGGCGTTCCCCGGCTGCGACCGGCCACCTCGGGCACCGCTGAGGCCCCAAGCGGCACCGCGCGCCCCGCGCTGGTGAGCGCCCAGACACTGCCCCCGGTGGCCACCAGCGTCGAGGCGCGCACCAGGTCGTGGCGTCCCAGAGTGCGTCGCCGCGCCGCGCTGACCGGCGACCGGCCCACGAGTCCGGTGCTCGACAGCGTCACCAGCAAGGCTTCGGCGGTGGCGCCTGCGGCCGATCCGCGCGCCGAGCCTGCGGTGCCCGCGGCACCCGGCGATGCGGCGTCGGCCTCGCCGGCCGGGATGATGCGGCTGCGGCGCGGCCGGCCGTAGCGCTCGGCCAGATCGCCCAGTTCGGTCACCACCGCGGCCCGCCGCTTCGCCTCGGACCCCAGCAGTTCCCGGTATCCGGCCAGGGCGGCCACCAGCCGGTCGCCCTCGGTGACGATGCGATCGCGCTCGAGGGCGGCGAGGCGCCGCAGCCGCATGGCCAGTACGGCCTCGGCCTGCAGCTCGCTGAGGGACAGCTGCTCGCACAGCGCCTCCCGGGCGGCCTCCGCGCTGGCGCTGCCGCGGATGATGGCCACGACCCGCTCGATGTTGTCCAGCGCGATCATGAGACCCTCGAGGACTTCCAGCCGTTCGGTGGCGGCCGCCGCCCGGAACCGGGTGCGCCGCACGACCACCTCGAGGCGATGGTCGATGTAGTGCCCCAGCAGGTCCTTCAGCGAGCACGTCACCGGCACCCCGCCGGCCAGCACCACGTTGTTGAGGGCGAACGTCTCCTCGAGGGGGGCCAGACGCCAGAGCCTCCCGAGCACGGCGGCGGCGTCGGTGCCGGGCCGGCAGTCCACCTGGATGCACAGCCCGGTGTGGCGGTCCGACAGGTTCTTGACGTCCTCCACCCCTTCGAGCCGCCCGGCGGCGACGACCTCCTTGATCCGACTGACCACCTTCTCGGGTCCCACCAGCCACGGCAGCTCCAGGACGCGGATCGCCTGCCGGCGGGGACCCACCTCGATGATCTCCGCTCGCGCCCTCACCCGGATCGTCCCCCGCCCCCGGGCGTACGTCTCGGCCAGCCCGTCGTCCAGCACGACGCCGCCGGAGGGGAAGTCCGGCCCGGGCAGTACCGTCCGCAAGGCCTCGTTGGAGATTTCGGGGTCGGCCATCTGCAGGCGCACCGCCTCGTGTACCTCGCGGAGGTTGTGCGGCGCCATGTTGGTGGCCATGCCCACGGCGATCCCGCTGGTGCCGTTCACCAGCAGGTTCGGCAGCCGTCCCGGCAGGCACACCGGTTCGGAGGCCTCGCCGTCGTAGCTGGCGCGGAAGTCCACCGTGTCCTCGTCCAGCTCGTCGAGCATCTCGGAGGCCGCCGCCGCCAGCCGGCACTCGGTGTAGCGGGCGGCCGCCGGGGGGTCGTCGAGGGTGCCGAAGTTGCCCTGGGGGTCCACCAGCGGCACGGCCCGGCTGAAGTCCTGGCCCATCCGCACCAGGGCGTCGTAGATGGCTGCGTCGCCGTGGGGGTGGTACTTGCCCATCGTGTCGCCGACCACCCGGGCGCATTTGCGGTGCGGCGATTCGGGCCGCAGCCCCATGCGCAGCATCGAGTACAGGATCCGCCGCTGCACAGGCTTGAGACCGTCGCGCACATCGGGAATCGCCCGGGACGTGATCACCGACAGCGAGTACGCCAGGAAAGACTCCGACACCTCGTCGACGATGGGCACCTCGATGATCTCGCCGGCGAACGGCGCGCCGGCCGCGGGTCGCAGGGTCTGTTGCGGGCTCATGGGTGGGTTCTCACTGTGGTTCTGTGGATCCTGGTTCTTCGGTTCGTGCGGGTGGCCGCCGGGCGGCCCTGCCGTCCGACCCGGCGAGCGGCCGGCGAAATCGCCCCTCGGCAGGCGAGGTGGTCGGCCCGCCGGTCTCGTCGCGGCAGAACTCGACCGGCATTGGGGCCGGCGCGGCCCAACCTGCGGCCGGTTGGCAGCCGTGACCCATTTCAGCACCCGTGCGTGGGGAGACGGGTGATACTCGCGGCCTCGCCGACGAGAGTGGGGCGGTGATTCCGGCCCCAACGACTCTGATACATTGTAAGTTCCCAGAGGAAGTACAATGAAATAATTCGCAGTATATGAACAGTTCTGTCGTATGCTGTAGGTGAAGAGACGTTCAATGGACAATGGTCACGCGGCCAACGGTCCCCCGGGGGACCTGGCGGCGATCGATTGGGATGCTCCGAGCGGCGAGTGCGCCGCGATAGCCGAGGCATGGGCGGACATTCGCGACCTGTGCCTGGACGAGAACCCCGACGGTCTTGCGGCGGTGGAGGCACGTCTCGCCCGCGAGTGGGCGCTGGACATCGCCGCCGCCGAGCGGCTCGTCAACGTGAATCGGGGCCTCTCCTTCCGTCTGGCGATCAACGGGTTCGACGCCGCCGGGCGGGACGCGGCGGGCGCCACAGACATGGAGCAGTGGGAGGTGGACATCCTGTCCCTGCTGCGGGACGTGGTGCTGTGGCTGCTGGACCGGCTGGATGACGAGCCCGACGAGCGGCCGCCGCTGGACCTGGACTTGATCCTCGAGATGCACCAGCGCCTGCTGAAGCTCGAACAACTCCAATCTGGCGGCGAGCGGGAAGCAGCCGAGGACGGCGCCGACTCCACCGAGTCCCTGGAGCGGGTCATCGACGCCATCCCGCCGCCGACCAACGAGCCGGCCCCGGAGCTGGTGGCGGCATGGTTGCTGCACGCGCTCGGGCGGCTGCGCCCATTCGGCCTCATGAGCGACCGCGTGGCGCGGGCGGTTGCGTCCTACAGCCTCATGGCGGCCGATCTCTTCCCGCTCACGGTGCGCCGGGAGGACCGCAACGCCTTCGCCGACGCCTGCGCGGTGGCCCACGGCGACGGGCTGGCGTCGCTGGGCGGAGTCGTGGCCACATCCCAGCGCCGCAGCTTCCTGCTGGGGGTCAGCACGCTCGGCCGGGTGCCCGCCGAGCCCGACGATCTCACCGGTGTGCTGTCGGTCATCTCGGATCAGTTCCGGACGGGCACATCGAGCATGCGACGCAATTTCGCCGACGCCGTGACCGTCGCCACCGAGGTGTTCTGGCACGCCAAGGCGCGCGTGGCCGGTATCGAATCCGATCTCATCGCCGCCATCGACGACGGCAGCGGCGAGCGCCGGGCATTCGCCGACTACTCGCCCCCCGACCATCCCGAGCGCCGCAGCTGGCACCGCAAGCAGGTCATCGACGGCGTCCGGCGTCAGGGCTACTTCGCCAACCTGCGCAACTTCAGCGCCTGGAACCGCATCGGGCTGGAGACCCCCAACGGGCGCTCGGAGATCCTGCTGTCGTTCCACGCGGTGGGGCAGTCGTTCCGGGGCGTGGTGGCCTCGGTCCTCATCTTCTACCGCAAGCGGGGTGGCCAGATCTACGACCATCAGGTGGTGTCCCGGGAGCCGTTCCAGGTGAACTTCCGCGACACCGTCGCCGGGAGCCGCAGGCGCTTCGATGCCTGGCTGGAACCCTCCATGCGGGCCGCCCTGGAGGTCTGGCGCCGCGGCGAGTGAAGCGTTGCAGCGGCCCGCGGGCGGCGCGCCGCAGGGCAACCGGCGGCCACCGCTGCACCCGGTAGCGGGCGTCACGCCAAGGTTCGACACACGGCACACTGCCCGGGCTCCTCAGCCGAACCCCAGCGGGGCCTCGGCGTGCAGCAGGGCCACGGCCGCGCCGCCGACGGCGAGGAACGGGCCGAACGGCAGGGTTGCGCCGAGGTTCCGGCGGCGCACCGATACCGCCAGCGCTGTGGCTGCCGCGCCGGCGCCCCCCACCAGCGCGGCCGCCGCCATGGCGCCGGGGTCGAGCCATCCCAGGAACAGCCCCAGCAGGCCGCTGAGGCGCACGTCGCCGTAGCCCAGGCCGGCCGGGTTGAGGGCGTGCAGCGCGGCGAACCCGCCGTAGGCGACCGCGGCGGTGGCCGCCGCGACGCCGAGCCGCAGGGGCGTGCCGCTGCGCCAGGCCGTGCCGGCCAGGGCAGCGCACCCCACGAGGGTTGCGGGGTTCACGATGGCGGTGGGGATGAGGCGTGTGCGCAAGTCGTGCCAGGACAGGGTTGCCAGCACCGCCAGCCAGGCGATAAATAGTGCCTTCTCGATGTCGATCAGCCCGGCGGTGGCGCCGGTCACCAGTGCAGCCGCCACGATCCCGACCCTCTGCCTGCGCATGACTCCTTATAGACAAAGAAGAATATATTTCCAACATTGTCCATCTAGTTCTTGTAAATCCGATCTACACCCATTAGTCTGACTCTCATCTGAAGCCCGTCCCGTCCCGCAGGCAGCGGACGGGACGGGTGATCGGGAGATTCCACCTCCCCACTCTCACCGCCGTGGCCGAGCCGCTCCTGTCGGCGGTGCAGTGCCGGATCGCACGACACACCGTGTCCCCCTTGCAGCCCCCGGGGCAGCCCGAGCCGTCGCGAGTGCAGAGGAGGTCCGGTCAGTGTCGTTCAGGGGCTCGCCACCAGCAGGTTCGGTAATTCCCGGACCCACAGCTTCGGTCTCGGGGCGGCCGGATGGACCACCGGTGGCGGAGGCACCGGCGACGCCGGGGCAGCCACGGAGACCCGGGGCATCACCCGGCGGGCGCCACCCCGGGTCCGCCGAGGCGCTCCAGAGCCCGGCGGCGGGGCCTGGGGGAACTCCGGGGGCGGCACGCGCCGTGCGGCGCCGTGTCCCCGAGTTGGCGGTCGGGGTGGTTCTCATCGGGCTCGGGGCGATCGGCGCACTGATGCTGGCAGGCCGGCAGCCACCCCGCGCCCCCGTGCTGGTGTGGGCGAACGACATGAGCAGGGGGCAGGTGGTGGCGCCGGAGGACCTCACGGTGGCGAGCATCGAGAGCGACACTCCCGTCGACGTGGTGGACGTGGCCGCCGCTACCGACGTCGTGGGACGGACGGTCGCGTTCGGCACCAACGCAGGCGGGTTCGTGAGCGGCTCCCTACTTGACACCGGATCGACCATCCCCCCGGACTACGCGGTGGTGGGTCTGCGACTCGGAGCCGGGCGGTACCCGGTGAGCACGCTCTCGGTCGGCGACGTCGTGGATCTGCTCACCACCGAGCCGCTGGTCGGCTGGGACGACCCGGTAGTGGTGTCGGGGGCGGAGGTGTTCGACGTGCTGTGGCTCGGCAGCGGGGAGGGCAGCGATGCGCTCGTGTCGCTGCTGGTGCCCAGAACCGCGGCGCCGCGGGTGGTTGCGGCGACGGCGGCCGGCCCTCGTCTCGCCGAGGTCACCTCGTGAGTCTCGTCGTGTTCGGCTCCCTCAAGGAGGCGCCGGGGGTGACGACGCTGGTTACCTGCGTGGCCTACCAGTGGCCGCGCCACCGGCGGGTCGCAGTCGTCGAGGCCGACGCCGACGGCGGTGCCCTTGCTCCTCGCTTCGGGTTGCATCCCGAGCGACCCAGCCTGGTGAGCTTCGCCGCCGTCTCGCGCCACGGTGTGAGCGAGACCGAGTTCTGGTCGGCCTGCCAGCGACTGCCCGGCGGCCCTCCCGTGCTGGTGGCGTCCGGGGGCGCGTCTACCGGCTCCGCCCTCGAGCAGGTCGACTTCGGCGCGCTGGACCGAAGCCTGCGCGACACCGACCTGCTGGTCGACGCGGGTCGCCTGCGGGTCGCCCCAGCGCAGGCACGCCTGTGTGAACAGGCCGACTTCGTTATCGTGGTCGTGCGGCCGCGGTTCGAGAGCCTTGCCGTTCTCCTCGACCGGGCCGAGGGGCTGTCGGCTAACCGGCCTCTGCTGGCAGTGGTGGTCGGCGACGGTTCCTACCCGGTGGGCGAGATCGACACGGCACTGCGCCAGACCACCGGGGACCGCGCCCGGGTCCTCGCCGCGGTAGCCGCTGATTCCCGGGGCGCCGCGGCACTGGCCGGCGACGGGGGGCGTGAGCGGGCTTTGCGGAAGTCGCTGCTGGCGCGCACGGTCCGGCCAGTGACCGATCTGCTGGTACATCTCTCCGCCGCGGGCACGCCGGTGCCCTCGGCCCCCGAAGTCACGTGAGCGACTCCCGGCGTGCGCCCGGAGCGCATCCGGAGCCACAGGCGGTGGGCGGAGCCGGCGATGCCGCCGGGGTGCTTCCGGCAACTCCCCCCGCCGGCCGGGGCCGCGGCGAGGAGAGATTCCCCGAAGGCCTGCTCGAGGGACTGCTGGAGCACCTGCGCAGCGAGCTGGCCTTCTGGATCGAGCAGGAGAACCGGGCCGGGCGGCGTCCGGGTGACTCCGAGCGCCGTGAGCGGGCCAGGGGCGTCATCGGCGAGTGGATGGTGAGCCTGGCACAGCACCGTCTGGTGATCGGGGCGCCCATGCTCGACGCCGCGGCCGAGGAGGGCCTGGCAGGTGCGGCTCTGGCCTACGCCTTCGGAACCGGTCCGTGGGAGAAGTACCTCAACGATCCGAACCTCACGGACATCCATATCAACGGTTTCGACGACGTCTGGCTGGTGGACCGGCGGGGCAACAAGCGCCGGGGCGAACCGGTGGCCGCCAGCAACGACGAGCTCATCGAGCAGATCCGCTGGGTCGGCGCCACCCTGGATCGCAGCGGCCGCCGCTTCGACGTGTCCTCGCCGGTGCTCAACATGCGCCTGCCCAACGGCGGCCGGCTGCACGCCGTCATGGCGGTGTCCCTGGTGCCGATGGTGACCATCCGCCTGCACGACCCCGACCTGGCGCGCCTGTCGGAACTGCGTTCAGCGGGCATGTTCGACCGTGCCATCGAATCGTTCTTCTGCGCCGCGGTGCGCGCCGGGTTCAACACCGTGGTGTGCGGCGGGATGGGCGCCGGCAAGACCACCCTCGTGCGGAGCCTGTTGAACGAGGTGCCGCCGCACGAGCGCATCATCACCGTCGAGGACGAGTTGGAGCTGGGTCTGCACCACTACGCGGACCTGCATCCCGACATCGGGGTCCTGGAAGCCCGCGCCCCCAACGTGGAGGGCGCCGGGGCCTTCCCGCTCGAGGCGCTGCTGCGGGAGTGCCTGCGTATGCATGCTGACCGCATCGTCGTGGGCGAAGTACGCGGTCCGGAGGTGCTGGGGATGCTGCTGGCCATGACCTCGGGCCAGGACGGCTCGCTGTGCACCATCCACGCCAACAGCACCGCCGAGGCCTTCGAGCGGCTCACCATGTACGCCTCGCTGACACCTCAGCAGTTCTCCCGGGCCTTCACGTACCGGCTCGTGGGTTCGGCGGTGGATTTCGTGGTGCACGTCGAGGCGATCGGCGGGACGAGGCGGATCACGAGCATCCGCGAGGTGGTGGGCTCGACGGACACCCACGTGCTCTCCAACGAGATCTGGCGGCCGTCGCCGGGCGGCTGGGCAGTGCCCTCGGGTGAGCCGCTGCGGGCCGAACCAACGCTCCGCAGGCTCATCGAGGCGGGCTTCGACGCAAGCCTCATGCAACGTCCCGAGGGCTGGTGGGACCAGTGAGCCACCCAGCGCGGTGCTCCCCGACACCGCCACTCGCGGCCATGCAACGTCCCGAGGGCTGGTGGGACCAGTGAGCCACCTGGCGATCGTGGTCTGCGGGGCACTGGCCGGCCTCGGCACCTGGGTGCTGACAGCCGGCGTGCGCGGACGGGTGATGGTTCCCCGGGGCCGGGGCGCCGCACGGGGCGTCGCGGCCTCGTTGGTGACCCTGCGCCGCAGCTCGATCGCCACCGTTGCCGGGGTTGTGATCTTCGCCGTCACGGGATGGCTCAGTGCCGGCGTGCTCGTGGCCGCCGGGATCGCGCTGTTCGCGGGGCGGTTCAGCAAGGGCCAAGGTCTGCGCGCCATCAGCGAGCGCGGCGACGCCATTGCCGGCTGGATCGAGATGCTCTACGCCATCCTGGCCGCCGGTGGGGGCATCGAGCGGGCCATCGTCGGCTCGGCCGCCGCGGCGCCGGCGGCAATCCGCCGGGAGGTGCAGGAACTCGCCGCCCGCCTGGAGGTCCGTCCCCTGCCCGAGGCTCTGCTGGCCTTCGCGGCCGATGTGGCCCATCCGGCCGTCGATAAGGTCGCCGCCTCGCTGATCCTGGCGTCGGTCCAGGGTGCGCAGGACCTGGTGGCGCTGCTCCGGTCGCAGGCGCAGGTGGTGCGGGCCGAGAGCCGCCTGGTGGTCGAGGCCGACGCCGCCCGGGCGCGCTACCGCACCTCGGCCCGCCTCATCGTGGGAACGACCGCGGTGATGGCCGGCGGGTTGTACCTCGTGGATCGCGGCTACCTGGCGCCGTATGACGGCTTCGAGGGCCAAGTCGTGCTGACGGGCATCGGCTGCGTGTTCCTGGGCGGCTTCTGGCTGCTGGCGCGACTCGGCCGGGTGCCGGCGCCGGAGCGCTACTTCGACCCCGCTGCCGCGGGGATGGCCCGGTTGGTGCGATGACGGCACTCGTCGGGGCGCTCGTGGGTGCCGGGGTCTGGCTCGTCGGCCGCGGCCTGCTGAGGCGGCCCGTGCCCCTGCTGCGGGCTCTCCGGGAGTACCACGAGCCGAGGCTCGACACGGGCGACGTCGCCGGCGAGCAGCGCGCGGGCTGGCGCAACCGCGCCGAGCGGAAGGCCCTGCAGGTCGTCGAGTCGTTCGGCTTCGATCTCGGAACCTTGGGGGCGGACCTGCGAATCATCGGCCGAAGCCCCGCCGAGCACGCCTTCGCGAAGCTGGCGGGCGCGTTGGCGGCCGCGGGGGCGCTCGCCGGTGTTGGGTTCGGCGCGCGCCTGGTGGGCTTCGCCCCGCCGGCGTGGGGTGTCCTGGTCCTGGTGGCCCTCGGTGTCCTCGGCGGCTACGTCGGCGCCGACGGGTCACTGCGCAAGAAAGCGGCCGAGCGGCGGGAGCAGTTCCTGCGGGCTCTCAGCGCCTACATGGACCTGGTCAAGATCCTCGTCGCCGGCGGGAGCCACAGCGACGGGGCGCTCTACCAGGCCGCCGCGGTCGGGAGCGGTTGGGCCTTCGACGAGCTGAAGGCGGCGATGGACTGGAGCCGGGTGAACGGCAGGCCGCCCGCGGCGGGATTCCAGCGCCTCGCGGCCGAGATCGGCGTGCCCGATGTCGAGGAGTTGGCAGCCACGATCCGCCTCACCGCCGAGCAGGGGGCCAGCCCCGCCGAGGCGCTGGCCTGCAGGGCGGAGATGCTCAGCGCGCTCGAACTGGCGAATGCCCGCATGAAGGCCGACTCCACGACCGAGCGCATGTCGATCCCCACCGTCGTCGTGGCGCTCGCCTTCGTCATGTTCGTCGGCTACCCGGCCCTCAGTTCACTGCTGGAGATGCTGTGAGCCGCGCCGGCCACCGGTCCGGCACCGGGACGGTCCGGCGCGCCGGGTACGCAGCCGGCTGCCGGGATTCCGAGCGCGCCGTGAACCCCCAGGACGCCATCACAGCGAGCGCGCCGGCGGGTACGCAGCCGGCTGCCGGGACTCCGAGCGCGCCCGCGCCGATCGCAGGCACGCGGCGACCACCGAAGCACGGCGTCACCTCGCCGAGTCGATGCGGGCCGGCGCGCCCGCGCCGATCGCAAGCACACGGCCAACACCACAGGAGGAACCAATGGAACGACCGATGCAGGAACTGTGCATTCGAGGCTGGATCCGGCTGTCATCGACGGCGTCGAGGATCCGGGCGCGGCTGAACGACGACGAGCGAGGTCTCACCACGACCGAATGGGCGCTGCTCGTCGCAGGTGTGGCCGCCCTGGCGATCGTCGTGGTGAGCGTGGTGCGGAACCTCACCTCCGAGACGGCGAAAAAGATCCCCATCAACGTGAACGTGGAAACGAAAGACCCAGCCGGTTTTCGGGCGGGTAATGGTTGAAGCAGAGCGCTGCGGTCACGGTGGGTGAGAGTCCATGCATCCGTGGTCGGCGCGGTCGGCGGCACGACACAAGCCGGGCTCCGACGATGGGGCCGGCGCCACCGGAGGGTTCGTGCGACTGCTTCCGCGGGGCGATGCTCGTCGGCCACCGAGCGGGGAGTCGGGCGCCGTGACCACCGAGTTCGTCCTGCTCTACGGGGCGCTGCTGGCGCTCGTGATGAGCGTGATCCACTTCGGCCTGGTGTTCAACGCCGCGCTGGCGGTGACCGACGCCGCCGACGTCGTGCTCGAGATGGCCCAGTCGGCGGGAGGCACGGAGTTCTCCGCACCCGCGGTGGCGAAGGCCGTCGTTGGCGACGAGCGGCTCGTCCGCGACCTGGTCGTGGAGGTGTCCGGCGCGCCGGGCGAGGTCACCGTCAGCGTGTCGGCCACCTCTCCGCGCATCGTGCCCGGGCTGCCCACCTCGGTGAGCCACCGGACGCAGGGACCGGTGGAGCGCTTCATCCCCGAGGGCAGGCGATGAGAGTGCCGGTCCGGGCCGGCGATGGGCGGGGGGTGCTGTCGCTGGAGTTCGCGCTGGTCGTCGTCGGGGTGCTCGGTGCGCTGATGCTGCTGGGAGCGGCATGGCGCTTGGGCCAGACGCGCGGCGAGATACGCGACGTGGCCGCCGAGGCCGCTCGGGCGGCGTCGCTGCGGCAGCATCCCCATGCAGCAGCAGACGCCGCTGAACGGATCGCGCGGGCAAGCCTGGGACGACGCTCGGTCCGGTGCTCGGAATTCAGCGTTGCCGTCGATGTGTCGGCTCTGGGTCCCGGAGGTTCGGTGGCGGTCGGTATCCGCTGTGTCACGAGGCTCGAAGACCTCACGCTCCTGCGCATGCCCGGGTCGGTGACGCTCGAGTCCACGGCCGTCGAAGTGGTGGACCGGCGCCGCGGGGGCACCTGATGAGTCACCGCATGAGCGACCCGGCGCGGGGCCCGGCGAGGGGTCTGACGAGAGGCCTCCGGGCCGAGTCGGGAGTGATCAGCCTGTTCGTGGCGGTCCTGTTCGTGGCGTTCCTGCTCATCGCCGGTGTCGTGATCGACTCGGCGGAGTTGCGGGGCCAGCGTCGTGCACTCTCGGACTTGGCTCGTCAGGCCGCCCGCGCTGCGGTGCAGGAAGTGGACGTGAACGTGTACCGGCTGACGGGCACGGTCCGGCTGGACACCGGCGCGGCCGTCGCCGCGGCGAGGGCCGTGGTCGCCCGCTCCGGTCTGGATGCCGACGTCGACATCACGGGCGACCGCGCCTCGGTGTCGCTGAGCCGTCCCGTGGGTGTGCGCGTCCTGGGACTGGGCAGCGGGCACGTGCAGATCGGCGCCTCCGCGGAGGCGCGAGCCATCTGGGGTGTCAGCGCGGGGCGGTAGCGCCCGGCAGCGACGCCCGGTTCCCGCAGCAGCGGGTCTTGCCGGTCGGACCGGCCCGCGGGTCGATGCAATAGAGCGAGGTGATTGCGATGGAGAGCAGAGTTCGTGCCGTGTTGTCGGGTCTCGGAGCCTGTGCGGCTCTGGGGCTGTTCCTGGTCGGTGTACCGGTCTGCCTCGTGAAGCTGGTCGGCAACCCGCTTCCCGCGGCCGTGCCCTCATGGTCCTCGGTGGTGGCGGCGGTCGAAGGCGGAACGCTTCCGGCTGGTGCCCTCAGCGGTGTGTTGGCGGTCGCCGTCTGGATCTGGTGGTCGCAGGCCGTGCTGTCGGTCGTGGCCGAAGTCCGGGCCGCCCGCCGGGGACGGGCCGCCCGGTCGCTGCCCCTGCGCGGTCTCGGCATGCAGCCGATCATGATTCGCCTCGTGGCGGTCGTCGTGGGCGCAGCAGCCACTGTCGGAACACTGGCGCAGCCCACGCTGGCGGCGACAGCGTCGTTCGCGGACATCGCGGTGCCGATGACGACCGGCGAAGTCTCTGGTGGAATGGCCGGTGAGAGCGGCTCCGGAACGCCAATCGTCGGGACAGGATCTCTCGCCACGGTGGGACCGCCGCCGGCGCCGGTTCTGGGACCGCCGGAGGTGCCGGTGGCGGAGGTGGACGGATCCCCGCCTGCTCCGGTCCTGGGTCTCGCCGATGAGTCGCGACCGGCGACGGTGATGTCGCAGCCGGCTCCGGCCGCTGCGAGGGCGACGTCGGCGCGCTGGGATCCAGTGCTCGAATCCGGGACCGTCGAGCGAGCCGATCAGATGCCCATCGAGCGAGCCGATCCTGTGTCCGTGGAGCGAGCCGATCCTGTGTCTGTGGAGCGAGCCGATCCTGTGTCCGTGGAGCGAGCCGATCCTGTGTCTGTGGAGCGAGCCGATCAGATGCCCATCGAGCGAGCCGATCCTGTGTCTGTGGAGCGAGCCGATCCTGTGTCTGTGGAGCGAGCCGATCAGATGCCCATCGAGCGAGCCGATCCTGTGTCCGCTGCGGAACCTGGTGAACCGGCCTGGGTCGTCGTGAAGCCGGGTGATTCGCTGTGGCTCCTGGCCGAGTTGCATCTCGGTGATGCGATGCGCTGGCCGGAGATTTTCGAGTTGAACGCCGGCCAACTCGACGGCGGAGGCACGCTGCGCGACCCGAACCTCATCCATCCCGGCTGGCGCCTGCGCCTCCCCCCGCCGGATCCCCCGGCGCCCTCCGAGCCGTGGGTTGCCGCCCCGGAGGGAGTGCCGGCCACCCCGGCGGGACTTCCACCCCGGTAGCGGCGCCGGTCCGGACAGGTGTCACACACGACCACGACCGCGCAGGCCGACGGCGAGCCGAGCGTGTCACGACCGCCGGCACCGTTCGCTCGGCGGCGCGGTCCGGTTGCAGCGGACCGCGCCGGGCACACCGGAGGGCGCCCCGAGTTCACCGACCCCCTCTCGTGGCTCATGTCCACCGTGCCGGAGCGCTTGGGCGGCCGGCCGCTGCCGAGAGTTGTCGCCGTCACGACCTCGCGGGAGGCGATCGGGCTGCTGCTGAGCGAGCCGCGGAGCGATCCCCCCACGGGGTTGGAGGCCATCGACGGCGGGCTCACCTGGATCGCCGAGCCTTCGCTGGTCGGCTGTCGGGATGAGACCGCCCGGGGCGGTAGCGGTGGTGCGCCGTGGCCTCTACTGGTGCCGTTGGGGCGCGTTGTCCCCGACGGCCCGGTGGTTCAGGCCAACCTCGAGGAACTGGGGGCCATCGAACTCTCCGGTGATCCCGCCGACGTGCTGGCGTTCGCCGAGTCGCTGGCCGCGGAACTCGCGGCGGACCGCTTCGGGGCGCGCCCGCGGATCGTCTGTGTGAACTGCGCCTGGGAGCTCGACGCGCTCGAAGGGGTCCGCGTCGTCGCGTCCCTGAGCGGGGTGCTGGCCGACGCCGAAACGCAAGGGCGAACAGTCGACGCCGCCGAGTCGCAGCAAGCTCCGCTGCCCGAACTGCGCCGGCACGGCGTTCGCGGCGCCGTGCGCCCGCTGGTGGTCATCGATCCGCACGGCCGCGAGCCGAGAGCGCGTGCGGATCTGGCGAGGCTGGCCGGCCCCGGCCTGGCTGTGGTGACGGCGAATCACCGCACCGAGCCGGTCTCGCCCTCCCCACCGCGCCCCGAACCCGGCTACGGCTGGTCATTGCACGTGACCGGGCGGCGCCTCCGCTGGGAACCCGTGGGTGTCGACCTGCAGCTGGGGGAAACGCCGGACCCGGAGGTCTCTCCGGAGTCGCGCAGCGGTCACGGACCCGCTCCCGGTGTCGTCGGATCTGCTCCCGGCCCGGTCGACCCCGCGGGGGTTACCGACCCGCTCCCCGAGAGCAGCGGCTCCGGCTGGGCGGGTGAGCCGTCCGAGTCCGGCTTGCGCGTCGCTGTCGCCGGCGCCGGTTCGGGCGAGGTGGAGGTGCAGGTGCTAGGAGTGGTGCAGGTGGTGGGAGCCGTGTCGCCGTTCACCTCCCAGCGGGCCCTGGACCTGGTCTGCTATCTGGCCTTGCATCGTGAAGGCGCGACCGCGGACAAGCTCCGCCACTGGCTCTGGCGCCGTAGCGAGCCGGCCCCGAACGCCAAGACGTTCGCCAACGTGGTGTCGCGGGCTCGCGTCTGTCTCGGCCGAGACGCCGACGGCGAGCCGTACCTCTCCAAACTCGGTGCCGACGGCGTATACCGGCTGTCAGCGCAGGTGACCACCGACCTGGAGCGTTTCACCACCTCGCGGAGGCTTGCCGGGCGGGTTCGGTCCCCGCGGACCCTCGAATGCCTGTACGCGGCGCTGAGGCTGGTGCGCGGCGCCCCGTTCGGTGGTGGCAGCGGCGGCACGTTCTCGTGGACGGACGCCTCCTGGCGCAGCCACGTCGAGTACCTCGTGGACGACACGGCCCACCACCTCGCAGATATGGCCCTGGGGCTGGATCGCCTCGAGGTGGCGCGCTGGGCGACGCTCCGGGGACTCGCCGTAGCCCCGGACTGCGAGCAGTGTTACCAGCGACGGATCGCCGTGGCCCATCGCTCGGGGCACGGCCGGGAGGCTGACCGGGTGATGCGCCAACTGGAGCGCCAGCAGCATGAACCGCTGCCGGAGTTGGGCGTCCTCGTGCCCGGCGTCCTCGAGGCGGTGCCCTCGCCGACGGCCTGAGCGGCAGTTCCGCGTTGGGTCACTGGCCGTCAGTGGCCGCCGATTCGCACCCAGCGCCCGTCGGCGAAGCGCAGTCCCACGCCCGCCAGCCGGGCGACCATGAAGACCACCAGCGCCCCCCACAGCCACCCGATTCCCGCATCGGCGAGGCGCACGCCCACGGCCAGGGGCACGAACACCCCGGCCGCGGCGACCATGGCGGCAGCCAGGTAGCGCAGATCGCCGGCGCCGATCAGAACACCGTCGAGAGCGAAGACCACGCCGTTGATCGGCAGCATCAGCGCCAGGTGCAGCATCAGGAACCCCGCCAGGGACACCACGGCCGCGTCGTTGCTGAACAGCTGCGGCAGCACCGGGCGCAGCCCCACCGCCACCAGCCCTGCCACCAGCCCGAACACCAGCCCCCACCAGGTGACGCGCCGGCCCACGCCGCGGGCTCCGGCGGCGTCGCCGGCGCCCAGCATCATCCCGATCATGCCCTGGGCGGCGATGGCGAGCGCATCCAGCGCCAGTGCCGAGAAGCCGAACAGCTGGGCGTTTATCTGGTGCGCCCCCAGGTCGGCGATCCCGGTTCGAGCGGCCACCGCGGCGGCCACGACGAAGGCGCCCTGCAGGGCAGCGGTGCGCGTGACGAGCGCGCCGCCGGCGCTCAGCAGCCTGCGCAGCACCGCAGGGTCGGGCCGCAGGCTGCGCACGTGCGGGCGGGCCGCGCGCAGCACCCAGTAGGTGTACAGCACCGCACCGGCCCACTGGGCCACCACCGTCGAGAGCGCCGAGGCGCCGATCCCGAAACCCAGCCCGTACACGAGGACCAGCTCCAACACCAGGTTCCCCACCGCGGTGAACACCGCCACCTTCAGCGGTCGAGCCATGTCCAGGCCGCCCCGCAGGTAGCCCACGCCCGCCAGGGTGAGCATCAGGGCCGGGAGGCCGGCGAGGCTGATGAGCAGGTAGATGCGGGCCTGTTCCAGCACCTCGCCCTCACCGCCCAGCAGCACCAGCAGCGGGTCGGACAGGCCGTAGAGCAGGCCGCCCGAAGCCACGCCGACGACCAGCGCCATCAGCAGGGCCTGCACCCCCCAGCGGGCCGCGTCCGCCTCGCGGCCGGCGCCCAGCAGGCGCGCAACGGCCGCGGTGGTGCCGTAGGCCAGGAAGATGAACAGGGCGTACACGCTCAGCAGCAGCTGACCGGCCAGCGCCAGGCCCCCCAGCTGCGGCGTGCCGAGGTGGCCCACCACCGCCGTGTCCACCAGCACGTAGAGCGGCTCGGCCACGAGCGCCCCGAATGCGGGGACCGCCAGGCGCAGGATCTCGCGATCCCAGCGTCGGCGGGCCCCGGCGGCGCCGCCGGCGGGTGCGGGTCCCTTCACGCGGTCGCCCCGGCGCCAGGCCGCCTCACGGTCCCAGCGGTTCCGCCGGACGCGATGGGTCGCTGAGGTTGCACCGGCCGGAGCGAACTTTCTCGACGAGCTGAGATTGAAGTAGCGTCCCGGCGAGGTTCCGAGCCAGGAAGACCATGAACGTCCAGCAGACCGACAGATTCTCGATGGCTGAACTCACCGATCGCACCGGCGTACCGGCCTCGACTGTGCATCACTACATCCGGCGGGGATTGCTCCCGCCGGCGGCGCGCATCTCGACGAAGCAATTCCTGTACGGACCCGAACACGTCGACGCTTTGCTCGTGATCCGGGATCTCCGCCGGCGCCAGCGGCTCTCCCTGACGAAGATCGCCGAGGTGCTGCCCGAGATCCTTGCCGCCGGCGGCGACGTGATGGGCGCTCAGCGCCCCGGCAGGGACGACCCACAGCCGTCGACGATCACCGAGCGGATCCTCGATGTCGCAATCGAGTCGTTCGGCCTGCACAGCTACGGCGAGGTGAGCGTCGCCGACCTCTGCGCCGGCGCCAACGTTGCCAAGGGTACGTTCTACCGCCACTTCGACTCCAAGGGCCAGGTGTTCGTGCAAGCCGCCGAGAGGGTCGTGCGGCAAAGTCTGGCGCGCTTTCGCTCCGAACTGGCCCGAGAGCCTCAGCCGGCGGACATGCAGGCCGCCGCCGCTGCCTGCGCCGTGGCGCTGCGGCCGGGACTGCCCGTCCTGCTGGAACTGGCGAAGCGGGCGATGCTGCACGAGCCCGTGTACGTGAACGAAGCCCGCCACGCGTTCCGGCTGCTGGTCGACGAGATGGGCGACGTCCTTCGCCCCGGCGAGTCAGGGAACCGGGCGATCGCCGGGATGGTGGTGCTCGACGCCATCACGCAGGTGTTCCGCGGGTTGGTTGGGGACGGTGGTGGCGCAGCATCCGCCGGCTCCTAGCGGCCCGCCGACCTGGCGATCGTCGCCGCCGAACCATGTTGCCGGCACCGGTCGGCGTCGCCGGTCGTCGGTTCCGGAAGTGTGCCGGTGCGATCCGGACAGCCTCCGCCCGGCGGCGAGCGCCGAACGCAACACTTGGACCATTGGGTCAGTAGTTGTGTATGGTGCGCGCCATCGTGGAGCTTGACTCCGAGCCGTGCGTTCGGTACCGGTGGAGGGTGCAGTG
>Ga0209543_1001563_pt1 | contig 19866 bp, 17 predicted proteins | sample MesohylFT_FD_187296 | JGI IMG/M metagenome (GOLD analysis project Ga0209543, IMG submission 187296) | Host-associated microbial community of the marine sponge Aplysina aerophoba from Gulf of Piran - sponge mesohyl, lysed by freeze-thaw... | ecosystem: Host-associated > Porifera > Sponge >...
CCGCCAGCGTGACAAAGTCCCGCCCTGCAGCGGGCGATTGTCACGAAACGCCGATTTGGACTGTCTACAGCCACCCATCAATCGCGCTAGATCAATGACTTACGATTGCCATGCCAGACCCACACCCGCCCTCACCCTAACCGTTGACATAGATCGTGCTGCGAGGCGGATGGCGCCGTCAACGCCGCAGCACGTGCTACGGCACAAAGGCCGAAAATCTCGACACTGTCGCAGGATGCACGACGCCAGGCTACTTCAGCGTCGTACCGTGTCTTGCGGGTCGGCGTGTGTCTATGCGGGCTTATGCTCAAGGCGCCACCGATCCGGTATACGACTCCAAAGCAGGACTGCCATTTTTCGCTGGAATATGAATTTATCCTCACATTTGCTCAATCCATTTGGAGACTTTTTCCAACAAAGATGATAGGCTCAGCACACGCAGCGTGAGACTTACAACCACAGAAGGCAAATCGATGGCTCAGAACTCTTCCTCCCGAATTGACGAGGGTGCCCTGACCAAGGGGCAGCGGCGCAAACTCAATGCGCTCAGAAAGTCCGTCGGCGACGAGGTCGGTGAGCGCGCCTTCGCCGAATGGCTCGCGACGCGACCCGTAGCAAAATCAGACGAGAATGCGACCATGATCGTCGATACGCTGTGGCCGCTCGTCCAGCAGGGCAAGTTGGCAATCCCGAGGGGCGGCTATTTGCTAAGGCGCGGTCGCGGCCGCATCATCGTCGAGCCAGCCAAGCAGTAATCATTCTAAGCGGTACGGAGCGGTCTCGAATCTCATGAGACCGTTTCCGGCCTATGAATCTGGTGTCCCCGCCCGCGCGACCGCGCCAAGTACTGATTAGCTTGAAGTCTCCATCAATGCCGCGCCCGTCCTGCATTGCACTGACGATGATGTCGGTGAGTATTCCGGGCTAATCCTCTCAGCCAAACTTGCAGAAGAGCAGTCGCACGCCCTTCTCCGATCCCTCCAACAGAATTTGGATACGACGACCGCATGAACCGAAGATCGATTGCGGGGTAACGCGATTATCGATCCTGCGGTGCAGGTAACGGAAGTGCCATTACTGCACGGTGAGTGAGACAGGTTCCGAGCGCGAGCGGCACGTTCAAATTTTCTTGATAAGAGGTGTCCGCTTCAAGAGTGTTGCCGTCGGGTTCGCTCGAATGGCTTGGCTATGGCTTTGCCATCTGACCAATCCCGCAAATGTAGCGAGAACCTCTGGGCACATCATCGCCCTTCGGCAGATCAGCCCTCTCAACTATCCGCCCAATTCCCCAAGATCAGCGTCATGACCGAGACTTGTCTCATAGTAGAGCGAGCATTGTTGAAGCACGGCTACGATATCAAGTGCGGTATGAGTTAAAGGACTTCTCGCTCGACAAACCAGTCGCATGCGCGCTTGCACCGGTGTACTGCCTCTCGTTGAGTCAATATGGGCAACGTCTCGGGGCGGACCCGAGGAGCCTCCGGAGTCAACCTGTCTTCGCGTGGAGGCAAAGGCAGTTGCGATCGCTGCGGCGCCATTGGTGCACTGGCCAGGTGCCGGGCTATTCTTTTGCGTACCCTAAGGATACCGCGAGACGCGCGTGAACAGGGAAACCGCGTCCGCAAGGAGGCAATGATGTTCTCGATGCGCCAAGTGATTCGATCCGTCGCGGTCGGCGCGATGCTTGCGCGGGAGCGCTGGCAGAGCGGCGTGGTGTACAACCCGCTGTCGAGGCAGACAGCTCAAGACCCTTATCCCGTCTACGCGGCTCTGCGGGAAAGGGACCCCGTGCACCGCAGCGGGCTGATGAATTCCTGGCTCTTCACCCGGCATGCTGACATCGACACGATCCTGCGTGACCATCGGCGCTTTGGTAACGACCCGCGCAAGGGCAAGCTCTCCCGGCGGCAGCGCGCCAACCTGCCTGCGGACGAAGAGTTCACCATGCTGTTCCTCGACCCGCCGGACCACAAGCGGCTCAGGGCGCTGGTCAACAAAGCCTTTACACCCAAGGCGGTAAACGCGCTCGAGCCACATATTCGCAAACTGCTCGGAGCCCTGTTGGACGAAATCGACGACCCCGCTGGTTTCGACCTTATGCAGGCGGTGGCCCAACCGCTGCCCGTGATCGTTATTGCAGAGATGCTCGGCGTGCCGCCGGAGGACCGGGCGCAGTTCAAGGTCTGGTCGGACCAGCGTGCGCGCACGTTGGAGCCGGTCATCGACGCCCGGGAACGGGCGGCCTCCGAGGCCGCCGCTATAGCGCTCGACGCTTACTTTCGGCCGATCATCCAGGAGCGGCGGGAGGCACCGCAGGATGACATCGTGAGCGCGCTCGCGCAGGCGGAGGAGGAAGGCGACCGGCTCACCGAGCGCGAGATGCTTAACATGCTGCGGCTGCTGCTGATTGCCGGGAATGAAACCACCACCAACCTGATTGGCAACGGCGTGCTGGCCTTGCTGCGCCATCCCGACCAGCTCCAGCGGCTCAGAGAGGACCCGAGCTTGATCCCCTCGGCGGTGGATGAGCTGCTCCGCTTCGATTCACCGGTGCAGACGGATTTCCGCCGCGCGCTGGAGGATTGCGAGGTGAACGGGTTCCCCTTGAAGAAGCGCGACAACATCGTCGTCCTGCTTGGCGCGGCCAATCGAGACCCGGACGTGTTCGAGGACCCGGACCGGCTGGATGTCGGCCGTGGTGACCGCTCCCACCTCTCGTTCGGGCGCGGCATCCACCACTGCATTGGCGCCCCGCTCGCACGCCTGGAAGGCCGGATCGTTCTCGAGATGCTGCTGGAGCGCTTTTCCCAAATCAGCCTGCGCGGCGAGCATCCGCGGTTCCGCAACAGCATCGTGCTGCGCGGTCTGGAATCGCTGCCGGTCCGCTGCGTCAAGGCTTAGGACCCGATTGCGAAACATGGAGCCGCGGCGCACCTCGTTGACTGATTCCGGCACCGCCCAGGAGCGGGCGGCGATCCTCAGGCGCGAGACGAAAGTCCTGGTCTTCGATCTCTACGGTACGGTCGTCGACATGCAGGCAGGGTTGACCGCGGCGGCGACCCCCTACCTGAAGGAGAAGGGCTGGGACGGGGCACCGCACCGCTTCGTCACCTGGTGGCGGCGCACTCACTTCGAGAACTCGATGATCGATTCTCTCTGCGATCGGGGCCATACCTCCTATCGCGAGATTAGCCACCGCGCGCTCGCCTACGTGATGGACCGCTGCGGCTTCCCCTATACGCAGGAGGAGGTGATGCAGCTCGTCAGCCACATCGAGACGCTCAAGCCCTTCCCCGAAGTACCTGCTGCGCTGGAGGGGCTGCGTGCAGCGGGCTACGCGCTTGCCATCCTCTCCAACGGCGATCGCGACATGCTGGAGGCGGCGATGCCGCATGTCGGCATCCGCTTCGACCATGTGATCTCGGTGCAGGAAGCCGGCGCCTTCAAGCCCCATTGGCGGACCTATGCCAAGGCTGCGGAGATCATCGGCGTCGACCGCACGGCCTGTGCGCTGGTCGCCAACCACGCCTTCGATTGCATTGGCGCCAAGGCCTTCGGCATGCGCACGGTCTTCATAGACCGGCGCAGCCGCCCCTTCGGCGAGACCCCGCACCAGCCCGACCTCATCGTCGAAGACGTGACGGCGCTCGCGGCGGCGCTCGCCTGACGCATCGGCAAATGCAGGCGGACTACATCGTCATCGGTTCAGGCTCCGGCGGTGCGGCGGTCGCCGCCCGCCTCGCGGAGGACCCGCACAACGGCGTGCTGCTGCTCGAAGCGGGTCCGAAAGACACCAACCCCTTTATCCACATCCCTGCAGGTTTCGCCCGCCTGCTCACCCACCCGAAGCTCAACTGGCGGCGGCAATCCGAGCCCGTGCCCGGCCTCGGCGGCCGGCGCATGCCCTTCCCCTCCGGCAAGGTGCTCGGCGGCACCAGCGCGATCAACGGCATGCTCTATATTCGCGGCCAGGCCGAGGATTACGACGCCTGGCGCGACGCCGGCAACGAAGGCTGGGGCTGGGCGGATGTGCTGCCCTACTTCCGCAAGGCCGAAGACCAGCAGCACGGGGAAAGCGAGAGCCACGGCATCGGCGGCCCCATCGGCGTGAGCGACACCAGGCCCAGCAGCCCGGCCTCCCGACTCTTCATCGATGCCGCAGTACGGAGCGGCATTCCCCGTCTGGACGACCTTAATACCGGCGATCAGCACGGCATCGCGCTGGTCCAGGGAACGATCAGGAATGGCCGCCGCATGACCACCGCCGTGGGCTATCTGCGGCCGGCAGCGGCGCGGGAGAACCTCCGCGTCGTGACCGAGGCGTTGGTGGAGCGCATCGTGGTCGAGGGCGGCGTCGCCACCGGCGTCGTCTTTACCGACAAGTCCGGCGGCACCGTGACGGCGCGCGCAGAGCGAGAGGTCGTACTCTGCGCGGGCACCGTGGCCTCGCCCCAGATCCTGCTGCAATCGGGAATCGGCGATGCAGCCGTGCTCAAGACGCTCGGCATCGCGCCGGTCCACCACCTGCCGGGCGTGGGTGAGAACCTCCACGACCACCTGTTTGTCTTCGTGCAGCCGCAGCTCAAGAAAGGGGTGCCGACGCTCAACCGGTTGCTGCGCAGCCGCCCGCGGCTTGCGGCGGAGGTACTGCGCTACGGCATCTTCCGCACCGGCGCGCTGTCGCTCACCTCCTGCGAGGTCTGCGGCTTCCTCGATTCCAGGGAGCAGGGTGGCCGGCCCGATATCCAGATCACCTTTCGGCCGCTCAGCTTCGAGCTGCTGCCGGATGGCGGCTGGCGTCCGCATCCCTACCCCGGCGGCACGAGTTCGGTCTGTGCTACCCGGCCCAGGAGCCGTGGCCGAATCACCCTGGAGCGGGACACGGACGGTAGGCGGCGGGTCACCATTCAGCCCAACTACCTCGCCCACGATGAGGACGTGATGAGCCTCGTCCGAGGCGTGCGTATCCTGCGCCGCATCCAGGGGACCGAGCCTTTCGCCTCATGCGTCGAGTCCGAACAGCGGCCGGGCGCGGACGTCGAGAGCGACGAAGCGCTGGCACGCTACGTGCGCGAGACGGCGGGCACGGTCTATCACCCGGTCGGCACCTGCAAGATGGGGAGCGACGCGATGAGCGTCGTCGACGAACGCCTCCGGGTCCACGGCATCGCGGGCCTGCGCGTCGCCGACGCCTCGATCATGCCTGCCATCTCCTCCGGCAACACCAACGCGCCCACCATCATGATCGGCGAGAAGGCGGCCGACATGATCCGCCGCGACCACAATTAGAAGAGTCATGTGGCCGCGAATTGTGCGGTCTTTGTCACGAATTCGTCTCCGCCCGCCGCCTTGCCCCGCCCCAGAGGGGGCGGCATAGTGCTCTCATGGAATGGCGCCATGCAGCGGAAAAGGGTATGCACCGCGAGGCGGAAGAGCCGCCTGTCCGCGTGTGCGAACATCCCGACTGCGACCGTGACGCCGACCACCGCGCCCCTCGGGCGCCCCACGACCTTCGCTCCTGGCGCTGGTTCTGCCTCGACCATGTGCGCGACTACAACCGCTCGTGGAATTACTTCGCGGGCTGGAGCCAGCACGACATCGAACGCTTTCAGCAGAACGACGTAACCGGGCACCGCCCCACCTGGCCCTTCTGCCAGGGACCAGGCGGGCAACGGCGGGAAGACCTGGAGGCGGCGTTCCGCACCTTCGCGCGCGAGTGGCTGAATGGCGAGGAAGCCCCGAACGGACGAAGGCGGACCGGTACGGAAACGATCTCCGAGGCCAGGCTCGAAGCGCTCGCTCTCTTCGACCTCACGCCGCCCCTCGACATCGACACGCTCAAGCGGCGCTACAAGTCGCTGGTCAAGCGGCACCATCCCGATGCCAACGGAGGCTCACGCGAGTCCGAGGAGCTTTTGAAACACATCAATCACGCCTATAACTATCTGAAGAAGGAGTGCTCATAGACGAAGGCGTTGTCGATCGGACTGGCACAGGAGGGCCGCCGATGGCGGCCTTATTTGTGCAGAGGGAAGCGCGCAATGCAGATGAACGAGGCAGGGGCGGCTGTCACCAATGACGGAGTGCCGGACATCCAGGTTTCCGTCAGCCAGACCTTCGGTATCGATACCGACATGGAGGTGCCGGCGTTTTCGGATCCCACGGACCATGTGCCGGACATCGACACCGCTTATCGCTTCGACCGCGACACCACGCTCACCATCCTTGCGGGCTTCGCGCACAACCGCCGGGTGATGATCCAGGGCTATCACGGCACTGGAAAGTCCACCCACATCGAGCAGGTGGCGGCGCGCCTCAACTGGCCCTGCATCCGCATCAATCTCGACAGTCACATCAGCCGTATCGACCTGATCGGCAAGGACGCAATCGTCATCCGCGACGGGGTGCAGGTGACCGAGTTTCGCGAGGGCCTCTTGCCCTGGGCGCTGCAGCATCCGACGGCGCTGGTCTTTGATGAGTACGATGCCGGCCGGCCGGACGTGATGTTCGTGATCCAGCGCATCCTCGAGGTCGACGGCAAGCTCACCCTGCTCGACCAGAACCGGGTGGTGCGGCCGCATCCCGCGTTCCGCATCTTCTCCACCACCAACACCGTCGGCCTCGGCGACACGACGGGCCTCTATCACGGCACGCAGCAGATCAACCAGGGCCAGATGGACCGCTGGAACCTGGTCGCTACGCTGAACTACCTCCACCACGACGAGGAAGTGAAGATCGTGCTGTCGAAGGTACCCTCCTACGAGACCGAGGAGAAGCTCAAGCTGATCCACGCGATGGTCGAGGTGGCGGACCTCTCCCGCTCGGGCTTCATGGCCGGCGACATCTCCACCGTCATGTCGCCGCGCACGGTCATCCACTGGGCCGAGAACGCCGAGATCTTCGGGGATGTGGGCTACGCCTTCCGCACCACCTTCGTGAACAAGTGCGACGAGATGGAGCGGCCGATCATCGCCGAGTATTTCCAGCGCTGCCTCGGCATGGAGCTTCCCGAATCGTCGGCGCCGCTGCAGCCGACCGCCTGAGCCGGAGCACGCCGCGTGCCCCAGGAGGAAACCCCCGTCGAGACCTTCCAGCGCGCCGTCGGCTCGGCGCTGCGGGCCATCGCGGGCGAGGCGGGCGAGGAGCTTCAGGTCTCCTTCGGCGCGGATCAGCCGCAGGTCGCAGGCGATCAGGTTCAGTTGCCCTTCCCCGCGCGCGATCTCAACGCGCTCGACGTGGAGCTCGTGCGCGGCTCGGCCGATGCGCTGGCGCTCCGGCTTCGTTATCACGACCAGGGCGCCCACGTGCGCGAGCAGCCGCGCGGCAAGACGGCGCGCGCGATCTACGACGCGATCGAGCAGACACGGGTCGAGGCGCTGGGCGCAAGCAAGCTGGCAGGCGTCGCGGCAAACCTCGATTCGTCCCTGGAGCAGCGTTGCCGCCGCAAGGGCTACGACAACTGCACGATGCCCGAGGAGGTGCCGATCGCCGAAGCCCTCGCCATGCTCATGCGCGAGAAGCTCACCGGCCGGCACCTGCCGCAATCTGCGCGCCACATGGCCGACCTCTGGCGGCCCTGGTTCGAGACCAAGGGCGCGCGGCACACGACGCAGCTCTTGCGTGCGATCGACGACCAGGACCAGTTCTCCAATCTCTCCCGCCGCCTCATCAAGGAGCTGGACCTGCCCGACGAGGACGCCGAAGACCCGGATGACGCGGAGGATCAGTCGAGTCCCGAGCAGACCGACGATGACGACGCGAGCCAGCCCGGCGATGCCGAGCGCGGCGACGAGATGGATTCGGACAGCGACCGGGAGGCGGATGCGGACGCGGATGCGGATGCAGACGCGCAGGAGGCGGCCGACGAGGACGCCGATGCCTCCATGAGCGAGGGCGAGGACGACGACGAGGAGGCCGGCCGCCGGCGCTTCCATCCCGGCGGCGGACCGGGAAGCAAGGAGCCGGCCTACAAGGCGTACACCACCCAGTTCGACGAGGTCGTCAGCGCCTCGGACCTCTGCGACGCCGAGGAGCTGGCGCGCCTGCGCACCCAGCTCGACCAGCAACTTTCCCAGCTTCACGGCGTCATCAGCCGGCTCGCGAACCGGCTGCAGCGGCGCCTGCTCGCGCGCCAGACCAGGTCCTGGGAGTTCGACCTGGAGGAGGGCCTGCTGGATACCGCGAGGCTCTCCCGCGTCGTCACCAACCCGCTCCATCCGCTCTCCTACAAGATGGAGAAGGAGACCACCTTCCGGGATACGGTGGTGACGCTGCTCATCGACAATTCAGGCTCCATGCGCGGAAGGCCGATCATGGTCGCCGCCATGAGCGGCGACATCCTGGCGCGGACCCTGGAGCGCTGCGGCGTCAAGGTGGAGATCCTGGGTTTCACCACCCGCGCGTGGAAGGGCGGCCAGTCGCGCGAGCGTTGGCTGGCCGAAGGGCGCGCGCGCAATCCGGGACGCCTCAACGACCTCCGCCACATCATCTACAAGAACGCCGACGAGCCCTGGCGCCGGGCGCGGAAGAGCCTCGGCCTCATGCTGCGCGAGGGTCTGCTCAAAGAGAATATCGACGGCGAGGCACTGCTTTGGGCACACGAGCGCCTGCTGGGCAGGACAGAAGAGCGGCGCATCCTGATGGTGATCTCCGACGGTGCTCCGGTCGACGACAGCACGCTCTCGGTCAACGCGCGCAACTATCTGGAGCGGCACCTGCGCTCGGTCATCGACTGGGTCGAAACCTTCTCGCCGGTCCAGTTGCTGGCCGTCGGCATCGGGCACGACGTGACGCGCTATTACCGCCGCGCAGTCACCCTTACCGATGCCGAGCAGCTCGGCGGCACCATGACCGAAAAACTCGCCGAGCTCTTCGACGAGACGCCGCGCGACGAGCGCGCCTTCGAGTCCCGCCCGCGGCTCAGGAGCGGCTGACCCCTTTTCTCGCTACGGCCGCGACCTGCGTCACGGCCCGCGCATCGCGCGGGATATGGCGGGACAAAGCGGGATTTCTCGGTACGAGCGGCGGCCGCATTCGATCGCCGTGCCGATGACGGCGAAGTCTGCGGTCTGTAGTTGCCGTTGCGGAGAGTACCTGACTTCCCGCCTCCTCCTGCGGCGGCCCCTTTGCTCTCGCACTGCATGGCGCGATGATGGCGCGCCCGGCACACGCAGTGCATCGCACCATGGTCCGGGGCCCAGCCCGCGTCCTTCAAAGGAGAACGCGGCCGAGGCCAGGCGGGTCTCCTACACCAGATGAGCGTCGAAAAAAGCCAGGGTCCGATCCCAAGCGAGCGCCGCGTCTTCCTCGTCATAGCGGGCGCTGGTGGGGTTGGCGAAGCCGTGGTCGGCCTCGTACCAGTGGTTCTCGGCGCTCTTGCCGGCCGCGGCCAGCTCCGCCTCGAAGCCCTCCACCATCTCCTGGTTGATCCAATTGTCTCGGGTGGCGAAGTGGCCGAGCACCGGTCCGGCCAGCGCCGCGAGGCGCTCCCGCCCCTTCTTCACGTTGCCGTAGTAGATGACGGTGGCATCGACTGGCGCCGCGAGCGAGGCATTGAGCGACCAGCCGCCGCCGAAGCACCAGCCCACGGTGCCCACCTTGCCGGAGCCATTCTGGTGGTCTCGCAGCCAGTTGACCCACGAAGCGCAGGTGTCGGTCGCTGCCGCACCATCCACCGCGCCCACCAGCCCGCGCGCAGTCTGCGGATCGTCGGTCACCTGGCCGTCGTAGAGATCGATGGCGAGCGCCAGATAGCCGGTGTCCGCCAGCGCGGAGGCGACCGACTTGATCTGATCGTTCAGCCCCCACCATTCGTGAATCAGCATGACCGCTGGCGCCGGCAGCGCGGCAGGCACACCGAGTGCGGCCGTCACCTGGCGTCCGCCGGCGGTGGTGATGGTGACGGTCTCGAGGCTGGCGGCGGCGGCGCGGGCAAGCCGCTTGTCTGCGAGGACCGCCGCGAGCGGCAGCCCGGCGAGGCCGATAAGGAGGTCACGTCTTGCGAGTCCCATGGCACCTGCTCCTTGGTTGCAAGTGGCGTTGCCGCCCCGGCCACATCGTGGCCCGGTGGGCAGCAATCGTTACAGCCATGGTCGGGCGCGGGAGGCCCCGACGCAAGGCGGTATCCGGAGGAGCTATCCAGCCGCATGAACCCGCCTCCTGCCGCATCCGGTTGTTGCCGGCGTTTCTCCGACGTCGGCGAAAGCGAGCCAGGACCGATGCCTCAGAGGGTCGTGTGATCCGGGATCGGGTGCTGTTCTGGACAAACGATTGCACGGGGCCGATAGTGCCAGCCGGTTGTCTTGGAGGATGTGGATGTACCAAAAGGAAACGCGCGCGATTGAAATTACGGTCAAGCCGTTCTATTTGGAGGAGCAGTCCGAGCCCGACGACAGCCATTTCGTGTTCGCCTATCACATCCGGATTCAGAACAACGGCGGGGATGTGGTGCAGCTCTTGAACCGCCACTGGCAAATCACCGACGGCCTTGGCCGCATCCAGGAGGTGCGCGGGCCCGGAGTCGTCGGCGAGCAACCGGTGCTGCGGCCGGGGGAGGCGTTCGAGTACACGAGCGGCTGCCCGCTCAACACTTCCACCGGGATCATGGTCGGCACCTATGAGATGGAAACACTGGACGGCGAGCGCTTCGATGTGGATATTCCCGCATTCTCGCTCGACTCGCCGGATGCGCCCGTGCAGCTTAATTGAGGCCGCGCAGCCGCCGGCGCACTGATCAAACAACCGAACGACGCCGAGACCGCCTCGCTGCGCTCTCGTAGTACCGTAGAGCCGGCCCAGAGCCGGAGAAGGAGACTGCCTGTGGACGACAGCCAGCCCGCGCCGCTCGCCGGCGCCAATGACGACACGACCGAAGGCGCGGTCGCGCGACCGACGAGGGACGAGGCGGAGCAGGCAGTGCGCGTGCTGCTCCGATGGGCCGGTGACGACCCCGAGCGCGAGGGGCTGCTCGATACGCCCAAGCGTGTCGCGCGCGCCTACGAGGAATACTTCAGGGGCTATGGCCAGGACCCCTATGCGATCCTGCGCCGCACCTTCGAGGAGACCAACGGCTACGACGAGATGGTCGTTCTCCGCGACATCGACTTCCGCTCGCACTGCGAGCACCATGTGGCGCCGATCGTTGGCCGCGCCCACATTGGCTACTTGCCGGACCACCGGGTGATCGGGATCAGCAAGCTCGCGCGCGTGGTCGACGTGTACGCCCGGCGTCTGCAGATTCAGGAGAAGCTCACCGCCGAGATCGCCGACGCTATCGAGGCGGTCTTGCAGCCGCGTGGCGTCGGGGTCGTGGTCGAGGCGGCGCACCACTGCATGACGACCCGGGGCGTGTCCAAGGAGGGAGTCCTCATGGTGACGAGCCGGATGCTCGGCTCTTTTCGCACGGATCCGAAGACCCGCCGCGAGTTTCTCAGCATGATCGGGAACCCGGCGGCCTCGGTACCGCGCTAGGACGCCCGGCCCGGTCGCACCGCCGGGCAGCTGCCAAGGCTCACGAGCCGCCCGATGGGCTCCGTCAGAGACTTCCGGCCGGTTCTCTTCGTGGTCGGCATTCTGCTGATCACGCTCTCGCTCGCGATGGCGCTGCCCGCTATCGCCGATGCGGTGACGGGCGATCCCCACTGGCGGGTCTTTCTCGCGGCCAGCGTCTTCACGCTCTTCATCGGCACCTGCCTGGTGCTCTCCAACAGGATGCGGGAGCCAAGGCTGACGGTGCGTCAGGCCTTTGTTCTCACCACCCTGAGCTGGGTCGTCGTCGCGGCCTTCGCGGCCCTTCCCTTCGCCTTTTCGGACCTCAACCTCAGCTATACCGACGGCTATTTCGAGGCGATGTCCGGGCTCACCACCACGGGCTCCACTGTCATCGTCGGGCTCGACCAGGCGCCGACCGGAATTCTGCTGTGGCGTGCGCTCCTGCAATGGCTCGGCGGCATCGGCATCATCGTCACGGCCATCGCGATCCTGCCGATGCTCCGGATCGGCGGCATGCAGCTCTTCCACACCGAATCCTCGGACAGCTCCGAGAAGGTGCTGCCACGCGCGGCCCAGCTCGCCGGCGCCATCGGCCTGGTTTACCTCGGGCTCACGGTCAGCAACGGAATCGCCTACTGGGCCGCCGGCATGACGCCCTTCGAGGCGGCGTGCCACGCGATGACGACCATCGCCACCGGCGGCTTTTCGACCTCGGACTCCTCGCTCGGCCACTTCAAGAACGACGCCATCGAGGGCATCGCCACCATATACATGGTGCTGGGCTCTCTCCCCTTCGTGCTCTACCTGCAGGCCGCGCGCGGCGGCTGGGGAGCGCTCGTGCGCGACACGCAGGTGCGCTGGTTCTTCGGGCTGATTCTCTTCGCCTTGCTCTCGCTCGCCGGCTGGCTGATGGTGGCCAACGACGCCGCGCCGACCGATGCGTTTCGCGAGGCGGCCTTCAACGGCATCTCGATACTGACCGGCACCGGCTATTCCACCGCCGACTTCTCCGCCTGGGGCACCTTTGCGCTTCCTGTCTTCACTCTCCTCATGTTCATCGGCGGCTGCACGGGCTCGACCACGGGCGGTGTGAAGGTCTTCCGAATGCAGGTTCTGGCGTCCACGTCTCTCTCGCAGATTCGCCAGCTCATCCAGCCTCACGGCGTCTTCATAAGCAAGTTCAACAGGCGGCCGATTCCGGCAAGCGTATCGCCGGCGGTGATGGGGTTCTTCTTCCTCTTCGTGGTGAGCTTCGGGCTGATCGCGATGGGGCTGGCGCTGATGGGCCTCGACTACGTGACCAGCGTGAGCGGCGCCGCCACGGCGATCGCCAACGTGGGCCCCGGCCTTGGCGAGACCATCGGCCCTGCCGGCTCCTTCCAGCCCCTGCCGGAGCCGGCCAAATGGCTGCTGTCGGCCGCCATGCTGCTCGGCCGGCTCGAGCTCTTCACGGTGCTGGTGCTTTTCGTCCCCCGCTTCTGGCGGGATTAGAGCGTTTCCGTTTCACACGGAAACGCTCTACCTGTTTGTCGCTCACGGCAGCCGGCCTGCGGCCGGCGCCTGCGCGAGCGCGCCGCAGGAGCGGCGGGCCGCGGTCGCGGCCTGTCGCGAGTCCGTCAAGGACGGTCTCGCTCCGAGGGTGAGCAGCCGGTCCGCAATCACCCCTTCTCCGCCAGCATGCCGCCGTCCACCGGCAGGACGTGGCCGGTGACGAAGCTCGCCTTGTCCGAGAGCAGCCAGACGACCGCGTCCGCGACCTCCTCGGGCCGGCCGATCCGGCCCATCGGCACACGGCCAGAAGCGTTGGCGGGGTCGTTGTCCCAGCCGCGCAGCAGCAGCGGGGTCAGGATCGGCCCCGGCGCCACCGCGTTCACCCGAATGCCGTCCTTGGCGTAATCGAGCGCCGCCGCCCTGGTCATGCCGGAGACCGCGTGCTTCGCGGTCATGTAGGGCGACCAGAGCGGAAATGCCGCGAGCCCCCACATGGAGCCCGCATTGACGATGGCGCCGCCGCCCGACTCCAGCATCGCCGGAATCTCCGCCTGCATGCAGAGGTAGACGCCTTCGATCATGACCGCGAAGACGTGCTGAACCGCGGCCATGTCCTGCTCGGCCAGCAGCGCTTGCGGGCCTTCGATGCCGGCGTTGTTGTAGGCGAGGTCGAGCCGGCCGAAGTCGCTGAGCGCCCGGTCGACGAGGGCCTCGACCTGCTTCGCCTCGGCCACGTCCACGGCCATGAAGGCGGCCGTGCCGCCGGCATCGCGGACCTCCGCAGCCACAGCCTCGCCGCCAGCCTCGTCGATATCCGAGACCAGCACCGCCGCACCCTCGGCGGCCAGCGCCAGCACCGTCGCCTGCCCGATGCCCGAGCCGCCGCCGGTTACGATCGCCACGCGTCCATCAAACAGCATCGCCGCGTCCTCCCCCGTCTCGGTCCCCGGTCAGTGCCCCGGATCGATGACCCGATCGGGCGGCTTGTGCCCGTCGGCAAATGTCTGAATGTTGATCAGCACCTTCTCGCCCATGTCGAGGCGCCCCTCGATCGTGGCCGAGCCGATATGGGGGAGCGCCACCACGTTGTCCAGAGTGAGCAGCTTGGGCGTGACCAGCGGCTCGTTCTCGTAGACGTCGAGCCCGGCGCCTGCGATCTTGCCGGCCTCGAGCAGGCGCACCAGGGCCGCCTCGTCGATGGCATGGCCGCGCGAGGTGTTGATGACATAGGCTTGCGGACGCAGCAGGCCGAGGCGGCGCGCCGAGAGCAGGTGATAGGTCGCCGGCGTGCTCGGGCAATGAATGGAAATGAAATCCATGTGCGCCAGCATCTGGTCCAGGCTTTGCCACCACGTCGCTTCGAGCTCGGCTTCGGTCTCATCGTCGACGCGGTTGCGGTTGTGGTAGTGGATGGAGAGGCCGAAGCCGCGCGCCCGGCGGGCGACAGCCTGTCCGATCCGCCCCATGCCGATGATGCCGAGGCGCTTGCCCCAGATTCGGTGGCCCAGCATGGTGGTGGGCGCCCAGCCCTGCCAGTCTCCGCCCCGCAGCAGGCGCTCGCCCTCGGAGAGCCGGCGCGGCACCGCGAGGATCAGCGCCATGGTCATGTCCGCCGTGTCCTCGGTCAGCACGCCCGGCGTATTGGTCACCAGGATGCCGGCCTCCTTGGCCGCAGCGAGGTCGATGTGATCGACGCCGGTGCCGAAGCTCGCGATCAGCTTGAGGTCCGGGCCGGCGTGGCCGATGAGGTCGGCGTCGATGGTGTCCGTCACCGTCGGCACGAGTACATCCGCCTCGGCCATGGCGAGCGCCAGGGCCTCGCGATCGAGCGGCCGATCGTCCTCATTGAGTCGGGTGTCGAAAAGCTCCATCATGCGCGCCTCGATCTCCCGGGGGAGACGTCGCGTCACGATCACCTTGAGCTTTCTGTCAGGCCTCATCGACCCTCCGCGCGCGGCTCGGCGGGCGCGATCCGACCGCAATCGGCAGCCTGTTTAGCAAACGCCCCATGACGACTCAAACCGCAGTGCGGGCGTCGGTGCCCGCCATGACTACGCGTCGAGACCAACAACGCGGCCAATGCCCGCCGCGCGGCGCCCTGCGCGCGACCGCGCGCCTCTTCGCGGCTGTGCGCGCGCTCGCCCTCGCCGCAGTGCTCGCGGCTCTCTTCACCGCCGTCGCCGCGGCCCTGGGACCGCAGGTCCACGCCCAGGAGGACACGCGCTTCGTCTCCCTCAAGGCGGAGCGCGCCAACCTCCGGGTCGGCCCCGGCCGGCGCTATCCCATCGACTGGGTCTACACGCGCCCGGGCCTGCCGCTGCTGGTGGTCGCGCAATTCGATCAATGGCGCTGGGTGCTCGACCACGAGGGCACCAAGGGCTGGATGCACAAGTCGCTGCTGTCGACCCGCCGCACGGTCGTCATCATGGGAGGCGTGCAGACCATCCGCGAGCGCCCCTTGACCGGCTCGCCGGCGTTGCTCCGGGCCGAAGCCGGTGTGGTCGCCGATCTGCTCAACTGCGAGGAGGGCTGGTGCCGAATCGGGCTCGCCGGAGAGGAGGGCTGGGTGCCCGAGAACGCCCTCTGGGGCGTGAGGCCGCCCGTACCTTAACCCTGAGTTCTCGCGAGGGTCGCGACCCTCACCTTGTCCGTTTACAGCGCGTCGCACGGGGACGCGCGCAGGCACCTGATCGACCACGGCCTCGGAATCAAAGTGAGATTCTGCGAGACAAAGTGAGATTTCGTGAGACAAAGTAGAAATTCCCGGCAGATGTAGTTGCGACGACGAGGTCAGGGCACGTCCGTCTTTGATGGACGCTCGACAGGCCGCGCTCGCCGCCCGCTTTCTCTTGCCCATCATGGAGCGGGGACTGCACGCCTTGCATCGCACCATGGTCCGGGGAAGCGAATGGCTCGGGCCTTGAGCGCGGCCGGATATCCAGGTTAGCGGCCGTCGTCCAGGTCTTCGGCGAGGGCGGCGCGGGTTTCTTCCGGCATGACCGCGAGGTGGCCGTAGGCAGGGTGCTCGATGCCGAGCAGGACACGTGTCCCTGGCGTGCGGAACTGCGCGGCCTCTGCCTTCGCGAAGGGGAAGCGGAGGAAATGGATGGAGGAGGTCTTTCCGTCCTCGGTCGTGCGCGCGACCTCGTCCTCGATCGGCTGGGCGGAGACGACGTTCCCGCCGACCTCCAGCTTGATGGTGTCCTCGATCCCGGCCAGCCGATAGAGCTCGCGCTCCCTGCGCGCCGGGTCGTCGATCTCCAGCATCATCGTCGCGATCAGGGCGTCGCCGCGCGGGACTAGAGGATTGTAGGCCTCGAGCTCGCCCGCGATCTGCTCCTCCCCGCCGCGCTCGATATAAAGCATCTCGTGGACCTGCATCCACATGGTCTCGAAGCATTCGAAATGGAAGGTGGCGAAGGGGCCGACGGCGAGTCTGCGGTTGCGCTTCAGCGCCGTGACCGCGGCGCGGCGCTCCTTGCGGACCGTGGCGTAGTCCGCCATGTCCATGATGTCGTCGCGGGTGAGCGCGCGGCGCTGCTGGCTCATCGTCTCAGGCGAGGCCATAGGCGCGGGCCAGCAGCTCGATCGGGTGATGGGCGCGGCCGGCGGTGGGCGCGCCGGCGGCGGGATCGCCGTCCTTGGCCGCCTGGCGGGCCATCCCGTTCATGATGTGGGCGCCGGCGAGCGGACATTCGGAGGCGAGATAGGGGTTCGCCGCCTCGCGCGCGCGGCGCGCGGTGGTCCGGCCGACCTTCAGCGCGGTCTCGTGGAAGCCCTTGGTGACGCCGATGGAGCCGCCGTGGCCGGAGCAGCGCTCGATGATGGAGACCTCGGTGTCCGGCACCAGTGCCAGCATGTCCGCCGACTTGCGCCCGACATTCTGAGCCCGTTCGTGGCAGGGCAGGTGGAGCGTGATGCCGCCGTCGATGGGCGCAAGGCCCGGCGCCAGCCCCTCCGAGCGCGAGATGCCGACCATGTATTCACAAATGTCATAGCTGTGCGCGGCGAGCCGCTCGACCGCCGGGTCGTCCGGCAGGATCAGCGGCCATTCGAGCTTGAGCATGAGCGCACAGCTCGCGACCAGCCCGATCACGTCGTAGCCCTTGTCGATCCACTCGCCGAGCGCCGCCGCCACATGCCGCGCATTGTCGGCGACGCGCTCGATATCGCCTTCTTCCAACTGCGGCATGCCGCAGCAGCGGGGATAGACGACGGCGGTCTCGACGCCGTTGTGTGCCAGCACCTTGCGGGCCGCCGCGCCGACCTCCGGCTGGTTGTAGTTGGCGAAGCAGGTGGCGTAGATCACCGCCTTGCGCCCATTCGCCGGCGCTTGCCGGTTGACCGCCGGCCCTCCCTTGGCCGCACGGTCGAGCATGGTGCGGCGGTGGTAGCGCGGCAGCGGCGCCTCCCTGTGGACGCCGGCAGCAGCCTCCATCAGCGGCCGGGTGAGGCGGTTGTCCCGGTCGGAGCCCCAGTTCATGACCGGCGCGAAGGTGCGGGCGAGGCGGCCGTTGCGGTCGGTCTCCGCGAGGCGTTTGGACGCGGTGGTATGGCGCCGGCCCGCGCGCCGGTCGGCGGCGCGGTGGCGCAGCATGAGATGGGGAAAGTCGACGTCCCACTCGTGCGGCGGTGTGTAGGGGCACATGGTCATGAAGCACATGTCGCAGAGCGTGCAGGCGTCCACGACCGACTTGAAGCCCGACGAATCGACGGAATCGAGCTCGCCCGTCTCGGACTCGTCGATCAGGTCGAAGAGCCGCGGGAAGGAATCGCAGAGGCTGAAGCAGCGCCGGCAGCCGTGGCAGATGTCGAAGACCCGGCGGGTCTCCCGCTCCAGCGCCTCGCTGTCGTAGAATTCCGGGTTTCGCCAGTCTATCGGATGGCGGAAGGGCGCACCCTCGTCGGCCATCAGGGCGGCAGCGTTACCGGCACGAACCGCAGAGACGGTTGCCCGGCCCTGCGCTATCGAAGAGGCGGCTACAGCGCAGGCAGCGGCGCTGGCTCTCTTGCGCTTCCAGGCGATCGAGCTCTGCGAGTTCGTCGGAGAGCGAGATCATCCCGGGTCCGCGATCTACATTCCTGGCGGCTTCACGCCGCGCATCCCATTTGGTCCGTCGTTGAGGCTCGAGCGACATCATTTAGCGCAAGTTCCCTGGCGAGGTTGTCGGTGAATAGCCCGGTAGGACCATTGTAGCGGAACACGGCGTCCGATCTAAGCCGAAATTTCATATCGGGTGCCCAAAAACAGACATCCAAAGCCCTGTGGGGGGCTATTCGGCGGCTTCAGTGCTTCCTGCGGGCGTGCGGAAGGCCGGAATCACGGCCTCGGCGAAAAGCCGCAGGCTTTTCAACAGATTATCCGCTCCATAGTAGGGCGGATAATGGAGCAGCAGGGAATCGAGTCCGGTGGCGGCGCGCAGCGCCCGGATGCGGGCGATCACGGTCTCGGGCGAGCCGTGGATCAGGGTGGTCTCCAGCAGCGTGTCGTAGTCGAACGCCGTAGCGCTTTCCTTCTCCGAGACGTTGCCGAGGTAGCCCGCGGTCTTCTTGCCGAGGAAGGCTTCGAGGTGGCGGATGATCCCTGCCTCGCTCTCCTCCCGCGCCTTGGCGTCGGTCTCGGCCACGTAGATCCAGCGGGCGATATTGATGGAGCCGAAGGCGGGATTGGCGTTCCAGGGTGCCGGGGCGTGGGCCATGGTCTCGCGATAGAGTGCGATCTGCCCGGCGAGGGTCTCGAACGAGGGCAGGGTGGAGAGCATCAGGCCGAAGCCGTGGCGCGCCGCAATTTCGATCGAACGGTTGGTGCCCGCAGCCATGTAGAAGGGCGGATGCGGCTGCTGCACGCTCACGGGGTAGATCTCGTAGTCGCCTTCGACCCGGTGCTGGAAGTGGGCGCCCTCATGGCTGACCTTCCGGGTATGGAAGGCGTCCAGAATCAGGGGGATGGCCTCTTCCTGAATGTCGTGGCGCGCGTCGAAGGGGATCCCGAATCCCTCGTACTCGTAGGGACGATAGCCGGAACCGAGGCCCAGGCTGAGCCGCCCATTGCTCAAGATGTCCACGAAGGCTGCGTTCTCGACGATCCGAAGCGGGTTGTGGAGCGGGAGCGTCATCACCGCAGTGCCGAGTCCGATGCGGCTGGTCTTGGGCGCCAGATAGGCCAGATAGACGAAGGGGTCCGGCAGCACGCCATACTGGTTGGAGAAGTGGTGTTCGGCGATCCAGGCGGTGTCGTAGCCGAGCCGGTCCGCCTCCACGATTTCGCGGGTCACCCGCGCGTGCACCGCGCGGTGCGGATAAGGCTCAACATCGAGATTGGGCTGCGAAGTCACAAGAACGCCGAATTTCATCATTCACTCCACGGGCCGCCCGCAGCGGGAGCAGCGCCTATTCTCGAAAAACTGTTCACGCGCCGTGCTCGCCGGTCGGCAGACCCCCGCCCGGCGCAGGGGGCGTAAACCGGTTTCCACGTTGGGCTATTCCCCGACCGGCGCCGCGACCCGCGCCCGCAGGTCGCCCAGCAGACCGTCGATCCCCTTGCGGTTGACCACCGAGGCGAACTCGACCCGATGGGTATGCAGCATGCTGATGCCTTCGACGCTCACGTCGATGACCTTGTAGCCTTCGTCCCGCTTCCGCACGCGAAAATCGACGTCGATCGGATTGCCGCCGGAGGGCCGCACGATCTGCGCCCGCACGATCTTGTCGCCGCTCTCGTCGTTGATCACCGAGCGCGCCGTGAACTGCTCGCCGCCATAGGAATCGAAGCGGCTGGCGTACACGCGGACGATGAATTCGACGAAGATCGCCCGGTATTCCTTGCGCTGCTCCTTGGTCGCCGTTTTCCAGTGCCGCCCGAGCACGAAACGGCTGACGATCGGG
>Ga0209543_1001567_pt1 | contig 19787 bp, 24 predicted proteins | sample MesohylFT_FD_187296 | JGI IMG/M metagenome (GOLD analysis project Ga0209543, IMG submission 187296) | Host-associated microbial community of the marine sponge Aplysina aerophoba from Gulf of Piran - sponge mesohyl, lysed by freeze-thaw... | ecosystem: Host-associated > Porifera > Sponge >...
ATCGCCCTAAATTACCCCAGACTGATTCAGTAAATCTCAGTAGTCCATATCCCCGAAAAAAAATCGACCGAAAACGGGAATGGGGAAATTCCGTACTTCCAGAGCACTATGAAATGGCGAACTTGGGATAGGGTTTATTCGACAAGAAACGAAAAAACTGGTTTGATGGATGGAATTATGGAAATAGTATCTTGTAATGCGTATGACATAAAATTTATTGCAGATACAGATTTAATGTATAATCCGGCGTTAGGAACAGGTCAAATTCAGATTAAGGATATTCATTATGTGGATCTTACGAATAGATCTACATGGGAATTTTGTACACTATTAGACAAAAAATATTTAAAATCTTCTCGCCGAGATTTTGGACAGTGGCTTATTTTGGCTAAGAGATGGGAATGGGTGAAGGGATATGATTGATCAAAAAATTATTTTAGGAGACGCAAATAACATTCTTCCGAATATGGAAGAAGAATCAGTCAGTCTTGTCGTGGCGGATCCGCCATATAACATAGGAAAAAATTATGGAAATGGTAGTGATGTTAAGCAATTTGACGATTACATGAAGTTTACTCGGATATGGCTTAATCATATCTATAAACTTTTGAAGCCGGACGGAACGCTTTATGTATTTATGGGATATAAATTCGTGTCTTATCTATATGGCATTCTGGATAAGGAATTGGGCATGTTTTTTAATAGTTGGATTACATGGCATTATACTCAGGGAATGGGAAAGACAAAAGGGTTTTCTCCGAGACACGACGACATTTTAATGTTCACGAAATCAAAAGATTTTGTGTTTAATATAGACGATATACGAGTGCCTCAAAAATATTATCGCAAACGCAATAATATGAAAGGAGCCAATCCCGGAGATGTATGGCAGTTTTCTCATATTCATTATTCGCATCCTAATAGACAAAATCATCCTACTCAGAAACCTGAGGGTTTAATTGAGAGAATTGTGAGAGCCTCCAGTAATGAAGGAGATATTGTTTTAGACCCCTTTGCCGGTAGCGGCACTACATTAAGGGTTTGCCAACAGTTAGGCCGCAAAGGTGTTGGTATTGAAATAAATTCTGAATATGTTACGTTATGCAAGAATCGGCTTCAAAAAAAGTTTGTGGGGTTTGACAGCGTAGATCCCAGAATGAAACGAGTTCCTTTTGATCAACCCAAACTAAACCTATAATAACCATGAAAAAGAAGAAAGCATATTGTACGTAAGACGCTTTCCTACAAACCCATCAGCTACTTTTTCCATTTGTGTGACGGTATCCAGACGGCGTACATTATGCCAGAATCATGCTGGCGTACCAGCAAGAAGGTTTCCAGGGAAAAACTCGTCTAGTTCGGGGATCGCAATGAACTCCTGCTCCCGGAGCTCTTTCTCGATGTGCTCGATAATCTCGATCTGCTCAAGGCGTTGATAGGCCCACACACTCCGCTCTGCGTCAATCTCTCTGGTCAATACACCCCAGAACCAGGATTCGTTCTGGTTGAAGGGCTTGATATACACATACATCCCTGCCTGGCGCCGCGGGGGGACGGCGACGGCATCGGGTGTGTACTGCGAGAATATCTCGCCTATTGAGAAGGAGAAATTGACCGTTGTAATCGGAAACATCGCTATATGAGTTTGGTGTTTAGCGCTCAAAACCACCCCGGGAGGGGGCGCTGGGATTGATCTTGTCCAAGATACGCGTTTTATTGATTTCTTAGTCGCCCAGATTGTACCCCTCCTGGATACATTTACTGGCTAACTCAAGCGCCTGCGACAAGGCTTTGTGGGTGTCCTGGCGCCAGGAAATCAGAGTAGATTCGTCAAGTTGTGAGGGGTAGGACTGAAAGCGTGATACAACATGCTCCTGAGCGACCTCCTTTGCGATTTGGGCGGACGCCCTAGCCCGCAGAACTTGGTCCCGGGCCCAGTCTGGATCTTCCCAGGCAAGATCATACCATCCTACCTGATCCATCCGCCATTGATGTTGAGCATATTCTTTAGTGTACTTGGATATCCTTTCTTGGACTTCAGTGAAAACTTGCCTGAATGGAGATTGGACATCAAGTTTATCAAATGGCAGCTTACTCATTGTTCTTGTTATATGTCCTTCATTTCAGGTCTCTTGTTGAGCGTCCAAGATTGGTTGGAACATCTTCGGCGCATCCTCTCCGGAGAGCCTTTGATTCAGCCTAGACATCAATACGCTAGGCAGCTCTTTGGTAGGGAGTGGTTGTGTAGTCCAGAGGGGTTCGTAGGGGTCCAAGCATTCCAACAGGACTCCTAGAGTTCCAGTATCCCCCTCGGCGCTCCCCGTGATGAATACCAGATCTCCTGTTTCCGCATTCGGGAGGGTCTTGACCAGCCCCTTTTCGACGCGCTCTACGTGATAAATGATAAATGATGAATGCATTCTGGTTTCTATTGATCGTTAACGGCTAAAACTGACTTCAAGGGACGTTTTCCCTTCATTGAGTGGCGGAAGGGAAGTGGAAGCGAATGGGGCAGATTCCTTTTTCAATATGCCGATGTGCCTGGCGATTGCATTGGATCCAAGCTCCTTCAGCGCTGTCCACTTTTTCGACATTCTCAGTATAATATGGTCACGTCCGATTCCGGTCAGCTTGGATTCCATGTTGGCGAGCTCTTCACAAAACGGGGCGATCTGAGACTCCATGGTCTGGATCCCGTGGCCCACTGCGCTCTGGCATTGTTGCAGTTGGGCACGTGCCCATTCCGGGGACTGAATTGCCCTATCCACCCATGAGGTGTCATGCATGCGAAGGTAGAACTTCGCCTGTTCATTCGCGAAAGCGGCAATCCCCGCGCGAAGTTCGCGCGTTGCATTGGAGTTGCCACATAGCGCATCAATGTGGTAGAGTGGATCGTTGCTCATCTTACTGGCGCTTTGAAACGCATAACGCAGGAACTTAGTAGGGGTAGCACCTAGGCAGGTTCATCTGTATACTGTCGCAATTACGGAGCACCTTGCGCAGTGCACGTGCTTCGGGCCTATCCACAGATAAGCCATATTTCGTCTTCACCTGCACTACGCGGTGCGCAAACCAGCATTGATTCTCATCGGGCAGCCATTCGGCAGCATCCTTGGCGATCTTCTCCCCGCGGTTCAGCTCAGGCGTGGCCAATGTGAGATTTAACGGATCCGAGGCGAACGCGGATTTCTCCTGTCTGCTCCTTGCGCACATCCCCGAGCGATGAGCCTCCGCAAGGGCAACCAGGTGTTCAACGTCTGATTGCTTGCGGCTTCGGAAACATGTGCCGTCGTATGGACTGAACATCCCTCCCTGAAGACGAATTACTTGAATTTCAATATCCCGGGGGTATTCGTATTCGCTCCGGTCATACTCGGAACACCAGTCCTCTGCCCGGACTGGCAGTCGGCTAAGATCTTCTAGTGCCTTAGTGGTCTGTCCCCAGGATGCGTCAGCTCCTAGTGCCCAGAACATGAGCACTGCGCACAGATACGGTAATTGGTTGCTCATCTTCTGAGGCTGATGTTTAACGTTCCCAGGCGCAGGAGCCCTCCCGCTCACTGGCCACAGAGTGAGTGACAGTTTTCTTCTGTCCCTCAAGCGCATAGTGACCACTGTAGCGGGGATCTTCCCTCGAGTATTTTACATGTCGAGTAGCTCGCACCGCGCGGTTCCAGATGTCTTCATGGATATCACTAGCCCAATCATATAGATCAATATCTTGATCTGCGGGGGGCTGCCAGGATTCACTGTTATTGTAATCGAAAGGGTCCTCATGCCCCATCACTAATCCGGATAGATCCCGCTCTGCGTCCACGTATTTTACCACATCTGCCAGAACCGCTTGATAGATCCCAGAGAGACTGTCCCACCCGACATCGTGAAGGTAACACTGCCATTCTGAAGCACGCAGCACTTCATCTGCAATGGCCATCTGAGCTAAGTCGGGTTTCTCCCCGATGTAAAGTGGGATTATTTGACCAGGATGGCCTGGGGGCGGGGGAGGGATGTCGTCTCGTTCAAGCCCCATGAGGCAGGCTGCCACGTTCACCACTCTATCCACGCTTGTGTCTTCACTGAAGACAGGCTTGAGCGCACTGGGCAGTTCCTGGAAGTCTGTAAGGATTATGTCAGACGGCCACATACTATACCACTCCTGACAAGTATGGACCGACTTGTCCTCTACAAGGATCTGCCAAGCCTGGGAGATCGCGGCGTCGACGATGATCGGATCCGGAGTGAGAGGGTCGAGGCGATGTTCGCGGAACACATAGTCTGCCGCGGCAGGATATACGATCTCGACAAACTCGCGGGGGACGTCTTTGATAACGACGTGGTCTGGTAGGTCCGAGGGCTTCCAAATACCCGCCTCTATCCGTAAAAGGCTCATAGTTTTACTCAGTTAGATCTCACGTGATCGGTCGAGATGGGCATCGGGGTTTCCATTTGACCTATCGTAATGGATGAAGCGAATTTACTTGAAGTCATCGTTCCCAGCCTGCGTTTGGAACCCCTGCGAACTGCGCCTGGACTGTATCTATGCTGGGCCTGTTCTCAGGTAATTCGGTCACCTGTGCCGGCGATTTATCCTTGTGTTCGTGCTCGGCACTAGGAGTGCCCTTACCCGGGAGGTGCTGGAGGCCTCCCTTGATCCGCTCGTTTTGGTTGGGCATATACTCGTTCGGCATGTCGCGGGGGATCTCGCCTCTCGCGACCTGCTGCTCATGCCGGGTCCAGGCACGAAACCCCTTGCACTTCTGCTGCTGCAGCCTGAACTTGGATTCCGAGACCGACAGGATCGCCCCCCACTCCGTCCGCTGCACAATGGCATCCACTTTTGAATACCACCGGTCCCCTTTCCGCGTCCGCACACGAACGATGCGGTGATTCCGGAGGTCCTTGACCTGTTTGTCGTTCAGGCGCACCCCCCATTCGTTCTTGCTGATCCGGGCGGGGCGCACCACCGGTATTGAATACTTATCTATCCGGAAGTCCCTTAGTGTGTAACATGGGCGACCTGGGGCTCGCAGGGCAATGCACTGAGATTGGGAATAAGCTGGCCTACCTTCAGGAATTAATTCATAGTCATAGGCAGGCGAAAGAAGCACGATAGATTTCAGTTGATCCTCCGTCACATCCACCATAGACAGGTCATCCGCCAGTCCCGGGTCATAGACCTCCCGAAACTTGTTAAGTGCGGAGACAGGAGATTCCGCGGGGATCGAGATCCACGCCGCCTGCCCTTTGTGGATGCGCACCTTGAATCTGCTTGTCGTCTGCGGGTTGGCGGACCTAGAATCCTTGCGTGACTGTTGCGCACTCATTGTGAGACCAGGACATGTATGGAAGTACTCATAGGGCCGAACATTCTGCCGGCGGGAGCTCCTTGAACTGGAGCGGGATCGGAGCGGAAGATAATTTGAGCGGACATGGTTTATGAGTTACCTGGTTAGGCCGTGCTGCAACCCTCGCTCGCGCTCCTCCATTCCCAGAGAATAGTTGGTAGAGACCCCCGCACCCCTGAGCTTTCTCGGGGCGCCTCCCATCACCGTGGCGGCATGAGAGACGCCCCTCATGCCATTCATCCCGAACCCCAAAACTTTGGCGCTGAACGTCGCTCCCTTGTAGGCCATGGCGATAGGCTTAGTCTTGGGGTTGGATTCTAACGCCCTCTTGACAGCCTTCCCGACCGCTTTTCCTATCCCGGCCGTAGCCTGCTTGACTACGGACTGCTCATGCCCCCCGTACACGGCCTCACAGGCCTTCGCCACTTTCCTCTCCTTGGACAGGGGGAACTGCCAGCTCCGGTCCACCCCATTCCACTTCCCTCCCATTGCATGGGCCTGCTTCACAAATTTCTCATTGTACGGTGCCTTCACCACAATTTTGCCCCCGATCTTCGAGAGCTGGTAGGCGGGGGAAGTGTCGGGTGTTTTACTGGATTCCATGGTGATCGGAGTTGGTTCTTCCATTCAAAACAAGGGATGAGATTGAATGTTTCAGTATATATAAATTTAATCATATAATTTTCCGTTTTGTGTGAAACAAATGAGGATACTGGAACCTGGATGACTAAGTTGTGTTGATACAGTCGGCGCACGAACGCCCGTGAATGAGGCAGGGTGATGTTCTATTGGGAATACGCCTCTGCGATTGAGTTCCCGTTAGTACTGCGCAGCCCCATCGTAGACGAGCGGATGCATGGGGATGGAAGCCTGCCCATTGGGTGGGCTTCCTGCATTAGGAGGGGGAGGCTGCGGAAGAACACGCTGGAGATGCTGGTCAGACTTCATACCAGGCTTTGTCCGCCTCGGGTGTCCATGCACCATTGCGCTGGACCCGCACCACCGCTTCATTGGCACCCGGGTATCCCTGCAGGGCCGCCTGATTGTACCAGGCTTCGGCACCTGCAGCGCTCCGAGCAACTCCGTGCCCAATCTCGTAGCTCAGCCCCATCTGGAACATCGCGTCCACATCCCCGCTTAGGGCGGCTTGGTAACACGCGTAGTACTCGCGCTCCTCAGACCACGTATTGACCACTCTGCGTAACCAGGGTGGGGAGAGCGCCCAAGGTGGCCATAGCGGGGTGATAGGGACGATTTCTATGTCCTGAACCCCAATCTGGTTTGCCAGCTCGCCCACATGATCAGCACAGACCGGGATAGGCTGGTGCTGCTGCGGGAGGACCAATTGGTCGTGTACCTGAGGTGCGGTGAGTTCGTTCTCCCGGGCGCACAGGAGGCACAGCTCACCATAAGGGGGCATGGTACGCGCCAACTCCTGCGCACGGTTCAGGTGAAGCTGGACAGACTGGCGGTCGAATGTCAGCTCTGTGCCATGCAGGATGTTCCGTGCCAGCCCGACCTGACGGTAACACCAGAAGGATGCCACGGGAATGATTTTACTCTCCGTCCTCTCAAGTAACCCACGCACCCCTTCGTCCAGGTTCTGCTGCATCAGATCTATCGCTTTCTGCAGCGTTCCCGCCAAGGAAAACTCGCCGCCAGTAGTTACTTCGGGCGGAAGCGGAAAAGACATGAGGCGGGGGGGAATGGCTACTCCTTTTAGGGTGCGCAAGACGGGGTTCCTTCTCCGTCATTTGGTGCACACTCTGCAAGGAACTGAATGATTATATTATGTATTATATTTTAACATATTATTGTGTGTATGGTTGCAGGTTACGACAAGATCCAGCTCCAAGAATTCCCATATTTGTTCTACCCGCAAGGCGTAACTCTATGATAAGACAACATCTTCATGCATTCGTGACTTGGGGGATGCACAGGATCGGACTACGCTTACTTGCCTGGTCCCGCCCTAATTACAGTGACGAGAGTTCCTTTCTCCCCGATTGCCTGCAAGTAGATATGGAACACCGTCGGGTACAAGAAGCATTTGATACCCATGTCAATCTCTACAATGTCTGTGCCGACAATTACAACCGAAAGCTGGGCTTACATCACGCCGAGATCTTCCTGGATGGTATCAGTAAGGATGCCGTTCATGTCCGTGTGTCCGATGATGGCCGCGAGTTTGTTGTGCAGCGTCACGTTCTCTCTCCCGCTCAAATGCAGCGAGGGATAGAGTTGAGCCAGGAGGGCCTTGACCTGGCAATCTGCCGACACTATCTGGCGGATCTAGAGGAAGGGCTGGAGGAGCGAGCCGTTGAAAATACCATCAATAAAATCGTTGCGGGGCGGATATGACGAACCATGTACGGGGGCTCCTGGCTCCCCACTGGCGCCAGGACCAAGTCGGCAGAAAATACAATACCAAGAACCTATCGCCAGACAAATGGCCGCCTGGTAAACTGCGTCAATAAGTTATACTATTGTCATTACACGTCCCGGGAACAGCGCGACCCCCGTGTCTAATTCTTCCCAGATTGCCTTTGATCGCATCTTAGTACGCTCTAGGCCACGAGAGACGGGCGGTGGAGGGGGTGTCCACACGATTATCGTTGGGATGTACACTTTCGCGGCTAACAACGTTACGGGGGCGGGGCAACGCGTTCAGTAATCCTGTGCGCTGTTGTGGGAGCGGACAACACCGGAGACCGTCCAGCGGGTTGGGACGAGGAATGGAACCGGATCCATATAAAATACTGTAATCCGTTCGACCGACAACTGGTTTTAGGTGGAAACCACAACCCCCTTGTGCATCGCGAGGATCTTGTCAGCACTCCAATCGCGACTTCTTTCCTTCTCCAGCAGCTCGTATCTGATATGATCAGCGAACTCCTGATCCGTCAGACGCCGACACGTCCAGTCATCGCTTCCGGGGTAGAGCTGGTCCAGAAGCATCCCCCAGAAACTCCCTCCCTCACCGTTCACGGGCTTGACCAAGATAAGCTCTCCCTTGCGGGACTTGAAGGGTGGCTGGACGATCAAGGGGGCAACAGAGATTTCCTCTGCAATTGCGATTCTGTAGGATAAAGTGGTCATGGCAGCTGTCTGGTTTATTCCTTCTTGGAGACACTGAAAATTACTATCCAGGACAATGTATTCCGAACACCGTTTCATGATGCGGAAACCTTCGAAACGAATCGTCCCGGACTCTACATTGCCGGGACGGTGTGTGGTGGTCCCCGTACATGCCGCTGGTTCATTGAGAATGGGCGCTTCCATGCCGCGCGGATCATGCGCCATATTTCCACAGGGACCACTGAGCAACTAAAACTAGATCAGCGTTACTGGAAAACTGCCGAACAGGGAATCTTCTCTATGATCAGCTACACATAACCTTGCAGCGTAGGCTCAGAGGACAACTCGTTTAGAGCTTGGTCATACTAGTATACCAACTTACCCAACTTCGCAATCCTCAGCTAAATGAATCGTATCACATTCCTTTTAGGAGCAGGGGCTTCTATTCCTGCAGGATATAGTTCCACCAAGTGTCTGACAAAGACAATTCGGGCTTCTGAGAACTATTGTCGGCATACAGATCAACAATTCTACCGTTGTTTTCCTGAGCGTGAGCGCCCAGTAACAGATTACACAATGCCTGTTGTGGACCGCATCATTGACTGGCTATTCAAGCAAACAAAGGAATACTTCCAAGATCGTGGGGAGTGCAAGGAACTCAATTATGAAGACATTTACTATCTGGCCTCACAGTTGAGGGACGATGCTACTGAGTTACAAAATCCAGCGTTACTGCCACTAATTCGCAAACTAAAATGTGATATGACCTTATGGCAGGAATGCAGCGAGTATTGTTCTCTAAAGGGTATCCCTGATCTAGACAGGTCGGATTTCAATCATTTTTGCAGCGAAACGTGTCACTATATTGAACATATTGTTACCGATCTATTGAGTCTCAACGGAAAGTGTTGCACCAGGCATCTTGAAATCATCAAGACTATCCACGAGGTAGACGGTTTGGAGTTGAGAGGTATTGCCACATTGGCACATGATACGCATGTTGAAAGGAACTTGAGGAGCGCAGGTATCAAGCTTGCCGATGGCTTCAGTCCCCCTATCCCCAGTGATACCCTGCGGATCTGGAAGAATCAATTCTCTTCGTGTGACGGCATCCCGTTTGTTAAGCTCCATGGGTCCGTCAATTGGACTAGCTTTGAGTTACCGGAACCGAGTAAATACGAAAAGCTTCCCCAGTCTGAAATCGGAGTACGTGAACCTTCTTACTTGGATGAATCTGTATACCTCCATAGCGGGGGTGTAAATCGTCGTCCTTTTCTGTTGATCGGTACGTTCAATAAGCCGGCCCAGTACAATTGGGGATTGATGTTAGACATTCACTATAGATTTCGCAAGATTCTGGAAGGTTCGGATACACTGGTCGTATGCGGCTACAGCTTTGGTGATAAAGCCATAAATACTCAACTGATCTTTTGGTGTAACGCAGAGCGGTCACGATCGCTTGTGGTGATTGATCCTAGTGATCGATCGGATGTCATCAACTCTGCACGGTACGCCGCACGCGAACTTCTTCGTGACAGGGGAACGGCCCGTTTCATCACTAAGCCGATGGAGGAGGTTGAGCCGTGTGAATTGCTTGAAGTGTTAGTTTCCCGGTAAGGTGGAGTTAATGCTGGAATTTGCGATCCCGTCACCTAGAGTCGATTTGCCATCCCTATTAGGCATGTGTCAGTGGCCTTGAACACACTGGACAAAGCAAGTACTTTATTCACGGGCTTTTAGATCTCTATCCACAACAATCACAGTAGAACCGAACTATTAATTGTCGCTGAGGTCAATCTAAATTGACTTTAGACACTTCAGATGTTTGACGACCAGCCAATAATTCTAGGAATCATCATCGGCGTTTCCTCCGGCGTAGTCTTGGGCGTGCTCACGTGGGTCGGTCAGATCTTTAGAGACTATCTGCGCAAGAGGGAGCAAGTTGCCTATGTTCGTTCGATAGTCGTGAATTTCCGAGACCTGATCCTTACGTCCGAGGACATCGATGATCCACAATTGGACAGGGTACTGCGGAAGGATGAGGTCCGTCAGGCCTACTACAAAGACATGCGGAGACTGTTGGAGTCGGCCCTTCGGGATGGGTGTTCAAATCTTTCCTACGACGAAATCCAGCAGATCCGTTCAGTATTCCGCACCGACCTCTTCCCTACGGTCGTCCTAAACGAGGAAGAATACAAAGCGCTATTCGGAGCACTAGAGTCCATCAAATGGCTCCGTATACCCCCCATCAGTGGCTGATGTCCAGCGTCCGGTACAGGAATGACTCCAGTCGAGAATACCGGTTTCGTGTCAAAGTTGCCGTGGAGAATCCGCTCAAAAGGTTGTAATTCTGCTGGCGGAATTGGTTTCGTTAAATGCACTTAACGAAACTAATAGTCTTTTGCCTGGTTGGCGAGGTAACCGACCCATCAGGGTGATTGATCAAGCCAATGGTTGACCCCAAGCCCCTCGCGTTGAGCAAGCCGCCCTCTGCGGAGTATCCCTCCCCTACGCAGGTTGTTCCGGAGGCCACGCAGCAACTGATACAAGCGAGCGTGAGCGAGGAGACGCTGCGCGTATACACCTCCGCGCTACACACACTAAGTGCGTGGTTGGAAGGGCGCTCGCCCACGGACGCGCTCATCTCGGAGTACCTCACGCTCCGTCATCAAGCGGGGCTCTCTCCGAGTAGCATCAGTCTCATCCCCGCCGCACTCCAGTTCGCCGCTCGACTCTCTGGAGAAGAGTCTCCGATCGGAGTTCTGACCGAGCGAACGATGGCTGGGATCCGGCGGGCGGGTCGTGGGAGGGGGACTGGACAGGTGACAGGGATCACCTTCATGGAAGCCAAGTTCCTGACCGCACAGATTGCGCGGGCTGGCGTCAGGGGGATCCGCGACGCCGCTATGTTCTCCATGATGAGCGACTGCATGTTACGGGTCGGCGAGTTGGTCGCTGTTCGCCCCGGAGATGTCTCCACCTCCCCGGATGGCACAGGACGTCTCCGCGTCCCGCGGAGCAAGACGGATCCCGAGGGGAGGGGGGCGACCCTGTTTATGGGGGCGCCGACAATGAGGAGGGTGGAGGCTTGGGTTGGTGAGCTGGTAAATCAGCATGGGTCATTGCGGAGCGAAGCGCCGCTCTTTCGCGCGATGTGGAAGGGTGGGAGGATTCGGGAGACAGGACTTTCCCCCCAGGCGGTGCGAAAAAACCTAAAATTCTACGCCTCCCGTGTGGGACTGGAGGGGCGGTTCAGTGGGCATTCGTTCCGCGTTGGCACCGCACAGAGCCTGGCTCATCGCGGCGCGACGGTCGCGCAGCTGCAAACGGTGGGGCGCTGGAAGAGCTCGCGTATGCCGGCAGACTACTGCAGGGAGGAGTTGGCGGGGCGGAATGCAGTGGCAAAGCTACTGTACGGGGGTGGGGACGGGCAGGATAGTGGTGGGGGGGGTGGAATTTTGCAAGAGGCTCAGCATAAAGTGGGATGAAGGGAAAATGATTTGCCTGATTCACTTCCAATCCGGATAAACTTAAAACCGGCTTTACATCTCCTTCAGCATAGTTCTTAGCTTGTCCAACTTCTCACAGCTAATTTCATTCTTATGGTACCTGACCATTATATTCAAAGGCTTCAGATCTCTCCGGTTTGGTTTTGCAATTCCAAGAAACCCCTCGAAATCATCTTCAAAAGAGCGAATATCTCTCGTAAACTTGCTTCTATGACGTTCGACAAAAGAGTTTACTATCCTGTGGATCCCCTCATCTTGGTCCGAATCGAATAGTACGGAATGTTCAATGCCAAGGGCCGTGAGCAGCGCCATATATCTGTGTAAATTGTATTTGCCTAGCGCGTCAAGCAGATAAACATGTTTTTCCCGAAATTCTCGCCACATTTCATCGAACAGATAACCAATAAAAATTTTCTCAGACGCTCCCTCACAGATAATCACTTTCCTGGCAAAAAACAAAGATGCCCTCTCGGAATCAAGCCAGAGAAAATACTTTAATTTTTCTTCTTCCAGCTTCCCCCTTGGATTGGGAGGATCTTCTCCAAGCTTTCTTCTCCTGATCGCAGATTTCGTTTTCTCGCAGATTTCATCGGATTTCAGACACTCGCTGAATTTGTTATAAAGGCCAGTATTTGTGTCGCGAATCCGAGAAAGATCGTCCTTTTTGATCTGAAAAGTTTCTGTCATCCCGGTTCCGCTTTTTGAGAGCCTGATTATTCCACTTATCTGAGACATCTGTTTACTCACAAAATGAGGTGAGTGAGTCGAAGCGAGGACCTGTTCCGACTCTCCATCGCCAAGGGTGCGAAGGCTCAGGCAAAGGACTTCCTGCTGCGAAGGATGGAGAAAAGCCTCAGGCTCTTCAAACAGAAGCAAAGTGAAATCAGGCTCGAAGCTCTTTTTCTTCGTGGCTCGAGGTGCGGCATATCTGGCGGCAAGCTTTATGAGAGTAAATATCAAGTGGCGCTGAAATCCTTGGCCGAATGAAGCAAGATTTATCTGCTTGCCTCCAAGGTTCACATCTTCAACGTGATGGGAAAGCAGGTTTTTTACAATTTCTTCCGGTTTTATGGGATTGACGGAGATTCCAAAGCGAGCATCCCATCCGTCTATCTCGGAATTGATGTCGTTGATCAAAGAACTTATCGAGAAACCGTCTTGTGAAGCTTCTTCTTTGAAGTTTGAGTTGAAGCTATCAAAAGCACTGCTCAAACTCTCAAATGTAGGGCTTTTGAGCACCGCCCGCTTCATGACAAGATTAAGCATTTGCCGAAACGGGGAAGGCCCAGACAACTTAACAGCTTCATCGGTTTTACTTACGGCAGGTATGTGTATTACATCCCCGAGCTTCGCCTGGGACACGTTCTTCGCGCCATAAAACAGATGTTTTGAGAGCACCCCGGATTGATAAGCGTAAATGTTACTCTGAGCCGGTTTGACCAAGCCTCTGTCTTTTGACTGAAAGTATCTTCTTACTTTCAGAATTCTGTCTTGTGACCTGTATTCATCTTTTAAGCTTTTCTGCTCGTCTTCGGTAGTCTTAAAGGCCAATTCCACCCAGCTTTCCTGGTCGGTGGCGAACTTGGGGAAATCAATTTCCTTTTTGTATTTCAAGCTGTCTTCGTAGAACAACCGAAGTGCAGTGAAGATATTAGTCTTTCCGACATTGTTTTCTCCGACAAGCATTGAATAGTTGGAGAGTTGAAACGTAGTGTGCTTCACTGAACGGATGTTATGTATAGTTATTTCTAGGATTTTCATGATTCGTCAGGTTTGGCACTTTCTAGAGACTCTTTCGAAACTCCCAAATCGGTGGGTGGGTGGGTTTTGAGGTCACTGTTTCTTGTTGGTGCCTCAGGGCAGAGGAGGCGATGTTGATTGGGATACGTATCTGCCCCGAGCCTAGAAACATCCCTTGATAGACCTAAAAAAGGAAGGAGCTCCCTCCCCGGATTTCGTATCTCTTAGAGACGGAATTTTCCACAAAAAACGGAGGCTCCCATGTCTCTTAGAAAGAAAATGCAAGGCCCTTATATTGCCTGCCAACGGGAATTGTTCCTTGGGGAGGGGGGGGGATTCGGGAGACAGGACTCTCCCCCCAGGCGGTGCGAAAAAACCTAAAATCCTACGCCTCCTGTGTGGGACTGGAGGGGCGGTTCAGTGGGCATTCGTTCCGCGTTGGCACCGCACAGAGCCTGGCTCATCGCGGCGCGACGGTCGCGCAGCTGCAAACGGTGGGGCGCTGGAAGAGCTCGCGTATGCCGGCAGACTACTGCAGGGAGGAGTTGGCGGGGCGGAGTGCAGTGGCAAAGCTACTGTACGGGGGTGGAGACGGGCAGGCTAGTGGTGGGGGGTGAACAGAGTGGCTGCGCTGGAAAGCTGTATGGTCATCGCCGACTCGTCCCACACCATGTCGGTTCCAAGGGCGTCCTGCACGGCTGTTACGGTGGTGAGCGTGGCGGAGGAGGGGCCTTTCATGGAAGGGGCGCGCTGGGGGCGCTGCACACCGTTCACGGTGATTTGGTTGACCACGAAGTCGAACGAGATTGCTTGGTTTTGATCCCGGACTGTGAGCCTCGTGGAGTCGCTCTCGATGATCTCGAACCCCAGCGTTTGCATCAGTTTATGCGGGTTGACCCAGAACTCGGTTCCATCATACCACCCCTCCAGAAGACCTTCGTGGCTTGGGGTCTGGAGAATTAGCGGGGCCCTCAGAAGCACCGGCTGCGCTGTTGCCAGTGCCGGGGAAACGATAAGTGGGAGGACTCACCGGCGATCTGGGACAAAGCAGTACTGTCCTGTACCTGACTCGTGGCGTCTTGCAGGAGGAGGGAGACTAACATACGGTCTGGATTCGGGGATCGGCTTTATTGTTCCTGTGTTGCATAAAACATAATGTTTCCCAAGGTTTTTACCCGCCAGAATGGGAAACCCGAACCCACCAGGAGTGGGGGGCTTGTCTAGAGATTGGAACAGCCTTGCTCCCGAGAAACAATGACGTCCACCCCACTCCCCAAGACATAGTTCTACCCTGCGACGCGATCGTCAAAGCAACTGTTTCCGTACCTTGGCCACCCTAAATCAACCCGCCATCCCAAAACAACTACGCCTATGCCCCAGTGGACCAACCTAATAGAGGTTATTGATATTCCGGTACTCACCGAATAGCAGGTATTCCTCCAATACAGGATTGATTATGCTGCCACCCGTTTCACTACCCAGATCACGTGACACCATTTCCAACGAGTTGCCGTAAAACTCCTGCCTCGTCCCGAGCTTAATACCGCTTTCGCTCCTCATACGGTCTGTACTGTCGTTCCTTAAGCGTACCCGCCAGTGCTTTTGCGGCGGTTTCCCGCACCCATTCGGGGGCAGTGCCCCCACGCTTCGCCATCTCCGCATTGTTGTTTACCAAGGCGTATGCCATTTGCAGCAATACCTCCTCCCGAAGCGACGCGGCTAAACTGATACTCCGATTTATTGGAAGCCAAGAGTTTTTTTCAGGGTTTGGATCATAGCTCACGATATACCTTACGGCCACCTGTTTCATGCGCTCGCGCTCGGACGCACTGAAGGTGCTTAAGCCCCAGTAATCCACCATCATACGAAGCGTAGATAGTGCCCCAAAAAGTGCGAAGCGTGTAGTCCCGGGCGGCGGCATTTCGAGAAACGTCAAAACAGGTTCAAAGGCCGGTCGGCCAAAATCCATCATCTCATCGCTTGCACCGCCACCTAGCCAGGGTACAAGTACCGGAATTGTGGCGGGATCCTTCAACGCGTAGACTTCTTGTACTAAGAAGATCGACATTTCAGCAGACCCATGATCCTCGTAAAAGAGCGTCAGCCACTCATCGCTTCGTAGCTTAAGTTGTCGAATACGCTCGGTTTCATTTTTGAGTGCCTGTACAAGCGCGGTTCTCATCGCCGGCGTACGCTGATCCGGCTTGAATACCATGTAGCTGTTCACGCCATCAAACGCTACTCTATAATCGGAGTGGGTTAACTGCCTAACAATTTCGTCCGGCGTAGTCGCCCGTGGATTCTGTGCATGCAACGTGCACAGCGGAAGCAGGCCAAGAAGGAGCGTTAGTCCAAATTTAGTGTACATGGTATAGGTGGCGTTTACATTCGGATGTGTAGGTGGCGAGTGACCGGGTACGTTTCCCAGGAGAGCGGCACAATCCCAGGGGACTCTGCAAGCCCCTTCAGTGTAGCAAAATAAGCACTATCGCTTCTGGCAGCGATGTCAACTACTTGTCCATGACCCGCTTGCTTGCATTCGTCAGGTTCCTATAACGGTCCTTATTGGAACTCTATTTTGCCCCTTGAGGTTACAAAACAGCAAGCCATTTCGACCATATTCTCAGGGATGCACCCTGACAGGAAGCCGTGGAGTCCGGACTACCGCACCTTATCACTGCACTCAAGAACAGACTCCGTGAGCTAGCCCTATTTACCGTGGCGACAGTTCATCTATATCGCAGTGCTTTGTTTACTACGAGAATGGTATATTCCAGCACTAGCCATTGAACCACTACGAACACAAATCTCACAATGAATTACGATTGGAGTTGGGAGTTGTTTTGGACTTGCCTAATCGCATATTTAGTAGCAATTACTATCACGTACTTCATTAAGAAAGCCTTTCATTCGTCATCTAAATCAGGAAAAAGATTGAATTGATAGGGTAGGATTTCCAATATGTCCAAACTTCTAATAACCGAGCTGCCATCTCTCTTCACAATGCATTTGACACTAACCCATTCGTTATTTGTGCCAAACCCTTTGTACAAGTCTTCCGGGGTATCTCCTGCGTAATGGTAGGGTACTTGTGGACCATCTTCCAAATACAATCGTCCGTTATTGGTAGACTTTGTTAAGGAATTGAATTTTACGATAAGCAATTCTTCTTTTGAAGAAGTAATCTCCAAATCTTCCTGTTCAAAATACTGACGTTCGGAGGCATCTATTTTTTCTGATTCGGCTTCATTGTCCGAGATAACCTTGACTTCAACAGAGTTTATCTTGCCTTCACTTAAAGGCTTTGTTAGTTCGTCAAGATCCCTATTTATCTTGCCATTGACGTGAGTCTCATATGCTTCATTCCCTACGATGATTGTAACATCGTCGCAATTTTCAAGCGAAATATTGCCACCCGCAACCGGGGTTGCTTTTTTGTAAGATTCGCCCTTTGCGTGTTTCTTCATTTTTATGATCTCCTGTAATTGCCTAAATGCCCATTTAGCAATTTCGACCACTAGTACGCTAGCAAGAGGTTCTATAACTATATCCACAGATCCCTTTTTCAAGGCAACTACATTCAGTATTATGTGTGCCTGGGGATCTTTAGTTCTTACCAGTTTGCGATAGGCGCTTGCAAACCCATTTAGTATCGAAATCATGTCAGTTGCAGAAATCGTTCCTTGTTCTACATCTGGGCCGTCGCAAATAAGATGTATTCTGGAACGCTCTAATGGGCTATCCAAACGTTTCATAATCCGTATTCCTCTGAATGTTGAAGTAATTAGTGCGCTAACTCAATTACATTCCCTTGTCATTCCGAGGATGCAACCACCACACGCAATACTGGGTAATATGCTATGTTCCGATTCAGACTAATGGCGTCCCAATATAACAATCCCACACTAAATACATCTAGAGCCAAATTACACCAACCCACACCTCCACATCACACCAACTTTCCTGTTGCCATTGTCGCCAAAAAGGCGTACATCCCCCTGTAGGTCAACTTCCCTTCAGCTTCGCGAGTACGCGATTGCCGCTAGCGGCAAGTGTTATTGCCCTTTGAGTAAAACTATCTTTCGGGGGCAAAAAACTGGGGCCAACTCGATAATGCGAATTAGTATCTCGGTGACTCAGAAGTCGAACTCGAGCTCCTTGAAGTCTTTGAAGAATGTGCCTTGGCCCCAAGCCGTAAACGGAATAAGGGGCCTGGGGGTAACATTGGTTAGGACCGCATACCTTGGCGTCCCCGAATAACTGCCATGCACTTCGGGGTTGCATAAATCTTATAGTTTGGCGTATTCCTTGGCCGCATCCTCAATAAGGGATGCAATGCTCTTGTTATTCTTTAAATCTGGATTCACCCAGGCAGGGGGATGTGGAAATGTCTTAAATTGTTCTTGCAGCTTTTCCATGAGGGCGGGGGTAAGCATGAATACCCAAAATCATGAACCTATTACTTACCGTAACATCTCCGTCCTGATGCCATGCCCGTAGAGGGACCAGACAGAAAACAAACACTTCGCCCTGTAACGGTCACGCGGACCTACACGTACCGTTGTCTGCGTATCCGCAAGCCCCAGCGCGAGCAGCTTGACCGGGTATTCCGTCATCTCACATGGGTTTTTAACCAGGGCGTAGCCTTCTGTCGGGAGCGACACGAAGCCGGACTAGAATATCCAGGGCTGAAGGGGCTATCCGCTGATCTGCTCACGCCGCTTCGCAAAGAGATTTACGAGGATGGGCAAGAAAAGAATTCCTGGCTTGACCGACAACTCCAATCCAACACCCTGAAAAAAGTGGATAGATCCTATCAAGTATTCTTCAAGTCGGTGAAAGACTGGAAGGAATCGGGGACTGGGCGGATAAAAGGAAGACCACGATTTAAGTCGATGCACAGAGGGGTGAAATCGTTCGAGTCGTCGTCGCCGAACCACAAACCGCGGCCGTGTAAGAACGGTCAATATGAAATCCGAATCAAGGCAGTACATAAAGGACGTACACACATCAAACTGCGATTCAATGACCACAGAGATATTCTATCCGACCCCACTGCCCAGGTCAGACGCATCCGGATTGTAAAACACCCGCTCGGTACTGGATATGATGTACAGCTAATCGTTGAACGCTCTGTCCGGATCGAGGCCGATGATCGCCCCCTGTTGGGGGTCGATCTGGGATTGAGGCAGAGCATTACGCTATCCAACGGCAACCAGTACAAGCGCCCGCGGGCGGCTACGACAAAAGCACGGAAAGCACAACAACGTCTGAGCCGGGCAAAGCTGGGGAGCAATTCCCGGAAGAAAAAGAGACTTACTCATCAGAAAGAGCAGCGGCGACTGAAGATTCGCCGCCGGAATGCCCTCCATCAACTAAGTGCCAAGGTCATCAGAGACGAATCGGCATGGCTGGGGGTAGTGGACTTTAGTATAGCAAACATGATGCGCACAGGAGGAGGCTATAGACGTAGCCTGAATCGGGAGCTGGCGGAAGAGGCGCTGGACGCGCTCAAACAGCAACTCACTTACAAGGCTGAAAGTGCTGGAGGTGAGGCGGTCCTGGTAGACCCAAAAGACACTACGCAGCAGTGTAGTGTCTGCGGGGGTAAGCCCGAAGACAAGATCGGGCTGGACATTCGAATCTATCAATGTGCTCACTGTGGATTGAGGATGGACCGGGATCACAATGCTGCAATTAACGTCCGAGCAAAGGCCGAGAAGGTCTTTGACAGGCTGAACGTCTCGCCTGTGTCCCGGTCGGACGCAAAGGAGAACTCCTTTGACGATCCGCGTCAGACGGAAGGATCGCCGCTTTTGCAGGGAGAGAATTCCGCAGCGGGTACGGGGTAGAATTGCTTGCACGCAAGTGGGTAGCCCTGCCCTGTTAATAGAGAAAAGACCGGACAATGAGAGTTCTTCAGTATATGTTGGGGAGCATTTTCGAGTTTCTGCTTGGTAAAATACGACGGATTGCATGCATTTCCTCGAAGCCAACCGTCCGGTCCTCCCATTTTCCGTGTCCTCCGCGTCCTGGAGCACACGAGCTTTGGCCGACACGGCATTCTTCTGTGGCCGACACATAACTAGGACATGCGACGTTTCGACGCTCGGGG
>Ga0209543_1001569_pt1 | contig 19784 bp, 16 predicted proteins | sample MesohylFT_FD_187296 | JGI IMG/M metagenome (GOLD analysis project Ga0209543, IMG submission 187296) | Host-associated microbial community of the marine sponge Aplysina aerophoba from Gulf of Piran - sponge mesohyl, lysed by freeze-thaw... | ecosystem: Host-associated > Porifera > Sponge >...
CACTTTCCCCTGGCCGCCGGCACCCGATCCATGGGCCACAGGATACTCCGGTCCCGGCAACAGCGCCACCCCACGACATCGTCCCGGCAACCGTCAGCTACACGCGAGTTTCATGCTCCGGGGTAAGTAAACGCAGAAAATCATGAAGGTTTTGGGCCGCCGAATGGAAAACCATTCTGATAACCGCCCGGACCGTCGGAACCGGTACTACATTTCCAGTCTGCTTGCGAATCTGGCTGTCATTCCCGATCGCGTTGAACCGTTCGGGGAAACCTTGCAACCGTAACTGTTCGCGCGGGGTCAGGCGCCGTTCTCCATTGACAAAAGATAATTGTATGACGCGCCCGCCCGCAATGCGTACGAATAAGGATGGCTGGAAATGTTTCCGGCGTTGTTCTCATGCCAGATTGATGGCGTGATCCTGGTCGTGACGGCTCTTTCGGATGCGATCGCTCACAAAATTCCTGACCGGTAAATCGTGTTCGAGAATATCCTTGAGAGGCGAGTAGGATTTTTTCGGTTTTGGCCATATGAAGCAATCAAGGGAATCATCATTGAATCCGATTATGATTGCACGTTCGCGCTTCTGCGAAAGACCATGGTTAAGCGCAATCAGAACCTTGTAATCAGTCCTATATCCAGCATCAAGCAAGGCTTCGTGAATCTTCTGGATAGTCTCGCCGCCCTCGTTTGTGGCGAGTTGCTTGACGTTCTCCAGAACAAACGCCTTGGGTTGTTTGCGTTCCAGGATACGAACAGCTTCCCAAACAAGATTTCCGCGAGCGTCCGCCAGGCATTCCCGGTTCCCAATGATGCTGAAGGGCTGGCACGGGAACCCGGCAAAAAAAGATGTCATAATCAGGTATCTTTTCAGACTTGATTTGCTCGACGTCGCCCAAGGGACGAATCCCGAAATTCTCTTCATACTGGTCACAAGCATCGGAATCGATGTCACTGGCAAAGACGCACTGAAAACCAAGCGACAATCCGGCGTAATGGAATCCGCCGATCCCGCAGAACAAATCCGCAAAAGTGACGATCCCGGTAGGCTGCAAGTCCTTGGGAATGGCTTGCAGGGCCGAACGCATGACGCGACCGAACTGACCGCTATCCATGGATCAATTCCTGATAGGTCAATCTCTTCCCAACCATGCCCGAGACCAAGATATGGATCATGGCAATTCCGTTACCGACCCTTTCATCGAATGCCGGAATAGTCCGGAGCGATGGCCGGAAGCTCATCTCCGCCGTGTAACGGCGACTGTGCTTGGGTAACCAGTGATGGCAGATTCCATGATATGGGAATTATATAAGAGAATCCAATTTGCCCGCTCACGCGTCAGGATCCTCGATGACATTCATGGGCCGGAGCGCGGTTCGAACCAGTTCTCCCGGCATCGGTATCGAGCCGTCCCGCTTCCGAACGACGAACGGTTCTTCTAGTTCTGCCTTGCTCGGTTGATAGCTGTGCGGCTTGACCCGGACGGTCGGGCGTTCTTTGGGCTTGCTCATTGGTTCCTACCTTGATCAAAGATATCTGACGCGCCACTCCGCTTTTTCCTTGAGCCTAGAGAAACTCAAGCGGACGCGAAATTCCTCGCCCAGTTTTGGCGCATGGCGGCCAACTCGCCAAATCGTGTCTTCAGGCGTCGGATTATATTCGCCCTGCAATATCGCGTTCGGAATGCAGGCGACTATGATTTTCTGCAATTCGAAAGTGCCGGGGTCTGGTTCTTCGTAGACAAACTTGCAGACTATCGAAACGACATGGAGAGTGCGCCCGCCCCGTTCAATCTCCGGCAGCAGCTTTCCTTCTTCATCGACAATGCTTCCGTCCTTTTTGATGAATTGAACGCGCAACGATGTTTGCGACATCTGGGTGGTTGCAGAATCGTTGCCTTTCTCGGCCTTGGCATCCAGCATGAGCCGACCGGGTATGCTTCGGGAATGAACACATAGACGGCTTTTTTGTAATCCACCTTGCCGTACAGACGTTCTTGGAAGCCAGACACGCCCATCGCTTCCACCGCTTCGCGCATGACATCCTCGGCTATGTCTTGCGCCAAGTCGCTTTCTTCACGGAAGATGCGTTTCGCTTCGTCGAGATAATCAACGATTGCCTGGACAACCATTTCCATGGTCGTGCGTTCTAGCTTTTCGGCAACTTCAGGAGTCATGTGTCCGCCTGGTCGCCGCGCGAATCGAGGAAGGATCACTGTCAATCCCAAGCCAATTCCGCCCCAGCCCTTTGGCAACGGCAGTAGTGGTGCCGCTGCCGACAAACGGATCAAGCACGACGCCATCGGCGGGCGAAAACAACTTGATCACGCGGGCGGCTAGCTCCTCGGGAAACTCGGCTTCGTGCCTGTCATTTCGACGCACAGAACGAATGTGCCAGACGCCGCGCGACCCCCATTCGGACCACTCGACCGGTTCAAGCCGGTCCCTGTCGAATTCTACCACGCCCGGCTTCCAAAAGACGTAGACGTGTTCGAATTCGTCCACGGCGCGGTAACTGGTTGAGTGCCACCGGCTGTTAGCCCAGCACGGGTCTTTGTGCCAAATCCTTTGGTCGTAGAGATACAGTCCTGCATCTTCCGCCCATTCCGACAACATGCATCCTGTCAAGAGAACCTTTGTGGCAATCCCGTTTTTCCCGCCTCTGACGTTGTTGCCTTCCAGCCGTCGTTGCACGGTCTGTTCGCTGCATCCAAGGTGTTGAGCGAGTTGATGTCTGTTGGCCTTGGGAAACCTGCGCTTCATGCGCTCAACATCTTCCCGCGTGACGGAGTGCGATTTGCCGCGCACGTTGTTGGCTTGGTATCGCGGCATTTCGGGATCGGGGAAGCAAAGAATGTCGCCTATGTTGACGACAAGAAATCCAGCCGGTTTCAGTATCCGGCTATGTTCTTTGACCACATCCGCAATCAGGTTCTGCCAGCCGTCAAACGTCAAGTCTTTCTCGTATGACTTGCCGACGTAGTAAGGAGGCGACCAAAAACTGAGGTCAATGCTTTCCGTGGGCACATCCTTGAGGACGCTCCGCGCGTCCCCACGGATGATTTTGTCAAATGTGAATGCGGGATTCTTCGCTTTCACACACTGCGAATTCTCAAGCCGCTCCACGTCAAGCCGTGTGTGCGTCACGACCGCGCTCCGCATGACAACCCGTTTTCGGCTATCAGGTCTTCATACCGCAGTTGCTTCCCGACCATCCCGGAGACAACGCCATTCATCATGTCCAGCGTGTCGCGGTTCCGGGCGTTGTGCCTACCCGCGAATTCGTCAGCATACCGTTGCAGGTGTTTCTTGCTGAATTTGTGGAACACACCCCTGTGCCCGCGTTCCAGAGTGGCCCAGAATGACTCAAAGCCATTGGTCTGCGACATGTCCCGAACATACTCCCCGGCACTGTGGTTGACGGTCTCATGCGCCCGGTCAATACCCACATAGTCGCGACCATCTTCCGAGTAGACCTGCGCAGTCGCTTCGCTGTGGCATTCCACGAAACCTTGGAGCGTTTTGGCTGTGGTGTCCGGCACGACCTTGGCGGCGACCTGCCCGGTCTCCCGATCCTTCACGCCCGCGACGATGTCCCTGCCGACACCGCCACGCTCCGCACTCAGCTTCTTGTCCTTGTGCTTGTTCTTTTCGAGTCCGCCGACGTAGGTCTCATCCGCCTCAACCGGGCCGGAGAACTGCGGCATTTCCCCTGCCGCGAACGCGGTCCGCAGACGGTGCATCAGGTGCCAAGCCGACTTCTGGGTGATTTCCAGTTCCCGATGCAGCTTCATGCTCGACATGCCCTTGAGGTTCGTTGTCAGAATGTAGACCGCAATCGCCCAGTCGCGGTATTCCAGTTTCGTCCCTTTCATGACTGTTCCCGACTTAACACTGAACTGCGGACGGTTCGGGCAGTCGCGGCAACGATGCGTCATGCTGCTGTGCTTGATGCCGGCCTGGACGTTGAAGCTGCCGCAATGCGGGCAGTAGGGACCATCTGGCCAGATTTCCGACTCCAGCCACTTCCGCGCGGCTTCCTCGTTCGGGAACATTTTCATCAACTGCTTGACGCTGATGCCCCTGCGGTGCGACTTTCCCGGTGCCTGCTGCGCCATGGGAATCTCCCTGTTGTTGGGATTCTACTGTAACGGATTTAGTGGCGGCATCAAGAAGAAAATGGGATTCTCGTATATTTTCCCCAATTTAAACTCCAATCTATGGCAGGGCCTGCAAGCCTGGGAAGCATTTCGATTTGGAAAGTTCAATATGCCAACGAAAAGATTAGCCAAGGCAAGAACATGCCTAAAATTGCCATAACTCCAAGCACGTCCTTAATTACCGAGATCGTAGATTTTCGACGAATAAATTCGATTCTTTGCATGGTCCTACCCTTTCAATTAGTTCTAATAATGTTTCTTTTTTATTCTGCTGTCAAGAACAAACTTAGAACTATTGCGCGCTTGCCACAGGCTTCCGGAGTGCTTTATGTTTCTCACTAACTTATTGTAAAAATTGTATTTTTTTAGAACTTCCTTGATCGCTAAGAACAGTCCCCGAAGCAAATGTTCCAAATGAGTTGATTATTTTCGCTAAAATTCAATATTCGGAACGTAAATAGAACTAACTTTCAACGTTCGGAGAATCGATTCGCAGGCGACAAATCCACAGCTAAAGATGCAAGTCGCCGCTAGAAATTTTGCAAACCGAGCCTGCTCTTGAAATTAGTTCTCTTTGCCAATCGTACTGCTCTTAATTGATCTTTTGGCAATTCCTTGAATACGGTCGCTAATCCGTCAATCGCCGCTATCTGAAAGACAGAGATTGGATTATCGGCTTTTTGATACCCGTTCGGCTCCGATTTCGATTCGTCGGAGTATGTAACTGCAAAGACCGCAATGTTGCGACTAGCATAGCATCCTGGAAGGGCATACTACCTTGATTTGCGGGGCTGTTCTTCTTGCCAACCCAGCGCAGCGCGCCCTACGACAAGCGTTTAATTCTTGGCATGCTTCGTGAACGAAAATAATTTTTCCAAGCCGGCGTATTGCGATTTTGGACGAGTTGGATGGATTCCAGCCCGGAAGCAGGCAAGACGAATTGCATCGAAACATTTCAAGCGAATGTGCGAACCGTTGGATTTTCGATCAAGATTCAATGTCCGGCGCGGTTGATTAATTTGAAAATTCAAGGAGCTTGATTCAACTCGTCAAGAATTTATTGTGAATACTTGCATTGTCACACCAATTCGGAGCCGACTATGGCGCTACAGACAAAGACAACTCAAATTGGCATCGTAGGTTGCGGCTTTTATGCCCAAAACCATTTGCATGCATGGAATGATCTGAAGTCGCATGGATGCGCTCTAGCAGCCGTCTGCGACCTGGACCCGGTCAAAGCCCAAGCGGCCGGAGAGAAATTCGATGCCGCATGGTACACCGATGCCAACAATATGCTCGACAATCATCACATAGACCTTCTCGACATTGCTACGCAGATGGGCAGCCATCGCGACTTGGCCGCAATTGCCGCCAGACGAGGAATAGCTGCGATCATCCAGAAACCGCTTGCGCCAACGCTAGGGGATTGCGAAGCAATCGTCTCTGCAGCCAAGGAAACAGGGGTCTGGCTCGCGGTGCATGAGAATTTCAGGTTCGGCAGCGGCATGCGCCGCGTAAAGGAAGTTTGCGATTCAGGCGCAATAGGAACTCCGAATTGGGCCAGAATTTCGTTTCGAACCGGGTATGACATTTACAAGGGGCAGCCATACCTTGCCAGAGAACGGCGCTTTTCTATTCTCGATTCGGGTATACATGTGCTCGACCTAGCCCGGTTTCTGCTTGGCGAAGTCGAACGAGTCTTCTGCGAAACCCAGCAACGAAAAAGCGGGATTGCAGGAGAAGACACGGCGACAATTCTTCTTCGCCACCGTTCCGGCGCCGTCTCGGTGGTTGAAACGACGTACGAATCACGAAAATCACCGGATCCATTTCCTGAAACCCTGCTGGAAATCGAGGGATCCAAAGGTGCGCTATCTCTTTCGACCGGAGAGAAAATGACAGTTTCGTCCATTGGGAAAACAACAGCTGAAAGTGTCGGAGCACCGCTTTTGTCCTGGACCACCCGCCCTTGGCATGTCTCTCAGGAGGCGGTTCTCAATGCGAACGCACATTTTCTGGATTCATTTCGGATGGGCAAGGAAGCAGAAACCTCGGGCGCCGACAACTTGAAAACGTTTGCGCTTGTCGAAGCCGCCTACGAATCCGCCGAATCACACACATCTGTTGTCCCTAAATTCGCCTAACCGCTAACGACGAAAATTGCGATCTCGCAGTTCCGTTAGGGCCTGGCCCTAACTGCCCAGTTGCATTTTCTTGCCCTGTCCGAGAGTGTGGGCTTTGCATCTCTGCTATGTTGACGAGTCTGGCACTTCCGATGATTCGGGCAACTCGTCACACTTCGTTCTCGCTGGCATGTCCATTCCGATTTGGCACTGGCGCCAAGCTGACCGCGAATTTAGCGCCATTAAGGTCCAATACGGCCTTCAGGAAGCCGAGATCCATACAGCATGGCTCCTGCGGAAATACTTGGAGCAATCACGCATAGCCGATTTCGGACAGCTTTTCCGCGATCAACGCCGCGCTGCGGTTACCAGTGCGCGGACAGTTCATCTGCTCGACCTCCAAAAACAAAATCGAAATAAAACCTACAAGCAAAGCAAAAAGAATTACGCGCAGACCGAGCCTTACAATCATCTCACCCAATCCGAACGGCACAGCTTTATCAATGATGTTGCCGATTGTTTTTCTGCCTAGGGTTTTGCACGTCTATTTTCCGAATGTATTGACAAGGATAACTAGTCACGTTCTCAGGTCTGCGCAAAAATCTAGTTTTTGTGGATTCGAGGAAGTTTTATTCTGCGGATTCCGGCACGGGCGTGAGCATCGCTGCGGCTATCGGGGCTGACCGAAGTGTCTCGGATGAGAGTTTGCGGATGTTTTCGGCGAATTGCCGGCTGCGGGCGCAGCAATCCTTCGAGCCGGCACTGTGGCTCAATAGGGTTCTGCTTCCAACCCGCTCAGGAGCGCTTCAGGGGCATTGGAATGGCGTCGATCGCGTCCTGCGCCTCGGCCGCGTAGTAGCGATTGGCCGGGGGCATGTATTGATACCGGCCCTTCGAAGCGAACGATGGAGATTGCCGCGTTGCTCAGGCCGGCGAGGTTGCGCGGCGTGTGGCGCACATGCGCCCGGCAGCGGTCCTCGTCGCATGTCCAGTCGCGAACGTAGTGACGGCGGTTCTCAATGTGCCAGTGCTCGCGGACGATGCGGAGCAGCATGCTGGAATCGGCCCTGTCCCTGTCTAGCGAGGTCAGGCAATAGGTGGTTTCTTCGGATCTTGTCCCGGTTTTGACGTATTCGATCGTTCGGCGGATCCGGATGGCCTGCTTTCGTCCGTAGAGATCGCGGTAACCGTCCCATTCGGGAGCCGCCAGGTCGACCGCGTCGCTGCGGCGCCGTTCGATGCGGCCGTGACCCCTTGTCGTGCGGCTCGCTTGTTCAGTCGATGTCCTTCAGGTCTTTCAAAATGGTGTCCTGGTTGCCCTTGATGGCGATGGCGAGGTAGTCGCGGCGCGGCAATCCTCGACTAGGCTTCGCGCGGTTTCCTGCCGGGCGTGCATGGCGTCGAGGGCCGCGGCGCGTCCCTGCAGTCCGACTTCCTTCCCCAAGTTTCGAACGGCTGGAATTTCGTTCGTCTATTCAGGGATTTGCGTTTGCCCGATCACGAGGCCGCTGCCGTGCTCGGCCGCCGCAACCATCATGCGTCGCTCGGTCTCGATCTGCTTCGACGCGCAGCGCATGTCCTTGCCGTCGAGGGCGACCGGTCGGCATCCGTCGCGGGCGCAGAGTGGGCCGCCCAGTCGCGCAGCGCCCGGTCCAGAGCATCCGGGGGCAGGTTCGAAAAGATGTAGCGAAAGCTCGCTTCCGCGGGTGTCGCGTAGCATGGGCGGCCAGGAATCCAGAACGCGCCCGCGGCCGCCTTCTGCTCCTCGCTGAGAAGCTCTCCGATTCGGCGAAGGCGGTCACGCCGCAATAGCCCGCCAGCCGAGCCGCAAGCGCGATGGTGAGATAGCAGCGCAGGCCGATGCGTCGGCCGCGCGGCTTGCGGAAATCCTCGACGGTCTCGAGAAAGGAGCGATTTGCTTCCGGGAAGGTGGATCAATTTTGGATGCCGATTCCAGCAAAAGTGGGTCAATTTTGCACGCCGCTCAACAATCTGCCACACTGGCGGCGCATCCTCGCCGCGCAGCTTGGCGGCCACGCCCTTGGACAGTGCGCACGAATACCTCCTTCGGCTGCCCCGTGTCGGTGAACCGCGCGGAACCGCCGGACCGGCGCGAGTAGCCGCGTGTCGGACCCGGCGCATGCCAGTTTGAAGCACAGTAGCAAGTGCCTGAAAATCTTGACGGATCGACGAAGCTCTCGGCGACGAGCACGGGATAGCCGTGCAGCGCCAGCATGTCGTCGGACAGGCGCCCCAGGCTCAGCCCGAGCACCCGCGAAGCCATGTTAGGAACCCGGCCCTCGCCGAGAATAACAAAGCGAGTGTTGTTCGCGATGAGATGAAGCCGCGAGAGCCGCTGATCGCGCGTCCAGGCCGATCCGGGGCCGTCGCGCGCGACGCGCGACCTCGAATGCCCCGCCCACCAACCGACCAGAGCAACCCAAGCCTCCCCGCCTGCCGCCAGGTGGCGAAGCGCGCGGACGTAGAAGTTCTTGAAGGAAAGATAGTGGTGGCGCGCGGCAAGGGCGTCCCATCGCCACTGCTCGCCGTAGCCTCGCACCGGCCACACCGTCACGTCGAGTGGAAAAATGTCGCCTCCTTTCGAATCGGAAACTTGCATGCCGAGGCGCGTATCAAATCAAATGTTGCGTCATCAGAGAATAATTCAGTTTCGGAACAAAAATTTGAAAAAAGTTACTTTTGCGGGGTCGTGCTCCACCACTTTAGGAACCTGAGAGTTCCAGTGATTTCCGCTAAACCACTTAAGTTCGACCGCCAAGCTGTCCGCCGAACCGAGGCCACCTCACACGTCGACTGCGATCACATCTAGCAAATAGAAAAATCTTAACAACCTTCGCTATAACAGCTCCGTCCTGCCGTCGGAATAAATTCGAACCACCGATCCGACTCTGTTGTAGACAGATGAAGTCGCGGAGAACCGGCTGCGAAGTCTCTGCGCGTGCTCAACGTCAAGAAGTGTGAAGGTGGCCGTCTTTGCTGGGCCTTCTGCCGAAAAGCCTGCACCAATCATCAACCCGCCAACTTCAGTAAGGAAGAAGCGGTCATGAAAATCCTCGCCTCCCTGGACTTCCGACCACTCGTGGAGCTCCAAGCAGTAGCCTTGTGGAAGGAGTCCTCTGGTTTGGTCAGGCGCGTCCCGAGCAAGGATTTCAGGCGGAGGGCGCGAGATATGCGTACCAAAATGCACTCTGATCACTTTCGGCCTTACTGCCAACGACGCAAGTCTTGCAAGCAGCGATTTCAAGGGGCCGATGTAGTCGCCCTTTCCCGGCCGTGAATCGAAATAAGGATCCACGATGTCGATCTCTTCGGCGAACGCAGCGAGTAAGACTAGCGCGCCGGCAATGTCGTCGGGGGTCCTTGCTACGTCCTGACTGATTGGTGCGTTAAAGAGAGGATGCTCATCAGAACAATCGTCTGGCGGGAGCGCCTCTGGGCAGAGCTTAGCATCACCGCTGGAAATGATAGCACGGAACGGTTTCTTTCCGTGCTCCCGTACGGCGTTGTCAATCCAGCTCGCTTCGTGATTATAGATCCGGTTGAAGTCCCCAATCTTGTGTTTGGCACTGCGTAAACGTTCAACTATACTACTAACCCTAATGTTTGGAATACCGGCATCTTTCGCCGCTTTGACAACTTTTCTTTCCCATTTGCTCGGCAACCGGGAAATAATCCTGCCTTTATCGGCTCCAAATTTTTCGGACAGATAAAGAAACGTGCTCCACTCTGCGCCGATAGTTGCAGGCTCAACCGCAAATTCCGAAAGCATCAAAAGAGTTCCTCGGCGCGCTCTTCGAAGAACCCCTGTGGCCAGCGATCAACAAAGTCTCCGTCCGCTTCAACGCGTAGCGAGTGAAAGCGAACGCCATCAGGTCCACTCTCCACGTAGATCACGGAAAGATCATCCCGTGTCAGCCCTAGGATTCCAGGGGGCAACTCCTCTTCCGTCTGCTCCCTAATCCTACGCAGTAAGCGCAGCATGATGTGCTCGCTATGTGTCTCGATGATCAGTGTCTTTCCCGAAGGGAACTTGTCGGGACCGCTCGCTGCGACCCGAATGAACAGATCGCCCATTCGAACCTGTATCGCAGGATGAACATGCATCTCGGGCTGTTCAATTCCCAGTATACCGTCTTTCTTCCTCAACGCAGCTACGATGACCGGCACCATTTGGGAGATGCCGATCCCGACATCCCCGGGCGCAACGAGAATGCCGTTTTCGAAGTTCCGCAACATGATCTCCGTACGCGTTGCAAGGCTGCGGTATAGCTCTTGAAGCTCGCCAATATCGTCCTCGTTCAGTCCGCGCTCGAACATCTGATGCACAACGCCAGGCACGGGGATCTCCTTGAATTCTACTCGCTCCAGTCGATAGGCAGTTCGCAGGCGTTTCTTGCCTGAGAGCCATGAATTGACTTCTTCCATAAGATCGCCGCGACGGTCGTTGTAGAGGAGATCCCAGGCAGCCAGGCCTTGTGCCCAACGGCCTTCATCGGGAGTTACCTGCGGGCGGTAGCTCCGTGTCGGAATGTCGCGGAGCGGACCGACGTACGTCATTTCTGTAAGGTGTTGGCGGACGAGCCTAGCGGGTCCAAGGATCAGCTCCGATAGCAGCGACCGAAGGCCGTTGACCCGCGGAGTACGTTTTTCGAGTTCGGCTTTCTTCACATCCGGGTCGCGGATGCCGAGGACGAGATCGCAGTCCAACATTGGAAGCGCGCCCAGCTCCGTTCTGACGGCGATACGCAAACGGTCGTCCGGGGTGTCCGGTGTCGTGCGGTCCGCTGCCGCCTCTCGCGCAAGCGACCAGATCTCGTCTTCCAAGGGTGATGAATTTTCCTGGACATCTGCTAGGTCTTCGGGTTCATCTTCCTGCAGGACGGCACGTCGAAGCAGGGGATGCGCGAAGTTGAAATCTGTCAACTGAGCCCGCCCCTCGGCCGGGGGAGAGACGACCGCCGCCAGTGATTCGCCGTCCAACTCAATCGAAAACCGAGAGACATAGGGCGCCTGTTCAAGTTCGCTCCAGCGGACTTCCACAAGTAGGCTAACGTCCTGAACGACTGCGTAGTCGCGATACTCATTGCTCTCGCCGACGAGGTAGCGGATCGGCAACTCGGCGAAGTCCGGCTCGGTGAAGGAGAGGCCAGTGTTGAGCGGCAGTCCATCGGCTCCCTGCTCGTCTGAAAGGTCCAGAAGAACCTTAAGGGTGACCGCCCGTTCAAGCTCACGCTTGTGCACGAGCGTCGCAAAGCCTCCGAGGTCGATAAGGCCGCCCGAGATCGTTCTGTCAGGATCGATGTTGCCGCGTTCGAGGATTTCGCGCAGGTAATGCAGTGCCTGCAAAATTGTGCTCTTTCCCGAGCTGTTTGGACCAAAAAGCAGTGTGATCGGCCGAAGGTTAATGGTCTGGCGGGTTCCAATGCCCTTGAAGTTCTCGATTTCGACCCGGGTCAAGTGCATATGGACACCTCAGAGTTCGCCTCGAAAGGCACTATGAGACAGGGATGCAAACATCATGTCTGCCTCTTTAAGAGCAACTCGAAGCCGTGTCTTGAGTTTGTCAACGAATGAATACACTTCATTAAACCACTCGACCGCTTTCCGATCAGGGATACCAAAGGGAAGAAGAGCCAAATCCTTCTTGTTCAGCTGTGGAATGGATCTGCCGCTGGAAATCGAAGTGAGATCGATCAATTCAAACCAAGTGCGAAGGTACTGGTTGGAGATATGAGAGTAAGCTTTCGGCGCGACGGCCATTAGGTTAGGATCCAAGATGCTATCTCGTCCCAATATTCGTTTATTGTTTGTCGCAATTGCACCTCCTCTCTTGGGAAACACCACAGCGGCGCGAGGTGCTAATACGCCCCCCCTCACGGCGCTTCGGGACGGTGCCCAAAGTTTCGCCGACTGTACGGACACCTCGTTCCCAGGGGCGCTTAGGTCAGCCACTTTGACAAGGAACACGCCGTCGTCTTGACCGGTGAACGCTTTGCCCTTCGGTAGCGAGTTTCCGGCGAAGAGGTCACAGTAAACGCCGAGTTCAGAGCGTTCAAGTCGGCCGCTTGGATCAAGCGGATGTCCGAACTCTTGAAGAAAAGTCGAGCGGACAATTTCGTCGGCCAGAGCTAGCGCCTGCTCGCGCTTGCGACCGATGTCGCCGGCCTTGTCTAAGATAGCCGTGATACGTTGCTGTTCCGCAATCTTGGGAAGCGGTATTTCAAGGTCATCCAAGAAGCTGCGCGGAATACGCTTTTGACCGGCGCTACATCTCATACGCCCCTCACCTTCGGCCCTAATCCTCTCCAAGCGAAGAAAATGCAGAAGATATCGCGGATCCAAGACTCCGTCGCGACCGCGAACAACGTGGAATTCGGTTGAGCCGAACGCGTATTCTGTTTTTGTCTCCGCTAAAGCTATCTTTCCATTCTCGAAACACGATGTAATTTTGGCCACCAGGACGTCGCCCGAGCGAAATGGCGTATACCCATTCGCAACCTGACGGAATGGGCGCGCTTCTTCTATCTCGATTCGCCCATCTCCGTGCAGGGCCTGCATCGAAACGAAATCACAAAGTTGTTCTGGATTGACTTCCGCGGCTCTTGGCCCCTTCGGATTGACGAATGCGACATCTCCCAAGCGCACCGTTTGGTTCATCCGAACATCCCCCCCAACTCGGCGAGATCATTGGTGATCTCGTGGTTGATATTCTTCATGCGCTCAAGGATCACTTGGGGCGGATCGTACTTCTCCTCTTCGTACACGCTCTTCTTATATCTGCTCACCGACAGGTCGAAGCTCGCCGCCCTGATCTCGTCCGCCGGCACGAAGAAGGCATTTGCCGTGCGATCCGTATCTTTGGCCGGATCGCGGAATCGCCAGCGCTCAATGCAGTCAGGCAGATCGTTCTCCTTCACCGGCTCGCGCTTGTCATCGAGCGAGCGGCCGTCGGCCTTTACGTCGTAGAAAAAGACGTTGTCGGTGCATCCGCCCTTGGCGAAGACTAGGATGCCGGTGGATTCGCTTGCATAGGGCTTGAAGACCCCGCTCGGCAGCGAGATCACAGCTTCCAGCTGGTTCCGATCGACCAGGAGTTGACGCAGCTGTTGGTGAGCGCCGGATGAACCGAATAGCACGCCATCGGGCACGATGGTCGAAGACCGACCGCCAATCTTCAACATCCGCAGGATCAGCAAGAGGAAGAGCAGCTCGGTCTTCTTTGTCTTCACTTGGCGTAGAAGACCGGTATCGACATCCTCGAAATCAAGGCTGCCTTTGAAGGGCGGATTGGCAAGGACTACGTCGAAGCCATCACTCGCTTGTTTCGGAAAGCGGTCGGAAAAGCCGGCGCTGAGCGTGTCCTGATAATGGATGTCGGGGTCATCCACGCCGTGGAGCATCAGGTTCATTGCGGCGATACAAAGCATGGTCGCGTCGAAGTCGAAGCCGTGGAACATTCCGCTTCGGATGTGCTCTCGGTGTTGTTCGAGCAGGTCGCCGGTGTATATGTTCTGCACTGAGCCGGTTTCGGGGTCGGTTTCTGCGATCACGGACTCGGGCGAGGTAAAGGCTTCCAGAAGGTATTGTATCACGCTGACGAGGAATCCGCCCGTGCCACAAGCCGGGTCGCCGATCACATCCGTTGGCTTGGGATCCAGCATGTCGACCATCAGGCGGATAATGTGCCTAGGTGTGCCGAACTGACCGTTGATCCCTGCGGTGGTCAGCTTGCTCAGCAAATACTCGTAAAGATCGCCCTTTGTATTCCCCTCCGTCAGAGGCAGATCGTGGATCATATTGACCGCCTTTACCAGGAGGGCGGGCTTCTGGATCATTAGCTGCGCGTCCTTCATGAATTCGGCAAACGCTGTGCCACTCGGGGCGGTCGAACGGAAGTGTAGAAAGACTTCGTCTCGTACCAGCGGCAGCATCTGGTCCGCTCCCAAATGCCGGAACTGCGACCAGCGGAGATGATGGTCATCCTCTTTGAAGCGGGGCGTGAAGGCCTTGCCAGTTCGTTTCTGGCGGTTCTCGTCCCGCGCTTCATTTATGTCGAGAAGGCGGGAGTACATTAGCAAGGTGATCTGCTCGATGACAGTGAGCGGGTTGGTGATCCCGCCCCGCCAGAATTCCGTCCAGAGCGCGTCGATGCACCGCTTAAGTTCACCGGTGACCATTTATGGCTTGCCTTCGTTCGGATTGATGTCTAGGCGTTCCCGGTTCCTGGTGCCAAAAGTACGTACGATCTTGATGAGATCGATGAGGTCACCTTCGTTCTCGAACACCCCATCTGGGCCAACCGCATCGATGATTGTAAAGGGAGCGTCGTAGAGACGCTCGATCTCGATCATGCCGTAGCGCACGATGTGGTTCTGTAGTAGTGAAAGGAAGCGGGTCTGCTTGGCGCTAAGCTTCGGGTGCTTCTGTACAAAGCTCGTGAATTTTTCTTGTACGGCATGGGGATCCATGCCGACAATCGATCTGATGGCGACGTAGAGCGGCTTGGCGGTTTCGCTGAAAAACTCCTCGATAAGCTCACGCCTGACATTCGGGTTCTGGGTGAGAATGAGGGACACAAGCGACTCGATTTCACGGTCAGAGACCGGTTCGCCTGAACGAATCTTTTTGAGAACCGGATCGGTTTCGAAGTGCTGTTTGAGTTCCGCCTCGATGATCTGACGGTACGCCTTCATATCCGCCGAATTCAGGCTCGCAGAGTGCCGTGCGAACTGCATCTGCTCCGCATCCTCGGTGATATCGACTACCTTCGGCGGACCGTGCTGAAAAACACGCCGAGCGCGGTGATGCATGATATCCCGCAGGTTGATACGTGCTTCTTCGAGGTCTGCGGCGCTGGCGTTGGCCCAGAACGCGTTAGACTGCACGCGTTTGATGATCTCGGCCTTCTCCCGCACCGGATTCAGGTGCATCTTAAGAGCCGCGAGACGATCCATCAAGTCGATCTTCAGATCGCCGAGTGCTCCGGATCCGCACACCACTGCGAGTTGCATCCGGGCAAAAAGCAGATCAAGCGCCAGCGCATCGCCGAGCCCACGAATGTTTCGCCACTGCATCAGCGGAGCGACATCTTGACGGAGCCTAGCCACCGTCGTTGGCGCAAACTCTTGAAGGATTTCAGAGCACGACAATACCCGCTTTTCCCTCCACTTGTCGCGCAAAGCGATCGATTCTTCGGGGAGCGCATTGATGTCCGCCGCAACAAGGCCAAGGATCATCTCGAAGACAGGGACCTCGCTCCTTTCAAGCGCTGCCTCGGCAAGAGTCAAGCGCTCCTCAAAGACTAGCTGCGCGAGAGGCATACCTTGCGTCGGCTGAGCGGGCTGATAACCAATGTCGAAGCGAGCAAAATTTCCCCAATGGTCAAAGATTCGAAAGACGCTCTTATCGTTTCCTGGTCCGAACAGACCCGGGCACAAACGCGTTCCCCGACCGATCATTTGCCAGAACTTCACTGGCGACTTCACTGGCTTTGCAAAGACGAGATTAACGATTTCGGGGATATCGATCCCTGTGTCCAGCATGTCGACCGAGATCGCTATCGTGAGTTCGTCGTTCGTGCCTTCTCCCTTGAAGTCGTCGATGAGCTGCTCAGCCCTCGGGTCATAGTTGTTGATGACTTGGCAGAACTTGCCAGCATATTGAGGATACATCTCAACGAAGAGCTGGCGCAGCAGCATCGCGTGATGGTGGCTACGCGCAAACATGATGCTCTTGCCCAGCACCTGACCAGTTGCGTCCTTAAGCCCGTTCGCCATCAAGTTACGCAGGATCGCTCGGTTCGTATCCTTGGTGTAGATGACCTTATCGATCTGTTCGCCAGAGAAGTCATATTGAGACGGGTCCTCACCCTTTTCCTCTAGCTCTTCGATCTGTTCCGAAGAAAGCCCGTCGAGCGTGATGCACTCGCGAAGAAACTGGGTCGTATGCTCAAAGACTTCGAATGGTGTCAGATAACCGTCCTCGACCGCATGCTCTAGATCGTAGTGTGCAGTCGGCAGCTGCCCTTCACAGTCAAATAGTCTGAAGGTGTTGCGGGTTATGAATTCAACTGGTGTCGCAGTCAAGCCGACTTGGTGACAATCGAAGTAGTAGAAAATGTCACCATAGACATTGTAAACGCTTCGATGGGATTCATCTGCAATGATGAGATCGAAGAATCCTGGATCGAAGGACTGAAAGACCTTCTGCATGGCAGGGTAAGTGGCAAGGAACACTCGTTCGCTAGCGTTTGATCTTACTCGGGAATTAATGACGCGTGTAGGCTCTGGAAGATAGTCGTTGAATGCGTTCTTGGCCTGCTTCCGCAGTTCCTTCCTGTCACATAGGAACAAAACGCGCTTTACCCATCCGGCCCGGATCATAAGATCAGAGAGCGCGATGGCGACCCGCGTCTTGCCTGTCCCGGTAGCTTGGACGATCAGTGCCTTACGGTGCTTCTGCAAGAAACGCTCCGACACCTGCTTGATCGCTTCGAGCTGATAGAGGCGATCGACGATTTGATCGTTGATCCCGATCGTATCGAGCGGCCGCTTCTGGTGACGCTGGTAGTTGCCGAGATGCTGGAGACTATGCTTTGAATAGAAGCCGTAGAGCTTGCGCGGCGGGAAGTTCTGTGCGTCGTCCCAAATCCAGATATCAAAGCCGTTGGTGTAAAAGATCACCGGGCGATGCCCGTACTTCTTCTCCAAGGCATCGGCGTAGAGCTTGGCTTGATGTCGGCCTCGCTCGGCGTCGAATGCTGTCTTCTTCGCCTCGACAACGGCAAGGGGATTACCGTTGTCGTCCCAAAGCACGTAGTCGGCATAACCGGTACCAGTGGTGGTCGGCTGACCATTCAGCTCAACTTCCTTACCGACCTGCGCAGTGCTCTGTAGCGCTAACCCAACGTCCCAGCCGGCGCTCGCCAGCAAACTGTCGATGAGGCGCGAGCGGGTATCTGCTTCGTTGAATTGCAACTGGTCAGCTGCCGATTGCGCCGAGTAAGTAAGCTCCTGAAGCTCAGCGGTCTTTTTTTCGGTAGTGCCAGCCTTCGAACGAGCTACGTCCAGTTCTGCAAGCAGCGCTCCCATCCGCGCTTCCTGTGCCGCGAGCTTCTCTAGAATTCTCCGCCGCTCATTTTTTTCAGCTTGTCCGGGCGCGGACGGCTTAGCGAAGGCCGGCAGCTGATCCGCCTTCGCATCGCCATATTGGATGCACAGCCAGCGCGCTAGATCATGGGCTTCTTTCAGCAGCCAAAGCGCACTCTGGGCCCGCACGGATTCGCCATGGGTTGCTTTGTTGGCGTGCATGCGAATGGCATGCAGCTTGCCGAGCACAACTCTTGGCGTGATGGCCGCAAAGGTATCGTTCTCCAACAGATCCACAAGACTTGGCTGTTCAGGTTTAGGCAGCTCTAGGTCACGATAGATGTCCTTTGTAAGGTTTTCGGCGAACAAACGCAGTTTCACCAGCGCGCTGGCTGGATCAGCATGCGCATAGGCCTCGGCAAGGCCGCCAAGCGCAGCTAGGTCGGGCCATCTGTTACGCAGAATTTCGAAGTTGACGGATTTCATGCCATCGCCTCGGCCAGCGCAGCCTCGAAGGCGGCGCAATTAGTTACGACGACCGGAAACTCGTGCGGGTTGTCGAGCCTGTCAGCCACATTGAGACGCAGCCGCTTCTGGAAGTAGTAGAGAAGAGCCTTGCGTACGAGCACCTCGGCGCGTCCATCCATCATTTGGTAGTCTTGGGCGACCACTGCCTGCTGGGTGTCGCTTAACGCGGGATTCGGGATGAGCGCAACGGCGAAGCGATCATGCCACAGTTTGTCATCATCAGATGTTGCGCCCGGTGCATCGGGCTTCTGGGCATTCAGAGAACGCGAGAGAATGAAGTCCTTGAATTTGTGATCGATGTGGCAGAACGCGCGGACGTGCCAGTTGAGCCCGTCGTTGCCGAGGGCATGGGGCGTGATACGCCTCCATTCTGGAATCGGCAGGTCAGCGCTCATCGATTGATAGAGGACTTCAAGAGATTTCTCTTCGCGAATCGCTCTCAGGATTTTCCGCAGCACACCTGCATCCACGCGCCGGTGCGGTATCGGTATCGCGTCAAACTCTGGAGCAGTATCGAGCCAAACTTCCGATGACCCAATCTCAGGTCCAGTTGCGGCACGCAGATGAGCGAGATACGCGGCGGCGTTAGGCTCAAGGAAAACCGGTTTGAAAATGTTCGCGGCTCGATAGCGCTTGGCACTCTTGTCATAGTGCAGATTGCCGGGCGCCTTCTCTTCGTAGAGTTTTAGGTCCTTTGATGCTTGGGGTATTGAGATGCCGAACTGGTCGACGATATTGGCACGCTTGATCCCGCCTTCCCAGAAGAGACGGAACTCGATGAACTCCAGCCGCTTTTCGACGCCCCAGCGCATGGACAATCCCCAAAATAAGGACGGGCAGCTGCACGGCCCTTCCGGCTCTTTTGATGATCCGTATATAAAGTATTCCCATATGGATGTCAACTCTCTATGTTCGGCTAGGTGCATCGAGCTCAAGATGCGATCGGGTTCCGTTGAGGAGACAACCACCGGGACGAATCCGCCCAGCGACCGCGCTCGGGCCGTGTCGGGGCGCAATTGTCGTGTTCCAATTCTCATGAGGCATGACTTACGCCTTCCGGCGAACCGAGTTAACTGCGTCGTGACGAAAGGCTACGCGCGCCGCATGGTGATCGGGAACGCCATCGCCGAAGCCATCGACCTGTTCCATATGGACGCGCTCTCCGCGTCCGTGCCCATGAAGGTCAACCTCGACCTTCAGCTGAGCCTCATGGCGGGCACCCTTTACCGGCTGCTCGCGGTCCGCCTGGGCAACGGACAGCAGAACTCAAGGGCGCGAACCCCGGCCCGGCACTTAGTCAAGGCGGCGGCGGAAATCGCCGTCTGCAAATCCGATTCGTTTGATGTCGGTGTCAAAACTGTCACATGAAAAAACCGTTGGGAATTCAGGCTAGGCTTCTCTTCGCCATGGATTCTCCCGGAGTGCCGGATCCGTGTTCCCGCTTACACTCTTAATGTTTCTGTCGTGAAATCTATGTTTTCTAAAAATTCATTTACGCAGGGTAAAAATCAGGAAGATTAATACCTTATACCAACACCAGTAACTGCTGATTCGCGAACATTATAAGAACTTTTTGTGAACATCGACATCTAGACGTGGCCGCAACATGCGGGGTGCAGTCGGTGCCGCCTTCCTGTATGTTGCCGATTGAACCCAAGCAACATGGAGGAAGCTATGCCGAACAGAGTCGCAATCACGAACACCGACCACACTGCGGAGGGCCTAAAGGCACTGGCCCGCAAATGCAAGGACAAGAACCAGTCCCGGCGCTTGCGGGCGATCGCCAGGGTGATAGAGGGCGAGCACACCCGCGCGGAAATCGCGCGGCAGGCCTGCGTCGACCGTCAGACGCTATGCGACTGGGT
>Ga0209543_1001570_pt1 | contig 19781 bp, 17 predicted proteins | sample MesohylFT_FD_187296 | JGI IMG/M metagenome (GOLD analysis project Ga0209543, IMG submission 187296) | Host-associated microbial community of the marine sponge Aplysina aerophoba from Gulf of Piran - sponge mesohyl, lysed by freeze-thaw... | ecosystem: Host-associated > Porifera > Sponge >...
CGAGGCCGGAAAACACATGATGCAGATGAATGTGGAGGCGGACGCCACCGTCGGAGCACTCCTTCGCCAACGGGCCAGGGAAGCCGGGGTGGTCTACTCGCTGTCGGGAGGCGACGAGCCGGGCGCCATCTCCGAGTTGTACGAATTCGCCACCTGTCTGGGATACGACGTGGTCAGCGTGGGAAAGGGGAAGAACAATCCGTTGATTCCCACCGCCAACCCCCACACGGTCGCCGACACCGCTCACCGCCAGAAGATGAACCCCAAGATGCTCTCCTCGTTTGTAGACGGCAGCAAGACCATGATGGAGATGACCACCATCTCCAACGCTCTCGGTTACCTGCCCGACAAGCGGGGGATGCACGGTCCGGAAGTGACTCACGACACCCTCGCCTCCACCTACATACCGCGCGACGACGGCGGAATCTTCTCGGGCCGCAACCGGGTGGACTACGGACGGGGGGTGGCGCCCGGGGTATTCGTGGTGTTCACCACCGACCATCCCAAACTGGCACGCGACCTGGTATACCTCAAAGTGGGAGCCGGGCCCTATTGGGCTCTGTTCCGGCCCTATCATCTCACCAGCCTGGAGACCCCGGTCTCCATAGCCAAGGCGGTCATCCACGGGGAGACCACCCTGGCCACCGACCGATCGCCGTCGGCGGAGACGGTGACCATCGCCAAGAAACGGCTTCGAAGCGGCGAGAAGATCGACGGGATCGGCGGGTTCTGTGTCTACGGAGTGATCGAAACAGCTGATGTGGCCCGGCGCGAGCACCTGTTGCCACTCGGCTTGGCGAGCGGCGCCCGCATCGTCAACGACCTGGAAGCCGGCACTCCGCTCACCTACGCGGATGTGGCCCTGGACGAGTCGTTTACCATCACCTTTCTAAGGCGGGAACAGGACGCCCTGTTTTTCGGAAAGAACCCTAATGGTTCTCCCTCCTGAAGGGAATCCGTAAGGCAAGTCAACAAACCTAGATCGAGAGAAGGATATGGACATCACAAGAGTCGGGGTGGTCGGAGGTGGGCTGATGGGCTCGGGCATCGCCGAGGTTTGCGCACGGGCCGGAAGTACGGTCACCGTGGTGGAAGCCGACATGGCCCGCGCCGAGGCCGCCTATCAGCGCATCGTCAGCTCCACCGGGAAGGCGGTGGCGAGAGGGAAGATGACGGCTGAGAACCAGGAGAGCACCCTCGCCAATGTGACGGTGAGCGACGATTTGGAGAGTCTCTCGGCAAGCCAATTGGTGATAGAGGCGGTGGCGGAGGTCATCTCCCTCAAGCTGAGCATCTTCGAACGCCTGGACCAGTTGGTCGAGGACCCCAATACGATCCTGGCTTCCAACACGTCCTCGATCCCCATCGCCCGGTTGGGCGCTGCCACTACCCGTCCGGAGAACGTGGTGGGAATCCATTTCTTCAATCCCGCCCCGGTCATGAAACTGGTGGAGGTCATCCCAGCGATTACCACGTCGGAGGACACGCTCAAGATCGTCAACGACTTCGTCTCCGTCAATCTCGGCAAGAGCGTGGTGCTGTGCCGCGACCAGGCGGGCTTCGTAGTCAACGGCTTGGTGGTCCCGTTTCTGATGTCGGCGATCCGGATGCTCGAGGCGGGCGTCGCCACCCGCGAGGACATCGACAGCGCCGTCAAATTGGGATTGAACCATCCGATGGGACCCTTCCAGTTGGCCGACTTCATAGGCCTTGACACCATCTATGAGATCGGCAAAGTCCTCTACGACGAGTTCCGGGATCCCGCATCCGCTCCCCCGCCTCTCCTTGCCCGCCTGGTGGAAGCAGGATGGACGGGCCGCAAAAGCGGACGAGGTTTCTACAGCTACCTCTGAAAGCATCCTCACGAGCCCCTGGGAAAGGCATGAACAGCCCCGGGCAAAGAACCAGATTCATCACAGGATGTTTGAACCGGGTTGCCCTTCTACTGCCGGTGGTGGGACCGAGAGCGGCAGACTTCGTTCGACAACGACATCCGGATCATCCGGTTTGGTAGCGTAGGTACCCGCGACCAAAACCGCAGATGGGCACCTACGCTCCGGTAACGAATTGCCTTCGCTTTCTGGACCATGATCACGGTCCTGATCTGGCTCTACCTCATGGGACCCTCGCTCGCCGCCAGCGACTATACGGCAGCAGGCGTCATTGTGCCGTTGATGATGGCAGGATGCTCGTTGTGGGGAATCACCACGAGAGCATCGGGGGTAGGGGTGTCTCCTTGGGTCGAGCCTGCCAATACATATCTGTCTTTTGCTCCAAATCCACTAGCGTGGTGGCTTCATGGACAAAAGATGGCACCCGATCAAATCTCTGGACCCGGAAGTTACACACAACCTGAGAGGTGACCTTGCGGCGTTGAACCGCCTCCACCATTCATGGAGGGATTTTGCAGCTTCCCTAGATCAAGCCTATAAGAGTTCTCTAAGGAAGCGAACGCTGCGACGACATGCTATCGAAACCGGCATAATCGAACGTCTATATGAAGTCGATTGGGGGGTTACCCAAACGCTCGTAGCAGATGGACTGACCAAAGCGGTCATCGCGCGTGAGGGAGGGAAACTATCAGAAGCGGTACTGGACATGATCGAGGCCCAACTGGAGGGGCTGAACATGGTAACAGAATATGTTCGGCAAGACTTTCCCCTCACCACCTCCTTCATAAAGGAGCTACACGCCCTGATCACTCGAGCTCAGACCTTCTACGATGCCACCGATGCCCTAGGGAGACCTCTGCGGGCCAGGCTTACTCACGGAAAATACAAGACCCTGGCAAACAATGTCCGCCTAGACGACGGCACCTTGTTGGAGTTCGCTCCACCGGAGCAAATAAATGGGGAGATGGAAAGACTGGTCGAGTGGTACAACGGAATGGGCGACGTTCATCCCATCGTGTCGGCGGCATGGCTGCACCATAGGTTCGTCCAGATCCATCCCTTCCAAGACGGCAATGGTCGGGTGGCAAGGGCTTTGACCCAGCTGTCACTTGAGAGGCACCGCTATCCGCCCTTAGTGGTGGACCGCAGCAATCGAGGTGACTATCTGGAGAAACTGGACAGAGCCAACGACGGGGACTTAACTCCTCTGGGAAGACTCTTCGCAAAGTTGGCAATGCGATCAATCCGTCGCGAATTGGAGGAACCGATTCCCGGGCCTATTCCGCAAACCGCCCGAGAGGTAGCTCGAGCCTTCCACCAACGTTTGGAGAGGAAGCGCCATCAAGAGGCAGAACAGAAGGAAGTGGCAGCCCAACTACGGGCACAGCAACTATACGGACGTATAGTCGCATGGTTAGAAGATGAAGAGGAGCATTTGAGGAACACCTTCGACCAGCAGATGCTTACCGCATGGACAGCAGGAGCAACTCCAGACGACCCGAGTTCAACGTGGTGGCGCCATCAGATCATAGAGACAGCCAAACAGGCAGAACACTATGCCGATCTGTCCAAGCCCTGGTGGAGGATGCTGAAAGTCAAGGTAGACGGGCACCAGTTACGCTTCGTCATATCGATCCACCATGTGGGAAGCCGTCGGACTGGTGTAATGGCGATTACCTCGTTCGGCGACATCAGAATTCCAGACGAAGAAGCGTCCTCCCATGAGAACTCCTTTGTTGAGACTTCGCGGGACGCGTTCACTTTCACATACGATGAGAATGTTGAAGATCGCTCCGAAGAGCTGTACGAGTGGCTTAATGCATCCTGGTCGATTGCCCTCTGGAAACTGATGGATCAAACTGTTGGCCGGTAGGTCACCAGTATGAGCCGAGCGAAATACGGTCTCACGCTGTCGAACCGCAGCGTCCTGCTGGGAATGTCGACTATCGAAGAGATGACCAGTCTGGCCCGGCAGGCCGACCAGGCCCAGGTGTGGGACTCGGTGTGGCTGGGCGACTCGATCTTTGCCAAACCCAGGCTCGATGTCTTCGTGGCGCTCGGGGCATTGGCCTCTGTCACCGAGCGGGTGAAACTGGGAGTCGGCTGCATGGCCAGCACGCCGCTGCGCGATGCGTTGCTGATGGCCTACCAGTGGCTCAGCTTTGACTTCGTGAGCGGAGGGCGTTCCATCTTCGTGGCCTGTCAGGGCCAAAGAGAAGCGGGTGGAGGAATGTTCGAAGAGGAATTCGCGGCTTTCGGGATCGACCCGTCCACAAGAAGCCGCCGGATGGAGGAAGCCATCGAGATACTGCGCTTGGTGTCACAGACCGAAAACGCCTCTTATGAGGGAGAATACAACCGCTTTGAGGATGTAACGGTGCTGCCCCGACCAGTCCAGCAGCCGGTTCCCATCTGGATCACCGGCCACGCCAACCCCGCCTACCCCAAGTTGGCCAAGCGGATTCTGCGACGGATCGCCCGGCTGGGTGATGGGTGGATGACCACCGCCAACACGCCCCAAAGCTTGGCCGCCAATCTGGCGACCATCAAACGGTACCGCCACGAGGAGGGCCACCCGAGGGGGAATGACTTCGAGGCTTCCCTTTACTACAACATCCATGTCACCGAGGATCCTCATCGGGGTATGGAGGAAGTGGCCGCCTACATGCGTGACTATTACTACACCGACTACGACCGAGGGTTCCTCGACAGGTGGGTGGCGATCGGCAATCCCGACGAGTGCATAGAACGAATCAGCGAGTTCGCCGATGCCGGGGCCACGACCATCACTCTCCGGCTCGCCGGCTATGACGAAGCCCACCAATTCCAAAGAGTCACGAACGAGGTGCTCCCGGCCCTGGTGGGATAGGGACCCATCCATGATCCAACGCTTCGACCACGCGGTTATCGGGATTCCCGATCTTGATGAAGGAATGGCCGCTTTCCGGCAATTGGGGTTGGAGGTCACGGCAGGGGGACGTCACCCGTCACTGGGCACGCGCAACGCCATCGTGCGATTCGGCCTCGACTACCTGGAGTTGCTGTCGGTGGAGTACCCGGATAAGGCACGAGAGCGTGGACCGTTCGGCGCCGATTTGCTCCATTTCCTGGACAACTCTTCGGGATTGGTCGGATACGTACTGGCCGGCGCCGCTCTCCAGGATCAAGCCGATGGGTTCCAGACGCTGGGGATTGGAGCGGACGGACCGTTCGAAATGGATCGGATCCGGCCGGATGGAAGGCGGCTGGAGTGGCGACTGGTGGTACCTGGCGGTTCACCGTGGCGCAGATCCTGGCCCTACCTGATCGACTGGGTCACACCCGAGTCGGATCTGCTCTCCTGGGATCCGCCCGGCGAACATGCCTGCGCAGCGACCGGGGTAGCCGGAGTCGATCTGGTTGTGGATGACTTGAAGGCGACCCGTCAGATATACCAAACAGCCCTGGGTCTGCAGGCGGAGACCCCCGACGCACCGTCAAAAGACAGGAACGTCAATAGTCTCAGCTACCGGTTGGGGTCATTCCGCCTGCGTTTGCTGGAGCCCACCGCGGCGGGTCCGGTCGCTGACGAACTGGAAGAGCTGGGAATGGGCCCCTACCGGCTCCTCCTCGCCACCTCCGATCTCATTACCACCGCCGCGGTGCTCTCAGCCAACGGCATCCTCTACTCGCAGACACCAGAAGGCTTAGATCTGGATCCGAGTGCCGCGGCAGGCGCCCGGATACGGTTCGTTCCTCGCTAGATCAACCAGTTACCGGTTGACCCCCCTTGTACACCGCGGTGATCTGTTGGGTGTTGCGTATGTCTTCCAGCGGGTCACCATCCAGCACAACCAGGTCGGCCAGTTTGCGTTTCTCCACCGAGCCAAGGTCGTCGCCCTCGCCCAAGAGATCGGCCGCGCGGCTGGTGGCGGCCACGATGGCATCCATGGGTGAGAACCCGCAGCCTTCCACCAAGAGACGAAGTTCTTCGTGCATGCTGTGCCCGGGCACCACGAACGGGTTGGTGAGGTCGGTTCCGGCCGTCACATTGACCCCGCTCTCTTGTGCCCTTCCGATGAAGGCCATCTGGTTGCGCAGTTCAACCGGCGCAGCCTCCCAGTCGGTGTCGCTGTAATCGAAGGGATAGGCATACTGGGTCCATTGCTCTTGGACCGCACCCGGCATCTCGTCCAGTCCTGCGGGGTTGACCGCCTCGGGGGTGTTGCCCAGCAGAATGGCCTGGGAAAGGGTAAGAGTAGGCGTTATGTAGGTGCCCTTCTCAGCCATGAGCGAGATCAGGTCGTCGGCTAGGCCCGAATGGGGATCCACGAACCGCCACGGCTGCCAACCCACCAGCGGGTCAAGTATCCGGCCGGTCAGCCCATTGAGTTCATCCATCCGATCCTCCGATACCAACTCCCGGCCGATCCTCACATGCTCCAAGGCGTCCACCCCAACCTGCACTGCTTCCTTGACCGTGACCATGTGTCCCACGTGGGCGGCAACCCGCACTCCCCGACGATGAGCTTCGGAAACCACGGCACGCAGCACCGGAAGGGTGGCCCACACATATACCTTGAGAAAGTCCATGCCGGCGTCGATCAGTTTCGAGGCTTCCCGACGGGCCGAATCCTCGTCGTCAATGATCGCCAGCCACCGCCACGGCGCAGGGGGATCGGCGGGTCCGTCCAGGATTGTTCCGGCGCCGAAGAAACGTGGCCAGTTCGCCTTGCCTTCCTTGAAGGTGCGAAACACCTCATCAGGGTCAAAGTTGCCTGTGTCCCGGACGGTGGTCACTCCATGAGACAGCAAAGTGGTCATGAACAGGTCGGCAAGACCGGTGGGATCCTCCACCTGCAGGAACGAATTGTCGGCAAGCACCCCCACATGAACGTGGCAGTCGATCAGCCCCGGCATCACTGTGGAGCCGGTTATGTCCACAACCTCGGTGCCGTCGGCCAGATCCATCTCTCCCCTACGGAACACCGCGTCGATTCGATCCCCGTCTATCAATACCACCGCATCATCAATCGGGTCCCTTCCCGTGCCGTCAATCACCCTTCCTCCTACGAGCGCCTTAGGCATTTCGCTGCTCCTTCCTGTCAAAGATCGATCTACATAATCTAGTCACGCGCCGGCCTCCTGCCTGCGGAGCAATCAACACGCTGCAACCCTTTGCCGAACCTATTGTCGTGGATCAGTTCTGAGCAGCGATCATCCGATAGATGTGGGCCCTCATCATTTCTTCATCGCCTCCAACTCCTCAGAGGTCTTCCCTTCAAAGAGGTTGGCGTGCCTGCCCTCGCCGTGCTTCATCATGGCCTCGTGGAGTTCAGAGGCGGTCTCTGCGTTGGTGGTCCAGTCACAACCTTCACATACCAGCTTCACTTCTTGCTCCTTACCTGCAGATCGCAAAGGGACTTATAAGGAAAGGTTGACAGCGTTGCTGTCAACCTTCGATACTGTTCTGCGATGTCCGTCTGCGCCGTGTTGCCCTGAGACAGCGCGGGTCTTACGTCGGAGGTTTGTACGGCGCATCGCGTCGGGAAGAGCCCCGCCCGACCCCGGGCCGAAAGCCCGGGCGCCTATGTTCCTAGCGGCATTCACATCTCTGTCCAGTTCCAGTCCGCACAGACGGCAGGTGAACACTCGGACCGAGAGGGCCATCGCCTGGCGATGGCCGCACACGGAACAGGTAGTGGTTGTGTGCCGAGGGTCCACTCTCACATGTCGGATACCAGCCTTCGCAGCTTTGTATTCCAACACCTGGTTGAAAGAAGACCATCGCTGGTCTGACATTTGCTTAGAGAACATCTTCGATTTCAACATTCCGGCCACGTTCAGATCCTCTACTGCTATTCCGTCGTAAGTGGAAACCAGTCGGTGGGCTAGACGGAAGTCGGCTTGTACGGCTCGTTCTGTCTCCCTGCGGTGCGCTTTCGCCAACGCCCGGGCCTTCTTCCGCCTGCTGGTGGAGCCTTTTTTGGCTCTGCTCAGTTTCCGCTGCGCTTGTTTGATCCGGGCCCGGTCGGGCTTGCAAGCCGGAACGGTCGTACCGTCGGACAGCACCAGACGGTGCCTCAAACCCACATCCACCCCCACCGGGCGGACAGGTGTTACGTCGGGCATGTCCACCTCGGGGTGTTTCACCACCGCATGTACCTCGACCCGCAGAGGCGTGCGAACCACTCGCAGTTCCACCAGTTCGGCTCCGCATCCCAACGCCGCGGCAAGGCGGCCCCCCTTGTCCCGGAACCTCAAACGGGGAAGCCCCTTCACCGCGAGGCGCCACCACACACCGCTTTGGTTGCTCGGAGTGTTCGGCGCCACCACCATCGAAGCAGACGCGTCGGGTATCTCCACGGTCCGCCACCTGTACCGAGACTTGAACCTCGGAAACCCCGGCTTCTTTCCCGCCCGGCACCTGCTGTAGAAAGACCGCTCGGCACGGTGGAAACGAGCAAGGACACCCCTCCCCACCTTCACAGACAAACGCTCCCACTCGGGATCATCACCCCGCACCCCGGTGAACATCTTCAACCGGTCGTAATGAGACAGCGACCGATCCCCAGGAAGAGCCTCCCCTTCGGGATGGTGCTCCCTCCACCACAAATAAGTACCACGCCACGACTCCAACACCGCGTTGTACAACTCCGAACACATACCAAACACGACGCTAAGACGACGATACTGAGACGGCGAACACTTAGCCGCCAAGCGGAACGTTTGCACCAACTGAGACACACCCCCAAGAATACGAAGAAGCTGTGACAATCGTCAACTATCCTTATAAGTCCCATCCCAAACCCTAGGTGTACTTTCGGTTGGCACGGCAAACTCGCTGATGCCTCTTCTTGGTCGACGTGCCTCGCTGAGGGAACCCTTTGGTAGCCTCCATTGCGTTTCCATGAGAGCATCCAAGACATAGCCATGCCCGGAATCGTCCCCCTCCGCCAAGATCGGGTGCACGACATGGCGAAACGAATCTGAGCATGGCAGGGCGCAACGGCAACTCCACACCCCAGACCATGAGGGCAGCCCTCCTTATGGGCATTGGCGGGCCCGAGATGCTGGAGATCCGCCACGACGTGCCGGTGCCTCGGGCGGGGCCGGGGGACGTGGTTGTTCGGGTAGGCGCCTGCGGTTTAAACAACTCCGATATCAACACCCGCGTCGGTTGGTACAGCCGTTCGATACACACCGCCACGGAAGAATCCGGTTACAAGGACGCGGACCTTGGCGACGTGGGTTGGAGTCGCAAGGGGTTGTCCTTCCCGCGCATTCAGGGCAGCGACGTGGTGGGCGTGGTGGTGGAAGCCGGAGAGGGAGTCAGCGCCGCTCTGATGGGACGCCGCGTGATGGTCGACCCTTGCCTGCGGGACAGACGCCGCCCGGACGACCTCGATCTGGCCGGGTACCTGGGAAGCGAACGGGACGGCGGCTTTGCCGAGTATTGCGCGGCGCCAAGCGAGAACGCCTATCCGATCTCCACCGATCTCCCGGATGTGGAACTGGCTGCTTTCCCCTGCTCGTGGTCGACAGCCGAACACATGCTTCAGCTGGCCAACCTGCGGGCAGGAGAGACGGTGGCAGTGCCGGGGGCCTCCGGCGGAGTGGGCAGCGCGGCGGTGCAGCTAGCCAAACTGCGCGGTGCCCGGGTGGTGGCGATAGCCGGTGCCTCCAAACTGGACCAGGTGAGGGAACTCGGCGCTGATCACGTCGTGGTTCGACAGGCCGGAGGGGTAACCCAGGAAGCTGTGGAAGCCAACCGCGGGCGTTTTCATGTGGTCGCTGATGTGGTGGGTGGTGAAGACTTCGGAGGGTGGCTGGAGGCATTACGTCGCGGAGGGCGGTATGTCACTTCCGGCGCCATAGCCGGGCCGATCGTGGACCTGGATCTACGCACTCTCTATCTGAAGGACCTCACCCTCCACGGCGCAACTGTCTACCACCCTCGAGTCTTCGCCGACCTGGTGGGTCACATCGAAACAGGAGCGGTCCGGGCGATAGTAGGGGGTGCCTACCTGCTGTCCGACATCCACGCCGCCCAGCAGGACTTTCTGACCAAACGCCATGTGGGAAAACTGGTGATCACCCTCTGAGGGTCTCCCCACCCGGCGTGCGGGGGCCGACTTGAAGTACCATCTGGCACCGTGACAGCCGGATGCCAAGATCTGACATGTTTGACTGGCTCCTGACCGGAGGCACCGTCTTCGACGGAACCGGACAACCCGGCTTCGAGGCCGATGTGGGTCTGAGAGGGGACCGGATTCAGACGATCGGCCAGTTGGCTGACGCCCGAACCCGGCGGCGGATCGATGCCAGGGGTTTGGCTATATGCCCTGGTTTCATCGATGTCCACTCCCATTCGGAGTTCTCGTTGCTACGGGGTGACGACCTGCAACCTCGCCTCAGTCAAGGGATCACCACCGATCTGATGGCGCCGGATGGTTTCGCCTACACACCCCTTTCTCCGGACCGGCTGGCCGAGATGGCGGCCTATCTTGCAGTATTCAACGGTGTCCCGGAAAGGGATTGGCAGTGGTCCGACACCTCCGAGTACCTGGCCATGTTCGAGGGGAAGGTGGGCATCAACCTGGTTCCACAGGTGGGGTTCAACGCGGTGCGGGCTGAAGCGGTGGGATGGGACCCGCGCCCGGCTACCCCCTCTGAGATCCGGCAGATGCGGGACCTGACTCGCCAGGTGATGGAACAAGGGGCCTCGGGCATACAGGCAGGTCTCGACTACTTTCCCTCCGGACACTCCAGCACCGAGGAACTGGTCGCGGTGGCAAGGGTGGTGGCGGAATACGGAGGGATATACACCTCGCACGTCCGAGGCATCAGGGGAGACGTGGCATTCGGCGTTCGGGAAGCGCTCCAAGTCGCCCGCCAGGCGCACCTTCCGGTGCACATCTCCCACCTGTTCGGGTCCGACCAACTGTACGAGGAACTGGTGGCCGCCCGGAACGAGGGCATTGACGTCACCTTCGACGCCTACCCCTACATGGCCGCCAGCAGTCACCTGGCCTTCTGCATTCCGCAGTGGGTGGACCAGGGACCTCCCGACCGGGTGATCGATTTGCTGGCAGATCCCGTGGTTCAGTCAAAGGTGGCGTCCGATATCGAAAGATTCTTCGGCGCCTACGTCTCCCGGCCCCGGGACGCCTTCTTTTCATCGCTGCCGGACGGCCCATACAAATACCTGGAGGGTCGTCCGCTGATCGACGCCATCGGTCCGGTGGGGAAGAACCTGGCGGAGACAGTGTGCCGCCTGCTGGTGGAATGCCGGATGCAAGTGCTCATGGTCTACCGGTGGAACGATGAGGAAAAGCTCCGCCGCGCCATGACCCATCGGCTGGGTATGGTCGGCTCCGACGGTCTCTACCGGGGAAGCTATCCCCACCCCAGAGGCTTCGGCGCCCATGCCCGGGTGCTGTCACACCTGGTGCGTGATAAGGGATGGTTGGACTTTCCGGACGCCATCAGACGAATGACCGGCATGCCTGCTGCTCGGTACGGCTTGGCGGACCGGGGAATAGTGCGATCGGGCGCATTTGCGGATCTGGCCGTTTTCGATCCTGAGCGGGTTCAGGATCGAGCCACGTTCGAGGATCCCCGGGCCAACGCCGTCGGAATGGAGTACGTATTCGTAAACGGAAGAGCTGCATTCATGGAAGGCGGCCTGGGCGACACCGCTGCCGGCAGAGTTCTCCGAAGGCGGTCAACCAAAGACTGACCGGACCCGAGATGGCTGAGTCGCCACCAGCCTCGGCCGTCCCGAATGAACTCCGGTTATTGGGGGTCTGCGCTGTACACGTGGCCCATGCGAGCGGCTTTGGTCTCCAGGTAACGCCGGTTCTGCTCGTTGGGGGCCACCACCAGCGGCACCCTCTCACGGATGGTCAAACCGTAGCCCTCGATACCCGCCCGCTTGACGGGATTGTTGGTGAGAAGATTCATCGATCTCACCCCGAGGTCGTACAGGATCTGGGCACCGACTCCGTAGTCCCGGGCGTCCACCGGCAACCCCAGGTTCTGGTTGGCGTCCACAGTGTCCAACCCCTCGTCCTGAAGGTTGTAGGCAACCAGTTTGGGGAAGAACCCGATCCCCCGGCCTTCGTGGCCCCTGATATACAGCACCACTCCTCGACCTTCCTCCGCCACTTTGGCCATGGCCAGACTCAGTTGTTCCCCGCAATCACACCGCATGCTCCCGAATACATCACCGGTGAGACACTCGGAATGGACCCTCACCAACACGTCCTCTCCGTCGCCGATATCTCCCATAACCAGGGCCACATGCTGCCGACCATCCACCAGTGAGTGGTATCCCACCGTCATGAACTCCCCGGCGGTGGTTGGGACTCGGGCCCCCACCACCCGCTTCACCAGCTTTCCCTCGGTGCGCCGACGATAAGAGATGAGGTCAGCCACCGAACCGATCAGCAGATTGTGCTCCGCGGCGAATTGTCGCAGGTCCTCCAGTTTGGCGACCTCCCCTTGGTCATTCATCACCTCGGCGATAACCCCTGCCGGGTACAGGCCTGCCAACCGAACCAGATCAACCGATGCCTCCGTGTGACCCGCCCTTCTGAGCACTCCTCCAGGGCGATAGCGAAGTGGATAGACGTGACCGGGCCGGTCGATGTCGGCGGGCTCGGTATCGGGATCGATCATGGCCCTGACCGTCCTGGTCCGATCAGAAGCCGAGATTCCGGTGGTGACGCCATGCCGGGCGTCCACCGCCACCGTAAAGGCGGTTCCCAGATCGGAAGGGTCGCGTTGGGGAATCATGAGCGGGATCTGAAGCTCGTCGAGACGTTCCCCAATGATGGGGAGGCAGACTATCCCGCTGGTATGCCGGATCAGGAACCCCATCTGCTGGGAGGTGATCTTTTCTGCGGCAACAATCAGGTCTCCCTCGTTCTCCCGATCCGGATCGTCCACCACGATCACCATGTTGCCCTTCCTGATCTCTTCGACCAGTTCAGGAATGCTTGCAAATTTCACTTGCTGAACACCAGAAGCCTTTCAACATATTTGGCCAGAATGTCAACTTCAACATTAGCCGTGTCACCTACCTCCAGATCCCTCAGTGTGGTCGCCTCCAGGGTGTGGGGGATCAGAGCCACCTCGAAACGCCCCGTCTCCACCCCTGTGACGGTGAGAGCCACACCATCCACCGCTACCGATCCCTTGTAGACCAGGTACCGTTCCAAGCCATCAGGGATGGAGATGGTGACCCGTTTGCTTCGCCCTTCCGGCTCGATGGCAACAATCATCCCGGCAGCATCAATGTGTCCCTGCACTATGTGGCCGTCCAGACGACCTCCCATCTGCATGGGTCGCTCCAGATTCACCGAGGATCCCTCATCCAAACCACCCAGATTGGTGCGCGCCAGGGTCTCCGCCATCGCCTCCACACCAAATCCGGGAGGATCGATTACCACCGCCGTCATACAGATCCCGTTGACGGCCACCGAATCACCCACCTTGAGGTCTGCGGTGGTTTGCGGGGCTTCCACCTTCAGCCGTCGTCCCCGATCGGTCGGCTCGTAGCCGACTACGCGCCCCACCTCGGTCACGATGCCCGTGAACATCAGGCATCCTCCTTGCGGCGTCTCCACGCCACCCTGATGTCTTCTCCGACTCTTTGCACGTCTTCAATTATGACCCGCCGGGCCTCGGTCAAAGTTGCGAACGCCCCCTTCATGACTGGCCGGCCCTCGCCTCCCGCAACCGCGGCTGCCAGATAGAAGACCCCTTGATCAATCAGTCCCCGCCTCCATAGGGCCCCGGCCAGTCGGGCCCCGCCTTCCACCAGTACGTCCAGTATCCCTCGCTCTCCCAGAGCCCGCGCCGCCTCCTCGAGGTCGACCAGCCCGCCCTCTCCCGGCGCCACCACCTGATCTTCAATGGCAAATGCCTGCTGGGGTCTTGGGGTGACGAGCAATGGGCTTCTCTCCCACAGTTTGCGGACCGGCGGCAGTTCTGAGCGCCCCGCCACCACCACCGGCCGCGGCTGAGGCCCACCGTAGCCGGGGGCACGGACTGTCAACCTCGGGTCGTCGGCCCGAAGAGTCCCAGCCCCGACCATTACTGCATCCGAGGCCGCCCGCAGACGATGGCCGTCCCTACGGGCGGAGGACCCCGAGATCCACTGCGAGGTTCCATCCGCAGCTGCGGTCCAACCATCCAGGGTGGCCGCCGCCTTCAGCGTGAATAGAGGCAGACCCGTTCGCCGGTGGTGGTAATAGCCCGGATCGATAGCTTCCACTTCTTCGGTGACCAACGGCCCGACCACCTCGATCCCCGCCGCCTCAAGGATCCCCCTGCTTCGACCGGCGACCCTGGAATCAGGATCGAGGGCCCCCACCACAATGGTCGCCACCCCCGAATCACGGATCCGTTCCACGCAAGGAGGTGTGCGGCCGACATGCACGCAAGGCTCCAAGGTGGTGAACAACACTCCACCCCGAGCCCGGTCTCCAGCTTCATCCAGCGCCAATACCTCTGCATGGGGACTGCCCGGCCCTTGATGAACCCCGCTCGCCACCTGTTGACCGGCGGGATCCAGCAGCAGGGCAGCCACACGGGGATTGGGATGGGGATATGAGGACATGGTCAAACGCAGCGCCCGGCGGAGCAGGCGCCGCTGCCCGGAGACAGTCAACCCCATTGCTGCCTAACCGGTTTCCCCAGAGAGGAGGGCGCCGTTAATCGCCTTGCGTAACAGTCCCACCGCGGTTACAGGATCGGCCTGGCCGAAGATGGCGGTGCCGGCGACGAGTACATCGGCCCCGGCAAGGGCTGCCAGAGGCGCCGTTTCTGTAGCAATGCCTCCGTCGATCTGCAGGGCCGTACTCAAACCCTCCCGATCTATCCAGCCGCGAATCGTCTCGACCTTGGAAAGCGTTTCCGGCATGAACCTCTGCCCCCCGAACCCCGGCTCCACCGACATCACCACCACCATGTCCAGATCTGCAAGATAGGCGCGGACCGCCGATGCAGGTACCGTCGGTGACAGAGCGAGACCGAACTGCAGCCCTAGCTGTCGGGCCATGCCCATGGCTGCTGGAGGATCGGGACAGACGTCGGTGTGCAACGTGACGTGGTCGGCTCCGGCCCGGGCCAGGGGTTCCAGCAGGTCCAGTGGTCGAGCAACCATCAGATGGCAGTCGAAGAAGGTGTCGACCCCGGGCCGAACCCACTCGATCACCGGTGGCCCGAATGTCAGATTGGGCACGTAGATCCCATCCATTACATCCAGGTGGAACATGTCGACGTGGGAAGCAACTTCTTGCATCGCCGAACGGAGTCCTCCCAGATCTGCGGCCAGTACCGAAGGAGCAACGCGAGTCTTGCGAATCACAACGAGGCCAAGACTAACTCTGGGGCCGGTTCATCCCGAGCTCAGGGATCCCAACTCTCCTCGAACGCCATTAGCCCAAGCCGATCCCGCCATCACCCGCTTCCCGGGCGGTTGAATCCCATCCAGAATCAGGCCGCCGTCTCGTCCTCCGCACCAAAGGTCACCGCTCGCCAGGGCCAGTTCCCCCCGGCGCAGGGACAGTGGGGGACTGGAAGACCAGCGGACCCGAAGAATCCGCATCCGTGCTTGTTTCCACCGGGCGAATGCCCCTGGCCGGGGCGCCATGGCCCTCACCTGCCGGGCCAACTCCTCCACAGGACGTTCGAAGTCCAACCGGCCGTCCTCCACCGTCAAACGAGGGGCGTAGGTGGCATCCTCCTCTCTCTGAGGAGAACCACTGATCCGTCCAGCCATGAGGTCTCCCAGATTCTCTGCCAGCAAGTCGGCTCCCAGACCCGACAGATCATCGGTCAGGCCGCCCCTCTCATCGGTCTCCCCGATAGCCACCGAGGCCGCAGCCACCACCGGTCCGGAGTCCAGACCCTCGGTGACTTTCATCAGGCTTACCCCTGTCACCGGATCGCCCGCCCTGATGGCAGCCGCCACCGGAGCGGCGCCCCGCCAGCGCGGCAGCAGCGAGAAGTGGACGTTGACGAACCCCATCTCAGCCAGGTCCAGCATGGGCCGAGTGAGCAACATACCGTAAGCCACCACCAATCCCATCCGAAAGGGGGCCACTGATCGCAGCGCCTGCTCTAACTGAACCCGGCTCTCGGGGCAGGCGGTGGCCAGTCCCATCTCCATGGCGGACTTCTTCACCTCCGAGGGGGTTTTGCCAGCAGACCTGCCACGTCTCCGATCACCCCGGGTGACCACCAGAGCGATGTCTGCCCTTTGGTTCAAGGCCCGCAAACAGGGCACCGCCGCCGCGGGAGTTCCCAGGAAGACCACCCGCCCGGGTTGGATAGACGGGGCCGTTTCTACCCCAAGGCGGCTTCCCTGATTGCTCGCAAAGCCTTCCTCCTGGCACCCCGGTCCAGACGCTCCAGCAGCAAGGTTCCATTCAGGTGATCGAACTCGTGCAGCAGCACTCTGCCCAACAGGTCGTCTCCTCCGTATTGCACCTCAGTTCCATCCAAACCCAATCCCCTTACCACCGCCCAAGCAGGGCGGATGATCGGCCAGAAGTACTCTGGGACCGACAGGCACCCCTCGTCGTACTCCCACTCTCCCGATGTCTCCACCAACTCGGGATTGATAACGGTACGGGGGCCCTGGTCGTCCTGGATGTCGAACACGAATATCCGCCGTCCCACCCCTACCTGTGGCGCCGCCAACCCCACCCCGGGGGCGTCGTACATGGTCTCGATCATGTCCTCCACCAGCCTCTTGATCCGATCATCTATCTCTTCCACCGGTGCGGAGACGGTGCGCAGGACGGGATCTCCAAAGACGCGAATTGGGAGGATGGCCATGAGCGTCCCAATCTTACAAGTCGAGAGGATCGACATCCACCCGCACTGCCAGCCCCCTGTGTCTCCACCGGGACACCAGCAAACGCAGTTGCTGCTTCACCTCCCACAAGTCGCTTCCTTCCACCAGCCACCTAAGGCCCGAGGAGAGTTCCACCGGCCCATGCAGCGCAGCTTTCCGGTCCTGGAGGTCGGCGATCTCCGTCCCCAGGCGACCCAGGGCCTCTTGCGCCCCCGCCCCCCGGATCTCAAGCGCCATCAATTGGCCCTGGGGCGGAAAACCCATCTCTATGCGGCTGTCCAGTTCGTCCTGCAGGAACGACACCCCTTCCCCTTTTCTCAATGCGGAGAGGACTCGGTGACCGGGCGAGGAGGTCTGCACCAGCAGCCTTCGACCACTCCCCTGAGACAATCGCCCCGCCAGACGCACCATTATCCGCAGGGCCTCCTCATCGGCCCGGTAATGGGGAGCGTAGAAAAGACCGTCGGCGTCAACTACGACCACCAGGTCAAAAACACCCACACCGGCCAGTGATGCCTCGGTGCCCACCGTAATCGGCGCTCCATCGCCGGCCATCCCCACCCACCCCTCTCCAAATCGTCTGCGTAAATCGGCCCGGACCCGCTCCACTCCGGCGCCCAGCGGTTCGAAGATGCCCGCCTCGCACTTTCGGCACACGCCAAGGGCTGTCCCGCATCTCTGGCACATCTCTCCCTTGGAAGCCCGACTTCCGCACTCGGGGCACCGGCGAAGGGTGCGACAGGCGGCGCACCGCATAGCGGGGGCATAGCCGCTCCGATGGGCAAAGACGAAAGCACCTCCCGCCGCCGCGGCGGAGCGGAGGGCTGCCAGAGCCACAGGATGGAGGAGTCCTGAGGTCCTCGGGGACCTACGGTCTACCACCTCCACGTGCGGCCAGAGCCTCTGCCGGCGCCGACCGCGGTACAGATCCGGTCCCAACGCCAGGTAGTCCACGCTGGGCAAGGGACCCACAGCAACCAGAAGTCCCCCTTCCCTAATGCTTCGCTCACGGAGAAGTCGGCGTGTCCCGACGGTGGGCGATTGGCGGTTCTTATGGGACCGGCGCCCATCCTCCACGACGACCAGCACACCAGGCTTCGCGACCGGCCACAACGCCGCAGCAGGAGTCGCCACCAACACCCTTCCTTCAACGGTCGCAAGTTGTCCCCACACCTTGGTCTTCAGCCGATCGGTGTGGCGGTTGCTGGCGCCCAGCACCCTGCCGGGCAAGAGTGCTTCGATGAGGCGGGTGGTCCGCTCCTCCTCCAAAACCGTGGGGACCAGCACCATGGCCGAACGGCCTGCACGGAGCACCGGTCCCAGCAATGGTTTCACCCATTCCCCGGCAGCCGGGTTCACGAGCAAACACCCCGGCCGCCTTCGCCGGCCCGACGCGGCGTCTTCACCCAACCTCGACAGGGGATGGTCCACCTCCTCAAGCGCTGGTAGATGCTCCGGCTTACCGCTCTCCGGCAGTCTCGGGGCGTTGGGAGGGGCGGTCTTGGACAGCATGGTCGACAGCGGACTTACGTAATAGCCCGCAGCCCATCGGCAGACCGCCAGCAGGTTGGCGTCAAACACGGGAGCGTCGCCACTCAGCGACGACAGCGGCTTCAACCCCCGAGCCGGACGGTCACCAGACTCTATAACGTATCCGTGAGTGTTACCGCTCCCCAACGGAACCCGGACCTTGGCACCCAAGCCAACCCGTCCCTGCAGGTGGGCTGGAACCGAGTACCAGAATCCTTTGTCCACCTCAAAGGCAGGGACTGCCGGGACGACCCGGACAGCGGACGTCACCCGCCCAGAGCCGCGGCCCTCAACTGCTCGGTGGAATCGGTCTTCTCCCAGGAGAAACCGGCGTCTTCCCGGCCGAAATGGCCGTACAGGGTGGTGTCACCGAACCGGATGTCCCATAGGCCCAGCTTCTCAATCATCTGCTGCGGACGGAAACTGAGAACCTCTTGGAGGGCCCTCTCCAAATCCTCCAGGGGCACTTGATTGGTGTTGGAGCATTCAACATGAAGGGAAAGAGGCTCATGCATCCCAATCACATAGCTGAGCTGAATGGAGCACTGTCGGGCCAGACCGGCAGCGACCAAGTTCTTGGCCGCATGACGAGCCGCGTAGGAGGCCGAGCGGTCCACCTTGGTGGGATCTTTCCCGGATAGGGCGCCGCCACCGTGGGGACCGTACCCCCCGTAGGTGTCCACTACCAGCTTGCGTCCCGTGAGCCCGGTGTCGGCGCCGGGACCCCCGGCGGTGAATGACCCCGAATGATTGATCAGAAACCGGGCGCCTCCGTCCAGCAACTCGGGCGGGACCACGGTCCGGATTACTTCTCGCTCTATGTCCGCCCGAAGCGTCGCTTCGTCGATCCCGGCAAGATGGTGTGCCGAGACAACCACCTGGGTGACCCTCACCGGCGCCCTACCCCGGTATTCAACCGTAACCTGCGTCTTGCCATCGGGTCGCAGGTAGTCCACAATCCCCTCCTCCCTCACCTCCGCGAGTTTGCGGGCTAGACGATGCGCCAAGTGGATGGGCAGCGGCATCAGGGAAGGCGTATCGTCGCAGGCGAAGCCGAAGATTATTCCTTGGTCTCCGGCGCCGATCTCCTCACCCACCACCATCTCGGCGATCTCGCTTGACTGCTTTTGGATGAGGTTGGTGATCTGCACTCCGTCACAAGGAAACTCCGGATCCCCCGGACCGTAGCCGGCCTCGGCGATCGCTTCCCGCGCCGTGGCTTCCACTACCTCTTCCTCGAGGGGATGGGACGTCTCTCCTGCCAGCACCACCCGGTCTCCGGTCACCAGCACCTCGGCAGCGACACGGGGCCGTGGATATCCGGCGTGAGACTCCATCACCGCATCAAGCAACCGGTCGGCGATCAAATCGGCCACCTTGTCCGGATGTCCGCACGCCACCGACTCGGAGGTGAAGGACCAAACTCTTCCACTCACCGTCAAATCCCGTCAGCCCTCTTCCAGCAGTCGAGTCACTTCGTCCCAGAGGCCGGCGGCCACCCGGCTCTT
>Ga0209543_1001575_pt1 | contig 19751 bp, 22 predicted proteins | sample MesohylFT_FD_187296 | JGI IMG/M metagenome (GOLD analysis project Ga0209543, IMG submission 187296) | Host-associated microbial community of the marine sponge Aplysina aerophoba from Gulf of Piran - sponge mesohyl, lysed by freeze-thaw... | ecosystem: Host-associated > Porifera > Sponge >...
GTGCCGGGCTTCAGCCTCGAACTCTGCGGCGGCTGCCACGTCGGGAACACCGGCGAGATCGGCCTCGTGTCCCTGGTTGGCGAGCGGGGCGTGGCCGCCGGCGTTCGCCGGATCGAGGCGCTCGCGGGCGACCGCGCGGAGCGCCTGCACCGCGACCGGGCCCATCTGCTGGCGACGCTCGAGTCGGAGATCGGCGCCTCCGGAGAGCAGGCCGCGGCCGAGGTCCGGGCCCTCAAGGAGCGCCTGCGCGAGGTCGAGCGCGAACTGTCGAAGCTCCGTCTCGGCCTGCTGGCCGGCGACGGGAAGCCGGCCCGCGGGCCGTCGGCGGACGGCGACACCCGCAAGGTCGGGGGCGTCGACGTCGTCCTGCGCGAGGTGCCGGCCTCGAACGTCGGCGAACTGCGCAACCTGGCCGACGTTCTGCGGAGTCGACTCGGTTCGGGCGTGGTCGTGCTCGGCGCCCTGGACGAGGGCAAGGTGAAGCTCGTCGCCTCGGTGACCAGGGACCTCCAGGACCGGGTCGACGCGTCGGCGGTGGCCCGCGCGATGGGCTCCGCGATTTCGGGCAGCGGCGGCGGCCGCAAGGACTTCGCCCAGGCCGGGGGCCGGGCGGAGAATCTGGTGCCGGCATTCGCCGCCGCCGAGCGGCACATCGAAGACAGCCTGAGCTGACGGAAAGCCGGATGGCGAGTCAGCGCGACAACGCCCCGCAGCCGCTGCCGGCGCCGTCCCTTCGGGCCGGTCTGAATCTCCCGAACGCGCTGACGCTCAGCCGCATCCTGATCGTGCCCGTACTCGTCGTCGTCCTGCTGACGAAGACGAGCGGCTGGCAGTTCATCGGCCTCGGTCTGTTCCTCGTCGCGTCCCTGACCGACTTTCTGGACGGCTTCCTGGCTCGCCGGCGCAAGCAGGTGACCTCGCTCGGCAAGCTGCTCGATCCGGCGGCGGACAAGATCCTGACCTCGGCGGCCTTCATCTCCCTGGTCGGCCTCGGACTGGCCCCGGCCTGGATGGTGGTCGTCGTCGTGGCGCGGGAGTTCGCGGTCTCGTCGCTGCGCTCGCTCGCCGCGGCCCAGGATGTCGTGCTGGCGGCGAGCTTTGCCGGCAAGGTCAAGACGACGACGCAGATCGTCGCCATCTCGCTGCTGATCATCTCGGGCCGGTTGGGTGCCTTCGACGTGCTGGCGCCGGTTTCGCTGTGGGTGGCGCTGGCCGCGACGCTCTACTCCGGCATCGAGTACTTCGTGCGCAACGGCCGCACCGTGCTGCTGGCGTTCGGCGGCGCGCCGCGGCCGTGATCGAGCGCGCCCTGGCCTGGGTGGCCGCGTTCGCCCGGCGCCGCTACCGCCTCGTGTTCGTCGTCGCGGCGGTGCTCGTCGTGCTCTGCGTGCTGTCGGCGACGACGCTTCGGTTCGACACGGAGATCCTGAACCTGCTTCCGGACGACGATCCGGTCGTCACGACCTTCCGGTCGACGATCGAGGACTTCGGCAGTCTGGACTTCCTGCTGGTGCTGGTGCGCCTGCCGGAGGGCCAGCCGCTCGACCCGTACCTCTTCTTCGTGGACGAACTCGGATCGTCGATGGAAGCGCTCGAGGAGATCGACTACGTCGAGTACGACGTCGGCGAACTGCTGGAGTTGGCCGAGCTGTTCGGGCCCCACATGTTCGCCTACCTCGACGAGCAGGGCCGGGAGGAAGTGGCGAGCCGGCTGACCGAGGACGGCCTCAGGCTCCAGGTCGCCGAGCTGCGCCGGAACCTGCGCTCCCCCCAGGCGCTGGCGCTGCGCGACCTGACGCTGCTGGACCCGCTGGACATCCACGAGGTCCTCCTGGAGCAGATCGCTCTCGCTCGCGGCGGCCTGGATGTCGACTGGACCTCGGGCTACTTCCTCTCCGCGGACCGCTCCCGGGCGTTGATGATCGCGCGCCCCGCGCAGCCCGCCCAGGAGATCGAGTTCGGCCGCCGCCTGCTGGCTGAAGTCGACCGGTTGACGGCGGATCTGCTGGCGCGCTGGCCGGAGATCGCCGGCGAGGAACCGGACGGCGAGCCGTTGCCGGCCCCGGAGGTGGCCCTCGGCGGCACCTACGTCACGGCGGTGTCCGACGCGGGCACGATCGTCGGCGGACTGGTCTCCAACCTGGCGACGTCGCTCGTCGGCGTGCTGCTCCTGTTCGCCCTGGCGTTCCGCCGCGTCGGCCTGATCGTCTACGCCTTCGTGCCGCTCGCCTTCGGCCTGGTGCTGGCCTTCGGTTTCGCCGGCACCGTGATCGGCGAGTTGAATGCGCTGACCAGCGGCTTTGCGGCGCTGCTGGTCGGTCTGGGGATCGACTTCGTCATCGTCTCCTACGGGCGCTACGTCGAGGAGCGGCGCCGGGGTGCCGATCTCGAGGCGGCCCTGGTGGCGATGAGCGGTTCCTCGGGCCGCGCGGTCTGGACCGGCGCGATCACAACCGCGGCGACGTTCTACGCGTTCATGGTGACCGATTTCGTCGGACTCAGGCAGATGGGGCTTCTGACCGGCACCGGCATCCTCTTCTGCATGGTTTCGGTCCTCGTCCTGCTTCCGGCCATGCTGGCGTGGCGGGAGGATCACCCGCGGCCCGGAGGTCGGATGCCGCGGCTCGTTCTGCACGGTCTGGGCGCCCGCCGGCTGGTGCGCTGGAGCTTCGAGCGGCCGGTGCTCGTGATCTGCGCCTGCGTGGTGGTCACCGCCGGCACCGGCATCCTCGCGCCGCGCCTGGAGTTCGAAGACGCGATCAGGGAGCTCAGGCCGCAGGGGAATCCCGGCGTCGAGGTGCAGGACGAGGTGGCGGAGTACTTCGGCTCGGGGCTGAACTACACGATGATCGTGCTCTCGGGTGAGACGGAAGCCGAGGCCCTGGAACTCTCCATCCAGGCCGAGGAGGGGGCCCAGGAGTTGGTGGACGGCGGGGTCCTCACGGGGATCCGCGGGATCGGCAGCCTGGTGCCCTCGCCGGCCAGCCAGGCCGCGGCGCACGACTGGCTCGATCGTCACCGGGAGTTGCTGGACCGGGAGCGCCTGTACGAGTTGTTCGAGCGCCATGCGACCGAGGAGGGCCTGCGGGCGGAGCCCTTCCGTCGCGGTATCGATCTGCTGGCCGACGCCGGGGCCGGCCGGGAGCCCGTGACGGCGGCAACGCTACGGGATTCGCCCCAGATCGGACGGATGCTGGAGCGCTACATGAGCCGGAACGAGGGTGACACGAAGCTGGTCGTCTACCTCTACCCGCCGCCGGGAATGTGGCGCCGTGGCGCGCCGCCGGGGGCCCATGAGCTCGCGGAACGACTGGGCCCGCAGGCCGAGGTCACCGGCGTGAACGTGGTCGGCGAACGGCTGCGAAACGGCATTCGCGTCGACGCGGTGACGGCTTCCGTCATCGGCTTCCTGCTGGTTGCCCTGCTCCTGTTCCTGGACTATCGATGGGTGGTCAGCACCCTCCTCTCCCTGCTGCCCCTGAGCATCGGCGTGGTCTGGATGCTCGGGATCATGGTGCTGATCGGGGAGGACATGAACTTCTTCAACGTCTTCGTCGTCACGATGATCATCGGCATCGGCGTGGACTACGGAGTGCACATGGTCCACCGCTGGCGCGAGGTCGGCTTCGGCCCCGAGGCGCTTGAGGGCGAGCGTCTGGTCGCGGCCCTGGGTGAAACCGGCAAGGCGATCGTGCTCGCGGCCGTCTCGACCAGCGTCGGCTTCGGATCGCTCGCCCTGTCGCACTACCCGGGCCTGCGCTCGATGGGCATCGTCGCCATTCTCGGCGCGGTCGCCACCGCCCTGGTCTCGATCACGCTGCTGCCTGCCCTGGTCGCACTCGGCCGGCGGCGGGCGGCGAGGATCGCCTGATGTTCGAGGGTCTTCAGGACAAGCTCCAGGGAGTCTTCCGCTCCCTGCGCTCGGAGGGCCGCATCTCGCAGGACGACGTCCGGCGCGCGGTGCGCCAGATCCGTCTCGCGCTGCTGGAGGCCGACGTCCACGTTCGGGTCGTGCGCTCCTTCGTCGGGCGCGTCCAGGAGCAGGCGCTGGGCGATGAGGTGCTGAGCAGCCTGACCCCCGATCAACACATGGTCCGTATCGTGCGCGACGAGCTGATCGCGGTGCTCGGCGAGCCGGGGCGTGAACTCGAACTCGAGGGCGGTCCGGCGGTCGTCGTGCTCTGCGGCCTGCAGGGCTCCGGCAAGACAACGACCGCGGGCAAGCTGGCGCAGCGGCTGAGGGGCCAGGGCCGGAGACCCGTGCTGGCGGCCGGAGACCTCAGGCGGGCGGCGGCGATCGAGCAACTCAGGCAGGTCGGCGCCGCGGCGGAGACGACGGTGCTCGAGCCGCGGGCCGGCGAGAAGCTGGAGGCGTTCGCCGATCGGGCGCTTGGCGCGGCTCGCGAGGAAGGTTTCGACACGCTGATCTTCGACACCGCGGGCAGGCTCCATGTCGATGCTGAGTCGATGGCCGAGCTGAAGGCCGTCATCGACCGGACAAGTCCTTGCGAGACTCTCTTCGTCTGCGACGCGATGACCGGCCAGGACGCCGTCCGGAGCGCCTCCGCCTTTGCCGAGGGAGCGCCGCTCACCGGCGCGGTGATGACCAAGCTCGACGGCGACGCCCGCGGCGGCGCCGCGCTGTCGCTGCGGGGAGTCACCGAGGTCCCGCTTCGCTTCGTCGGCGTGGGCGAGAAGCTCGAAGACCTCGAGCTCTTCGCGCCCGACCGGCTCGCGTCCCGCATCCTGGGCATGGGCGACGTGCTGTCCCTGATCGAGAAGGCCGAGCGGGTCGTCGACCGCGAAGAGACGGAGCGCCTCGCGGAGCGGATCGCCCGCCAGGAGTTCACGCTCGAGGACCTGCGCGACCAGTTGCGCCAGTTGCGCCGGATGGGACCTCTGACTCAACTCCTCGAGCTGCTGCCGGGGCAGTTCCGCGGCGTGAGCATCGCCGACGCCGTCGATGAAAGCCGGCTGATCGGGGTGACCGCCCTGATCGACTCGATGACCCCGCGCGAACGGCGGAACCCGGCGATCCTGAACGCCAGCCGCCGGCGCCGCGTCGCCCGCGGCTCCGGGCGAACGGTGCAGGAACTGAACCAGTTGATCAAGCAGTACCGCCAGATGCGCAAGCTGATGAAGCGCACGAAGGGCAAGTGGATGAAGGGCATCCGGGGGATGTGAGCGGGTTGGGTGCACCTGTCGGGGTTGAGCGCCCTGAGGAGTCCCAAGGCCGCGAAGGTGTCCGTGAGCAGGCAACTCGTTGAGCAGAGGTCCCGCTACAGATAGAGTTCCGTGCATGACCGTCGATCCGCCGTCTGAAGAACAGCGCGTTCGCGTCTGGGAAGAGATGATCGCCGCCAACATGCGGTCCATGTACTTCGCCCGTCTGGCCGCGCGCGAACGGCGCATTCAGAAGGGCGCCGCAGCGCTGGCTGCAGCCCTCTCGGCTGGCGCCTGCACCATCATTCTGAGCGGCGCGGCAGCCGATCTATGGCTGCTGTGGTTGACGGTTCCCGCCGCAGTCCTGAGCGGCGTGTCCGGCCTGGGCAAGTACGGCGAGTCTGCGACGAAGTTCGTGAACTGCTCCGTCGCCTGGGCCGATCTTCACCATGGTCTGCAGAGCACTTGGGTCGACATCGAGAGCGGCCACATCGACCGCGAGGGCGTGCGCGACGCCCTCGCGCGAGGGCGTGAGCATGCGCGGCACATCGACCGGGTAGCCGACGAGCCGGAACGCGCCAAACTCCTTGATCGCTGCCACGATCAGGCGATCGCACTGGCGTCCGGCGCGTCTGCATGAGCCGGAAGGGGACCGCACCACGGTTCTCGGCCACCGGTTGGTCGAAAACCGCGGGTGGCGACGAGGGAGTCGCCGACTACATCGCGGGCGGCCGAGCCTACGGGTGACGCGGGGGGCGTCTCGCCCCTGAGGACATATGAAACCTAGAGTGATTCGTCTGTTCATGTGGGACTACCAGTTCCACTTCAGGGACGCCCTTCAATGGCACGCCACGGAGGTGCTGAAAGAACTCGGGGTTCCGGACGCGAAGGTTGAGTGCCTCTTGGTGGGAGCGAGAATCCCTGGCCACGAAGTCCGGAACGACGTGTGTGTAGAGCCCGAAGACGGCAAATGGTCCCTTGACCTCTTTTCGTCCGTTGTCGACATGGCCGAGAAAGAGATCGAAGATTCTCCACAGGTGATTCTCACGAACGCTGATGATCGGATGAGACGGGAGTGGCGCGAGGAGGAGTACCGTCTCGCAGTCGGCCGTGCCGTGCTGAAGAGCTTGGGGAGCTACGACTCGGAGCATCGAGTGCGCTCCTTCGCGCGGAGCGGGTGGAAGGTGGGCGATTACATCGTTCTTCCCGTGATTCAAGTGATGGAGCCCCTTTTCGAGGGCTTCAGGCCGCTGCAGGAGCCCATCCGCGACGGCGTACTCACGGCTTACCCGAGCTTGGTTCACGCCGCCATTGGCGGCACACTGGAGAAGGCTCGGGAGGAACTCCAGCGACCGGACCCCGGGCGCGACTTCATATTCCGGCGTTTGTCCTCGGAGATCATCCGGCAGGCCGGAACGGCGTTCATGCGCATGCCGCAGGTTGCCATGAAGGACAAGAGTACCCACCCGGATCTCTTCGAGCAGTTCAACCTCGTATCGACGTCGACGTATGAGGGAGCTGAGGGCGCGGGCCGGATGGTCCTCGCCAATCCGGACGAGGGATTCATGGAATTCTCCCTCAAGTTCGCCGACCCCATACCGTTCCACGATCTTCGCGGTTTTCGGAAGACACTACAGATGTCGTCCACCGACCTCATGCTGCTTGCCGACTGCGAGAAGATCTTGGGCTTGGGCAGAGTCGCTCGGGCGAACGGAGAAGAGAGAAGAGGTGGCGAGAGAGTCTTCGAGGTGGAATTCGTAGGTCATCACCATTGGCGGCTGAGGTGCGGCGATGAAGTGTTGTTGGACTGCCGGAACGGCGCACCGTCGCTTCTTCGGGACAGCACCCCTGACCACCTCGAGGATACGTACCGCCGGCTCTTCCCCGGTGCGGAGGAAGTAGATGTTCGTCGTTTCCTCGACCTGTTCGAGGAGGCGGCTCATCAGGGACGTGGGAGCATGCTCGTAGTGGCGGAAGACGCCAAGGACGAGGCGGAGCGGCTCCAGGGCCTAGGGGCGGTGGTTGAACCCGTGGTGCTGACTTCACATCTGTATCGGCAAGCCAGCCGCATCGACGGTGCGATCCTCGTAGATCCGTGCGGTTTCTGCCATGCGGTCGGTGTGATCCTCGACGGCATGGCGCAGCCCGAATGCACATCTTCAAGGGGCGCGCGCTACAACTCGGGAGTTCGGTACGTCTATTCCAAGACGGAGAGTCGCCTTGCGATTGTCGTTTCTGACGACGGAATGGTCGATGTGATTCCGGAGCCGCGGCCACGAGTGAGCCGAGAGGAGATTGAGGAAGCCGTCGTGGCACTCGAGACGGCTTGCCTGGAGGATGGTCGGAACGCTGCCAACTTGGTGGACCGACTACGGTTCTATCTGAACAAGGAGCAGTGTGTTCGTGCGAGCCGGGTCATTGAGAGGCTCAAGACGGAGATACTCGAAGCCGAGGAGATCTGGTTTGCGCCCGACGAGTTTGAACGGCACCCTCGACTTGTCGATAGCCATTTCAGAGAGGAGGGGCCATAGAGGCGTTCTTCCTGCGCTTGCTGAACGCGAGGCAGCGCGAGCGGTTCGAGCCTGCCGTTCGTCGGAGGATGCGAGGAGCAAGACGATCGCGGCTTCCGGTCTGGGCGTGAATCTGGTCGGAACAGCGACGATCAACTGCTCGAAGGGCGAGGCTTCTCAGTGTTCGTGCGCGAGATTCAGTTCAAGGAGCATGGTCAGGGCATCGTCTGCGGCGATGTCCGCAGGCCAGCCGTAGGCGTCCGCGACCGTCTGGTCGAGTGCGGCGTGCGCGTCAGCGAGCCATTGGGGACGGTCGTTGTAGAGATTGGTCAGCGTGCGGCTCTTGATGGCCTCGGCGGCATTGTCACTGCGCGGAACGGGGCGTTTCGGGTAGCCAGGGACGGGTTCGCTGACCCACTCGACCCATTCGGGAGGGTTGATCCAGCGGTCGCGCAGGGCGACGAGTCTCCGGGCCGCTTCGGCGATGGCCTTGGCGTGCGGGTTCTCAGTGTACTCGGCCGGGGGGATGTTCGGCGCGAGACCAGCAGGGAACGGAAACGTGGCGAATGTAGTCGTGGGCGTATAGCGGGGGTCGTTGCCTTTGCCGAGAGAGGTGCCCAGTCGTAGAGACCACGCCTCGTGGAAGCGGCTGTGCAGAATGCCGAAGGTCGTGTCGTCATCGCGGGCGACCGCGATGACGGCGCTGTCGGGACAGATCCTGGCATCGAGCCAGATAAGCAGCCGGTGTTTGGCGACGCGAGGTGTGGCGATGTAGCGATTGAGGCCAGCGAAGGAGCGCCACATTCCCTGGCGGGGTTCCGAATGCCTCCACCAGTGGATGCGATATGACTCGCGCTTGTTCTTTAGCCGCTTGGGACGAACCTTCTCGGTTGCGTGAAGGAACGGTGCCTCGTAGAGGGCGGCCTCTTGCTCGGACATCGTCCAGCCGAAGTCAATGATCCACTTGCCCTTCGGCCGACGGGTCAGGTCCATCGCGTTCATCCAGGGCTTCAGGACATCGGCGTTCGGGCGCCCGTTCGGATTGGCGGGGAGGGTCAGCCACTGCCGCGCCTTGTCGCCCGCGATGTCGAACGCTCCACCTTTCGTGTCGCCCATGAACGCCGTGTTGGCGTTTGCGGCCAAAGGGCGGGCGACGGTGAGGTCAACCCCCGCGCCGTCGCTGCGACCGGTGAGGTCGGTGAAGACCTCGTCCACTTGGGCGTCGTCGAGTCGCGTGGCGGACGTGAGGGCGTCGTCGGTGCGCGAGAAGCAGACAAGGGATACGCGCACGGCAGCGCCGTCGACGACCCATGGTTCGTCTCTCCAGGCGTCGAAGATCCGCTTGGCGGGGTCGTTCCGGAGGAGGCTCTCGACGAGGCGACGGTTCGCGCCGCCGCGGATCGAGTTCGTGGCTACCAGGCCGGCACGAGTTGTACGACCTTTGGCCATGAGTTGCCCTGCCTTGTGGAACCAGTAGCAGACCAGGTCGGCCTCCTGCGGTACGCGGCCTTCGTAGACGGAGAACATGTGATCAACGTACTCATCGCCAAGCTCCCGCCGCAGCTTCTTGCCGCCCACAAATGGTGGATTCCCGATCACGACGTCGGCCTCGGGCCAGTCCGCCTCTTCGGTGCCGGACTTGAGAAGCGCGTCACGGCACTCAATCGTCTCCAGGGGATCCAGGATCGGCTCGCGGGTTCCCGAGAAACCGTTGCTGCGCATCCACTGGATCTCGCCGATCCACACGGAGACCCTGGCCAACTCGGCTGCGTAGGGGTTGACCTCGATGCCTTTCACGTTCGCGGGTCCGACGCGTGGGAGCGAGCGCTGCAGGCCTCGATCAAGTGCTTCCGCTTCCAGTTGCACGCGGTGCTCCAGGTCCTTTAGCGACTTCAGTGCCAGGAACAGGAAGTTCCCGGAACCACAAGCTGGGTCGAGAATTGTGAATTGCCGGAGCCGCTCCAGGAACTCCCGCAGCAGGCGCTCCGCTTCCCGGCGGCGCCTTTTGGCAGCCGGGATCGTCTTTTGCCGCTCTTCCTGTTCCAGCTTGAGGGCGATCTTCTTCTTGACCTTCCTCCACTCGGCCTCCAGCGGTCGGACGACGACCGGCTGGACGATGAGCATGACCTTGTCGCGGTCGGTGTAGTGGGCGCCGAGCTGCGAGCGCTTGCTTGGATCCAGACCGCGCTCGAACAGAGTGCCGAGGATCGATGGGTCGACGTCCGACCAGTTCAGTCGGGCTGCGATCAGAACGGTCTCGATCTCGATCTTCGAGAGCGGCAGGGCGTCGTCATCCGTGAACAGTCCGCCGTTGAAGTGCGCCACGGGCTCGACGCCGAAGCGACCTCCGGCGGCCATACTCGCGAAGAGTTCGCGGGCCATGGAGACGAATTCGGAGGGAGCTTGCCGCGCGGCATCCAGCATGCGCGTGAACAGGTTCCTTGGCAGCAGATCCACGTCTTCGGCGAACATGCAGAACACGAGCCGGTTCAGGAACTTGGCTACCTCGAGGCTGTCGTGCCCCCGGTCGCGCAGTGCTTGCGCCAAGGAGGCGAACGTCTCGGCGACACTCTCCGTCAGATCCTGCCGGCTCTGACCCGGGCGGAGCCGCTCCGGTTCGGACATCGCCCACTTGAGCCGCTGGCGGGCTGCCGCGTCCTTCAGATCGTCCAGGACGAGCGTCTCGGTGACGCTGACGGAGTTGGTCCAGTTCGTGGTGATCCGGATCGTCTCCATGTCGGAGACGATGAGCAGTGGCGGGTTGTCGAGGGCGAGCGAGTACTGGCGCAACTGCTCGAAGGCCTTGCCGAGGTCCCTGTGCTTCCCCTTGTACTCCCAGGCGAAGCAGTGCTTCTTCCAGACGTCGGCCCAGCCGTCGCCGCCCGTGTCTTTCTTGGCGCCCCGTTCGAAGCAGTAGCGCTCGCCGGTCGGGTCGTCTTCCGCCGGCGTCGGCTCCCCGAGGAGATGGCAGAGGTCGATGAAGTGCTCCTGGGCCGCTGAGCTCTCCTTCAACTCGGAGGCTCGCCACTTCTCGATGAACTCGTACGGTTCCATGGCCTTTGGGTTTGGTCGACTGCTGGCGCAGATGGTCTTGGGCGCGGCTGGGAGCGCGATCCTATGTCGAGCGACCCCGGGTCCTGGATAGCGCGACCACGCGGGCGCTCGTCGTCGGTGGTGAAGGTGGCCGATGGTCGCGACTGGTTCTCCGGGTGGTCGAGCCGACTTCACCAGAGGCGGTAGAGTCGATCCGTCGTGTTCGCTGAAGACCCGCTGTCGGGAAGGAACGAGTAGAGTTGACGGTTGGCTCGCGGACGTGGTATTCCCCGCGTCCGATTCGTGCTCTCCCGCGAAGCAAGGAACTGGCCTATGGACAAGACTGAACTCCTGATCGACAAGTGGCGTGCCGAGGGGATCGACATGGTCTACCCCCTCCTGTTCAAGTTCCGCAGCGCCGTTGTCGGCGAGGGGTGGCTTGCCGGCGTGGAGTTGTGCGGCGCGGCCGTCGTCACGAAGGAAGCAAGCGGCGAGTTCATCGCACATGGCTTGAAGCCGGGCGGTGTGGCGGGGGTCGGCTCGACCCTGACCGAGGCGTACCTGGCCTACAAGGAAGACGTACAGACCGTCCTCTACGATATGGCCGGAACCGCCCCGTACGAGGCCTTCCGGGAGAGCGTGCTCGAGTTCTTCCACAGCGCCGATGCCTGGGGTGAGGCGAAGTTCGCAGAAGGCCGGTCGATGGTTGCGGCCGGAAAGGTCGATAGCTCGTTGACGCTGGAGCCGAACCCGGACCCTCGAGTCAGTGTTGACGAGCTTGAGTTGCGCTCGAAGAACAACCCCGTCCTGCCGGCAGGGGAGAGTCTGCCAGTCCAGTTGGCTGCCTAAGCGCGTCCGTGCCGCAGGCCCCGCTCCGTAAGGTCTTCGGGATGCTGGACGAGTGCGCTCCGCGTTACACCAGCGTCGAGACGGACCATCACTGGGTGATTCGGTTTGCCGACTGTCAGCCGTTCAGGCTCCCGAAGGGCGAACACAGCCGACAGAAGGCACGCACGGGTGGCGTCCATATCGGCACGATCAAGTCGATGTGCCGGCGGTTCGCCATCATGGATTGCGCCCGGCGGGTTCTGCCGCAACTTCGGTGACTGGAACCGGCGATCCCCGGCCAGCGACCACCTCGACACCATCATCGAGTACTCGATCAAACTGCCGCTCGGCGGTCGCCAGGGGCCGCAGATCGACCGCCAGTCGCTCCGACCGCTGGCTCCCCGATCCTTCCCCCACTACCGCGGCCTCCTCGGTCTCTCGGCGTATTGGGACCGCTACGGCCGCAGCTGCGGCGGAGCCTACGCGACGGCCGACAACCCCGAAGCCGACCGCTGGCCAGTGCTCACCCCCGAGACGCTCCGTCTCATCCTGTTCCCCGCCGGCCGCGATAACCGGAACACCGAGCGAAGCGACCGCAAGCGGGCCGTCGCGCACGTCAAGAGCATGGAGGCCGAGGGCCTTGTCGAGATGGTTCCGGCCGGCGCCGGCTGGCGCGCCGCCGACAGCACGAGCGCGCCAACGGCCGGCTCTACCGGCACGTGCACGTCGCGCTCCCAAAGGAGCTCAACGCCGGCGAGCAGCGCGCCCTCGCGCGCTGTCTCGCCCAGGACCTGACGGCCGCCGAGCGGCTGCCGTACACCCTCGCCATTCACGAGGGAGAGGGCCGCAACCCGCACGCTCACGTCATGTGGAGCGAGCGCCGCAAACCCCGGGACTGGCTCCCCGGCCTCCGGGAGCTGTGGGCCGGCCGAGTGAACGACGCCCTGGCCCGGGCCGGCCGAGAGGAGCGCGTCGATCACCGGAGCCTCGCCGTACGCGCCGCCGCCGCCCTGGCCCAGGGCGACGAGGGCGTCCGGCCGAGCGAGTCAGCCGCGCCCTCGAGAGGAACCCTGCGCCCGAGCAGCCTCGACGACAAGAGCGGGAAGGGCCTGAGCTGCGGCAGTCCGGGATCGAGCGCATTTCGAGATTCGACCGCGAGCTGCGGCAGGCCATCGAGAGGGCGGCCGCGGCGCTCCGGGAGTGCGTCCGGGAACTCCGCCACGAGGTCGAGCGGGTCGCCCGCTGGATGCGGGAGATGCAGGAGCGGCAGCGCGAGGCGGAAGCCAGGCGCCAGCGTGCGGCGGAAGCTCAGCGGCAGCGGGAAAGGGAGTGGTCGAGGAAGCAGGAGCACGATCGCGACGACGAACTGTTGGTTTGCGGTGACTCGTTCGGCCGCGACGACCCCAGGTGGGGATGATGGCCAGCACCGAAGACCGGATGCGGGAGAACCGGCGCGTACTCGCCGAGATCACCAAGAGCGAGCGCACCGTGACTCGATTGCTCCACGGGATGCCCGAGCTGCGCAACGAGATCGATGCCCTTGCCGACACCGCGAGACAGATGCACACGGCGCTGAACCGCGCCTGCTGGGTATTACTGACGATCAGCTTCGTCGGTGGCGCGGGCGGCGCGGTGACGGTGCTATTGCTGAGCGAGTGAATCGGGTCCCTCTTCCGCTGAGCCGGAAACGACCGCACGGGTCCTGCAGGAGCCGGTCCCCGAACGTAGAACCGCCGCCCCCGGTTGCCCGGAGACGGCGGCAGTAGGTTGAAAGTCTGAGCCGTTGGCCCTAGTCGATGCAGTACCCCGCACCGTAGACCGGCCAGATGGTGACTTGCGGCGGATCGTCCGCCGTGTACGGTCCGCCGAAGCGACACACGATCACGGCGACCATCGGCAGCCAGCAGCTAGGGAACCAGGGATGCGGAACCCAGACCGGATCGACAGCGACCCGCGTACAGGACTCGCCGGCAGCCGTTGCCGGCGCAGCCAGCAACAGCGCGACGATCAACGCCGCGAGCAACGGACGGTGTAGCCGGGTCAGAAAGCAGCGAGGCAACAGTACAGCGCCAGAAAGCCAACGCCGAACCAGAACGACACCTTGTCGTCCAGTCTTCTGTATCCGTTCAGGATCCTCATCAGCCGCAGCCCTCCGATGCCGCTCCGGCCCAAATGGAGATGGCACCCGCCACTACGAAGACCCCGACCGCCGGCCCCATTCCCGCTGCAGACGCTATGCCGGCTGCCATTGCTATCCGCCCGGACCATCTTGAGATCCTACCCCATCGACCGCAGTAGTCAGGGGCCAGATACACAACGTCACCACCGCTGTTTGTACACCAACCGGACCCTGGGCCATCGCAGGCAGGCGGTTTGTCGTTGGCGTAAGCAAGGCCCGATCCCCCAAGAATCAGTGCGAAGAATAGCACGCTGAGCAGCGTGCCCCGTAGAGCTTCCTTCATTTCGTAGCCTCCTTCCCCGTTAGGGGCGTGGTCCTCCCCACGGCCCGAGACAGGCGACGAACTCGCGGCCGCAGTCACCGACAGCGCGGCCTTCCTCGATCACGCAGCGCCGGAACTTGTCCGCGCACGTCTCCGGCGGAGCCGGGATGAACCCGACGCCGCAGATGAAGACGAACACGCACAACGGCGGCACGATCTGCAGGGCCAGCGCGGCGACGGCCAGCGACCGGCGAACTCCCTTCAAGGTTTTCGGCTCCGTGGGCAGGCGCTACAGCCCGCCGTTTGCGGCCATTCCGCGAACGTTCCCGACTGTAGGGTTGAGTAGATGGCCGGTACGGTAGCTGCGCCCGGTCGGGTCTGTCAAGGAAGGCTCCCTGTGCGGCCAGGACCATTCCAAAGTCGCCGTGAAGTCAGGGCTGAGTTTTGGGGTATGGCCAGGTTGGCGGCACTTTGGCCCTGAGAGTCGAGTTGTCGGGTGTTTGCGGAAGGCGGTCGGTTTCAGACCTGCGGTTTTCGGTCGCTTTGGGTCTGGTCTGGGTCGTGGCGGTCGCAGTTCGGGGCGATGGTGCGGCGGGCGGCAGCCGTCGGCGGTCAGCCGGCGCCCCGGCGCCGCATCATTTGGCGCAGGGCGTCGCCCTGGCGGGCTGCGAAGTGGCGGTGGGCCTGCGGCATGTAGTCGAAACGTCCGTCGAGTCGCACGATCGAGATGGCGGCGTTCGCGAGGCAGGCGAGATGGCGGCGTTCGCGAGGCAGGCGAGATTGCGGCGGAGCCGTTTCGCGCGTACGCGGTTGTGGTCCTCGTCGTAGGTGAAGTCGCGGACGTAGTGGAGCCGGTTCTCGATCTCCCAGTGGCCCCTATTGAGGTTCAGCAGTTCGCTGGCCGATGCCCGTTCCGGTCCCAGCGAAGTGACGCCGTACACCGTTTCGGCGGAGGTCTTGTCTGAGCGAAGCAGATGACGCTCGCGCTCGATGCGGAAGGCCTGACGGCGATGCGGTATCGAAACGTGTTCGGGCGCGACGAGGTCGAGGCCGATCACCCGGCAGCGTCGCGTCTCGATGCGTCCGTGCGCCTTCTCGGTGGTTGCGTACTCGGTTGCCGCAACCTGCTTCGCATCCCAGTCGAAGGCGGCAAGGTCGTCGAGCAACTCCCGCCGATTGCCTTTGACCGTCATCAGGTAGAAGCCGCCGCGCTCGACGATCAACCGCGCTGTCTTGCGCTGCGTATGCAAGGCGTCGAGCGTCACCACCCGATCCTCGATGTCGAGGTGGCGCAGCAACTCGCGCACACCCTCGATCTCGCCCCCGGCGCTGTCGCAGGCCTCCTGGCCGCAGACCAGACCGCTGGCGTGCTCGACCGCCGCCACCAGCATCCGCTCGCTGTCCTTGCCCCGCATCCACTCCGCCGCGGTCGCCTTGCCGTCGAGAGCGACCGCGCCCTGCGGCGACCGGTTCTGGTCGATGAAGCGGCGCAGCGCTTCGTCGAGCATTTCCGGGGCGATTTCCGACAGCACGCGGTGGAACGACGCAGTCGAAGGCGCGACGTAGCGCTCCCTGCTCGGGCTCCAGAACGCCCGCACCGCCGCCAATGGGCCTGGGTCAGACGAGAACCGAACTCTCCGATCGCCACCACGCCGCGCACACCAGCCAGCTTCGCCGCCAAGGCGATCGCGAAGATCGTCGCCAACTGGTGACGGATGCCCCGCGCCTTGCGGTACTCCGGCACCTTGCGCAGAAACTCGTACAAGCTCTCGAGGCGCTCCACCTTCGGCGGCCGGGGCCGCTTGACCGCGAGTCCCCATTCCTCCTCGTCCTCGGGCTGACGCAAGGCCGCGCACGCCGAGGAGCACAACTCGCGCACCAGCACCGTCTTCGGCTCGCCGTGCTGCCGCCAACCGCCGCCCGGAATACGCGCGTAGCCGCGCGTCTTGCCGATCTCCTGCCAATTGGCCGCCCGGTAACACGTCCCCGCGAAACGGCTCGGGTCCACGAACGTCTCCGCCAGCAGCACCGGGTGGCCGGTCTGATCCTGCATGTCCCGAGACAGCCGCCGCAGCGACAGACCCAGCACACGCGAAGCGAGATTCGGAGTCCGGCAGCCCGGCAACACCAGAAAACGCGTGTTGTTGGCCACCAACCGAAGACGACGGAACTGCTGCTCCCGAGTCCAGCCGATCCAACGGTCCCTCGCCTGGACCTTGAACGAACCCGCGTGCCAACCGAGAAGTGCCACCCACGTCCCGTCCCGCAACTCCGCCACCTGACGAACGCCGCCGCCGACCAGACCGCGGAAACCCAGATAGTGCTGCCGCGACATCAACATGTCCCAACGCGCCGACTCGGCGCGATCCGTCACACGCCTAACCGAAACACCGCCCAGATCGACCGTAGACGAATCCTCCGACATCGCCGCCCCCTTCGCGGGATGATGCACTTTGTCAACGACTTTGGAACAGCCCTGCCCCTGTGCGCTACGCTGAAGGATGGCCCGCTACGGCCCGCGACCCGTCCCGTCGTAGGGTTGAGTAGATGCTCCCTCAGAGGGGATTCGTTGCGTCCTCCGTAGCGGGTCATTCCCCTCGGGGGGAATCGTCAGCGGCCGTTGCGCCCCGGTAGCGGGGTCAACCCGTGCTGGTTCAGCGCGGCCGACGAGGCGGCAGCGCCAAGTCGTCCGCGGCTAGCGGATCGACCTATCGGAGCCTGGCTCAACGGCCGGCCGGTGACGGACACCGCCGTCGCGGCCTACGTCGCCGCGCTGATGGACGACGGCTACGCCCCGGCGACGATCAAGCAGGCCGCGGCCGCGATCGAGGCCGGCGCCAGGGCGCAGGGTCAACCGGATCCTCGAGGACCCCTGGCCCGCCAGACGCTCGCCGGCGCGGTCCGCCGCAACGCCGGCGAGGGCGGGGCCAGGTCGCGGGTCTGCGCCGCGAGGACGCGCTTGCCGCGGCCGCAGCCCAGGGAACCGTCTCCGGACTCCGCGACGCGGCGCTGCTGCGCACGATGAGCGACGCCCTGCTTCGGTCCTCCGAAGTCGCCGCCAGCGGAACCGCTGACATCGAGCGGGGCGCCGGCACGGCCGCCGTGGCCATCGCCGGACGCTGGAAGGACCCTGGCATGGTGGTCCGTTACGCCAAGGCCCATGAGGCCGGCCGCGTCGCGGTGAAGGCATACTTCGGCGGGAAGAAGGCAACCCGCTCCCGCGCGCGCTTTTGGCGTTCTTGCTCGCAATATCACTGGAGCAACGCCGTTCTGGTGCTAGACTGCGCCGCTGCCTCGGCTCCGGCGTGACCGTAGAGCGGGCGACTGAACAACACGGGAAAACCGAAACATGGTGAAGATAAGACTCCGGCGCATGGGTTCGCGCCACAGACCGTTCTACCGCGTCGTCGTGTCGGACAGCCGCAAGGTCCCTTCGTCGCGGGTGATCGAGGAACTCGGGCACTACGACCCGCGCAAGGACCCGGTGGTGATCCGCCTCAAGACGGACCGCATCGACCACTGGGTTTCGCGGGGTGCGCAGGTCACGGACACCGTCCGGGGCCTGGTGCGTAGAGCTTCTGCCACGGCGGAATCATAGGGCGTGTCGGAGGTCGCCGATCAGCTCGCCGGCGTCGTTCGGTCGATCGTGGATCAACCCGAGGCGGTTCGGGTCGACGAGATCGAGGAAGAGGACGCGATCGTGCTGCAGGTGGAGGTCGCGCCGGATGAGCTTGGGCGCGTGATCGGACGCCAGGGACGCAGCGTGCGCTCGCTGCGCGCGCTGCTCGAGGTACGCGGGGCCGAGACCGGCGAGTACTACGAAGTCGAGATCGTCGAACCGGAGTAGCCACGGTTGAGCCGGCGCCGATCCCGGGCTCGAGGGTTCAGACGTGAGGATGAACAGGCGCTGCAATGACCCGTAGCGACGACTCGGAGATGATCGTCGTCGGCTCCGTCCTGCGGGCCCACGGGCTGCGCGGCGAGGTGCTCGTCCTGCCTGACAGCGAGAACCCGGCCCGCTTTGTGCGCGGCTCGGAGCTCTTCGTGCGGGACGGGGTCCAGCCGCGGCGGCTGAAGGTCGCATCGAGCCGGTCGCATCGGGGCCGGGAACTGGTTCAGTTCGTCGGCGTGTCGGACCGCGACGCAGCGGAGGCGCTCCGGGGCGCGCTGCTCGAAGTTCCGGAAGAGAGCGTGCCGGCGGCGGAAGAGGGCACCTTCTACTACTTCCAGCTCGTTGGCTGCCGGGTCGTGGACGGGGCGTTGGGCGACCTGGGCGAGGTCACCGAGGTGGTCGAGGACGGCGGCGGCGTGCTGCTTGCGGTGGCGCGGCCGGCTGGCGGCGGCTCGGTGCTCATTCCGTTCGTGAACCAATTGCTGCCGGAGATCGACGTCGAGGAACGTCTGATTCGCAGCGACCTGCCCAAGGGCTTCCTGGAAGCATGCGGATCGACGTCGTAACCATCCTGCCCGCGGTCTTCCGCGAGTTCCTGGAGGCGAGCCTGATCGGTCGGGCGAGAGCGGCCGGCCTGCTCGACGTGCGGGTCCACGACCTGCGCGACTACACGGACGATCCCCACCGCAGTGTGGACGACGAGCCCTACGGCGGCGGTGGCGGGATGGTGATGACCGCGCCGCCCTGGCTCAAGGCGGTGCGGACGATCGCCGGCGCCGACTCCGCCGCCCAGCGCATCCTGCTCTCACCGCAGGGAGAGCGCCTGGATGATGCGAAGGTCCAGGCCCTGGCGCACGAGGAGCGGCTGGTGCTCCTGTGCGGCCGCTACGAGGCGGTCGACGAGAGGGTGCGCGACCTGGTCGTCGACTCCGAACTGTCGATCGGCGACTATGTCCTGTCGGGCGGGGAGGTGCCGGCGATGGTCGTGATCGAGGCGATATCGCGTCAGGTCCCCGGCGTCGTCGGGCGGCAGTCTTCGGTCGCGAACGAGAGTTTTCGCACCGGCCTCCTCGACCACCCGCACTACACCCGCCCGCCGGTCGTCGAGGGCATCGAGGTGCCGGAAGTGCTGCGATCCGGCGACCATGCCCGCATCGACGCATGGCGCCGGGAGCAGGCGCTCGAGGCGACTCGCCGCAAGCGGCCGGACCTGCTGGGCGGGGAAGCCTCCGCGCCGGAGGTTGCGCGGAGGGCGCCGAACAGGCGATAATCCGCGTCCTGACCGCTTCGCGGTGTGCGAGCCTGGAGGCAAGAGCCGTCCGGTTCGCAGGAGGGACGCGAAGCCGCTACCGCTGATAACGAAGCCGCGGGGTCAGAACTGCGGCTCAGGCACAGGTGACACGCAATGCACGATCTACAGCAAGTCGAGCAGGAGTACGTGCAGCAGGGCCTGCCCGATTTTCGGGCCGGTGACACGGTCAAGGTCCACGTTCGGGTCAGAGAGGGCGCCAAGGAGCGGATCCAGATCTTCCAGGGCGTGGTGATCTCCCGCCGCGGCAGCGGCACCCGGGAGACGTTCACCGTGCGCAAGGTCTCGGGCGGCATCGGTGTCGAGCGGATCTTTCCGCTTCATTCGCCGGTGATCGGCCAGATCGAGGTCGTGCGCCGGGGCAGGGTCCGCCGCGCCAAGCTCTACTACCTCCGCAAGTTGCGCGGCCGCGCCGCCCGCATCGAGGAGCTCCGCAAGCGCTGACGAACTCGAAGTCCGCGACGGGTTTGGCGGCGCTGATCGCCGAGACGTACCGCTTGCGCCTGATGCGCGGGCTCGAGCAGCAGTTCGCGACCGCCGGCTACGGGCTTGTCGCCGGCGTTGACGAGGCGGGG
>Ga0209543_1001591_pt1 | contig 19562 bp, 16 predicted proteins | sample MesohylFT_FD_187296 | JGI IMG/M metagenome (GOLD analysis project Ga0209543, IMG submission 187296) | Host-associated microbial community of the marine sponge Aplysina aerophoba from Gulf of Piran - sponge mesohyl, lysed by freeze-thaw... | ecosystem: Host-associated > Porifera > Sponge >...
CGCCGTGATCGACGACGGGACGGCCTATCGAATCGGACAACGGGCGGGGGTGACCTGCACCCGCACACTGGCTCTTCTCTGCGAGGCCATGCACAGCGGCCTGGTGACACTGGATTTCGTGAGCCAGATTGCCGACGAACTGATCGCCACTGACTATCGCCTGCCATTCGGCCCCGGGGGGTTCAAGAACTGGGCGATCGAGAACGGATACGCAGGTTGAAGAGGCGCTGGCGGCCTACGACCGCATCGTGGGCCTGGACCTCACCGACGTCGCCGTGGACGGGTCGGCGCACAAGGCCCCCTGCGGCGGTCCCGGCACCCAACTCCGCCGCAACACCGACCGGTACCCCCACCACCGACTCGCCCAACTCGCTCTCGCCATCGTCCTACTCATCTGCATCAAACTCATCGACTGGCGAAACCGCTGGTCACCACCTATCCGCTAACGCTCTTAGGTGGATGCTCCTGCCGGCCTTGTGGGTGTGAACTCGGCGGGCAGGTGTTTGATGCCGTGTATGAAGGACGATGCCAGCAGGTCCGGCTCGCCGGTGGCGCGGATGTCGCCGATCTGGCTGAACAGCTCGCGGAACATCACCTTGATCTCGCGGCGGGCCAGGTGGGCGCCGAGGCAGAAGTGCGGCCCGGGTCCGCCGTAGCCGATGTGGGGGTTCGGGTTTCGCTGCACGTCGAAGGAGAGCGGGTCGTCGAAGACCGCCTCGTCCCGGTTGGCGCTGAGGTAGTGCAGCACGACCTGGTCGCCCTCGTCGAGCTTCTGGCCTTCCAGCTCGGTGTCGCGCAGCACGGTGCGACGCATGTAGGTGACCGGGCTGGCGATGCGGACGATCTCCTCGATGGCGCCGTGGGCCACGCCCTCGAAGTCCTCGGTCCAGATGCGGCGCTGGTCGGGATGGTCGGTGAGGTACACCAGGCCCCAGCCGATGGCGTTGCGGGTGGTCTCGTTGCCGGCCACCACCAGCAGGATGAAGAAACTGGCCAGTTCGGCGCGGGTGAGCCGCTCGCCGTCCACCTCGGCGTTGACGAGGATGCTGGTGAGGTCGCCGGTGTCCACCCCCACCTTGGATTCCGCCACCTCGTCCATCAGCTGGGTCAGCGCCTCGCCGGCGTTCAAGATGGCGGTGATGAGATCCCCGAACTCCGGCACGTACTCGGGGTCGCCGCCGCCCAGGATCACGTTCGACTGGTCGAACACGAAGTCGTGCTGGGAGGCGGGGATGCCCATGAGGTCGCAGACGATGCGCAGCGGCAGCCGGGCCGCCACGTCGGTGACGAAGTCGCATTCGCCCCGCTCACACACCTCGTCGACGATGAGGCGGGCCTGATCCTGTACCGAGTCCTCGAGGCGGGCCAGCATCCGGGGCGTGAAGCCCGCCGACACGAGCCGCCTCAGCCGGGCGTGGCGGGGGTCGTCCATGGCGATGATCGAGTTGAAGTACTCGTTGAACTCCTGCGGGAAGTCGTTGATGGTGACCCCGGACGCCGAGGAGAAGACCCGCGGGTTGCGCGACGCCTCCAGGATGGGCGCTTGGCGGCCGATGACCCAGGCGCCGGGGACCCGGATGCTCTCCAGGTCGCCGTAGAACTTGAACCCGGGATAGAAGGTCAGCGGCTGGGCGCGCAGCAACCGCAGGTCCTCCTCCACCTCGCTGCGATGCCGCTTCCAGAAGGTGTTGTGGATGGGGTTGTGCGGGTCCCCCTCGGTCGCGGGCGGCGGCTTGACCGCGACGCCGGGGGTGGTTGCAGAATCAGACGTGACGGCGGTCATGGCACCAACTCCGGGTCGGGTGAACGCGTGCCGCGTCCTCACTGTAGTGATTGGCCCGGCGTCGGGGACGGTGCCGTGTCTCGAGGTTCTCCTGGTTGGCGGGACCACATGAGGGTGACGGAGCGCCTGCACGCTCGTCGTGGCGACCGGTGTTGCGGCGGGGGATTGATCCGTCCGGGGACCATCCGGAACGCCGCACGCGGGCTCCGTGCCGGCGGGTGTCGGGTCAGGTTCGGGGGTCGCGGCGGGCGAGGCGCAGGGCGTCGCGCCACGACGTGCGGGTGCCGGTGCGCAGCAGGGTGGATTCGTATACCCGCGCCGCGAGGACGACGGTCCACCAAGTGGCGGCGAGCAGCAGGAGGATCGACAGCGCCAACTCCCAGGCGGCGACGTTCCCGGCGGCGACACGGATGGGCATGACCAGCGGCGACGACACCGGCACGAGCGAGAGCACGCGGGCGACCGCGGTGCCGGGCGCGGGGAGCACGATCGCCAGCCCGACGACGTAGATGCCGATCAGCGGCAGCGTCACGGGCAGCGAGATGAACTGTCCCTCCTCCATGCGCGACACCAGCGAGCCCGCCACGGCCAGGAGCGTGGCGTAGAAGCCGAAGCCGATGACGAAGATCGCCACAGCCAGCGGCACGACCGCCCAGATCGACACGGGCAGGGCCACGGCGCCGGTGATCGACAGCACCGCGGCCGCCGCCAGCGTCGTCACGAGGACCTGGATGGAGGCGACGGCGGTGACGCCGGCGACCTTGCCGATCAGCAGCTCGCGGGCGCGCACGTGCGCCAGCAGGATCTCCACCACCCGGTCGGCCTTCTCCTTGACGACCCCGGCCACCACGATGGTGCCGTAGACCTGCAGGCCCACGAACGTGAGCATCGTCAGGACCAGCCCCAGGCCCCTGGAGTTGAGCGAGGGATCGTCGTCGTCGAAGGTCGGCAGCCCTTCGCTCACGAACTGGTCGCGCACCGCCACCGGCGCCAGCAGCGCCTCGAGGTCCGCCTGCGCCACGCCCAGCAGATCGCCCCGCTCGGCGCGCACGGCCCGGCCGATGGCCTGGCGCAGCACCGTGCGGACCTCCTCGTCGACGCGGTCGTTCCAGATCAGCGTGTCGGGGGGATCGATGACCACGTCGAGGCGGCCCTGCCGCAGCTCGCCGGGAGCCGCCTCGATCTCGACGGGCACCCACGTGAAGTCGTAGGGCGACCGGTCGGGATCGGCCAGCAGTTCTGCAGCCGCCGTTACCGGCGCCAGATGGCCGACGCGCACCGTGCGACGTTCGGGGCCGGCATCGGCCAGCGCCGAGACGAGCGTCATGCCCACGGCGGTGCCCGTCACCAACAGGACGGTGGAGATGCGCCAGGTGCGGGTCCTGGTGAGCACCCCGAACTCGCGGCGGGCCACCTCCCAGGCCGTGCGCGCCCGCGCCCCGGCCAGGCCCCGCCCGCCACCGAATCGCCCGCCCACGCCCCTCCCAGGGTTCTGCCCGCTCACGCCCCTCCCCGGGTTCTGCCCGCTCACGCCCCGCCCTCCGGTCGCGGTCGGCTCTCGTCGTGCGGCGCCGGGCACGCCGGGGGTTCTGCGCACCGTCGGACCGTCCGCCTCCGGGGAGGCTGCCGCGCCGCGCTTCCGGTTGCCCGGGTTGACGGGCGCCGTGCTCTACTCATCGGCGCTGCGCCCGCCGCTGACGAGGTCGGCGAACACCTCGACCAGCGTCGGCGGCTCCACGGAGAACGTGGCGATGCGCCCCGCGGAGGCGGCTTCGGTGGCGATTGCCGCCAGATCGGCCCCCGCCGGAACCTCGAAACACGCGCCCCGCGCGCCGCCGGCCTCGACCGCTGTCGCCTCCCCGGCCCCGGCAGCCGTGCCGAGCGCCGCGGTCTCCCCGCCGCCGGTTCCCGTGGCCCCGCCGCCGGTTCCCGTGGCCCCGCTGCCGGTTCCCGTGGCCCCGCTGCTGGTTCCCGCGGTCGCCCCGCCGCTGGTTCCCGTGGCCCCGCCGCCGGTTCCCGTGGCCCCGCTGCCGGTTCTCGCATCCGCGCTGCTCGTCCCCGTGCTCGCGCCAACCGTCGCAGCCCCCCCGGCGCGCAGCCGTGGTCCCGGCGCCCAGCGCACGGCGGGGTCCTCCCAGGTGATCCGCACCACCCGCCGGGGTGTCCGGGCGCGCAGTTCGGCGACGCCGCCCGACGCCACCGTCGCGCCGCCGGCGATGATCGTCACGTCCTCGCACAGGTCGCCGACGAGGTCGAGCTGGTGGCTGGAGAACACGACGGCCGCCCCCGCCGCGGCCCGGGCGGTGAGGATGCCCGCCAGTGTGCGCGCCGCCACCGGGTCCAGCCCGCCGAACGGCTCGTCGAGAACGAGCAGGTCGGGGTCGGCCACGAGGGCCACGGCGAGCTGCACCCGCTGCCGGTTGCCGCTGGACAGCGACTCCACGAGGTCGTCGCGCCGGTCGGCCAGCCCCAGCCGCTCCAGCCAGTCGCCGGCGGAGGCGGCGGCCGCGGGGGCGCTCAGGCCCGCCAGCCGCCCCACGTAGGCGATGTGCTCGCGGGCGCCCATCCGCATGTAGAGGCCCCGCTCCTGGGGCATGTAGCCGATCCGGCGTCGCTGCTGCTCGTCGACCGGCCGCCCACCCCAGCGGATGGTCCCCCCGTCGACGGCGACGAGCCGCATGACTGCACGCATCGTGGTGGTCTTGCCGGAGCCGTTGGGTCCGAGGAAGCCGACGAGTTGGCCGGGGCGCACGCGCAGGTCCACCCCGTCGAGGGCCACGACGCCGCCGAAGCGCTTGCGCAACCCCGACACGACGAGGCCCTCACTCGCCGCTTCGTCGCCGGGATCCATGTCGCTCGCTTCGTCGCCGGGGTCCATGTCGCTCACGTCGCCGGGATCCATGTCGCTCACGTCGCCGCCTCCCCGCCGCTCGTCACCGGCGCCGAGGTGACGGTACCGGGGCCGCGGTGGCCGCCGCGACCTCGACCGGTACGGGGCGCGCGCCACTTTCTTCCCGAGGTGACGGTACCGGGGCCGCGGTGGCCGTCGCGACGGCTGCCCGCCCCCGCGGAGTCCGGGGCCTTGCGCCGAAACGCCGTCGGATGAGTCCTCGGCGCGATGACCTCCCTCCGGTCGATGTGGCTGGAAGCCAACAGCCCGACCGCTAGCACCGGGAGATTCGGGTTGGTCGGTGATGTTATCGACATGGTCTGTGTTATATATGAAGAAATACCTACTCATTTCGTCGTTCGGGGGAACCCCAGGGGTGTCGTGGGGTGGCTGGGGTTGTCGGTGCAGCGCTTGGCCGGCCGCGCCCGCAGCGGCGGCGCGCGCGGCAGCGGCGGCCTCGTGACCCTGGAGTGGCTGCTCGTGCTGGGCGCCATCGCCGGCATCGCCGCCGGGTCGTACCTGGCCGTGGACCGGGTCCTGGAGCAGGAGATCCGCCGCCCGGCGCCGCCGGGGGCGCGCCTGGTGGCCGCGGACGTCGTCGCCGCGGTGGTGGTTCAGGACGCCATCGATCTGGCGATCAGCCAATCGTACGACCCGGCGACCTGGGACAGTGTGCACAACCCGCCGTTCCGGGCGCGCTGCGAGGCCCTGGCGGAGGAGTTCGACGATGTCGTAGAGAGAGCGGAGTGGGTTTGGGGCCCTCCGGAGTGGACGCCGCACTGGCTCGACGGCGAGGATTCCGGTGGTAATGCACTCTTGCCGGGCACCCGCCGGAGTCCGGCCCGCTGCGATGTGGTGCCGCGTGTCCCGCCGGCGGGGTCGTGACCGCCGCCTCGCCGGACCGCTCGCCGTCGCGGCCGGCCACGCCGTCGGGTCCGTCGCGGCTCGCCGGATCGGCCGGCCCGGCCACGACGTCGGGTCGGGCCAAGCCGTGGGGTCTGCGTCGGTTCGCCGGATCGTCGGGTCCGTCGGGGTTCGCCGCATCGGCCGGGCCGGCCACGACGTCGGGTTCGCGCCGTCGCCGCCGGGCCGTCGCGCTGATCGTTCTCGCCGCGGCGCTCGCTCCGGTGGTGTCGGTGGCCTCCCCGGCGCAGGCGCAGGTTGACCCTCAGCCCGACTACGTGCGCATGCATCCCGATTCGGAGACGTTGGTGTTCATGCGCGCCAACGACCTGGTTACGTACCATGCGTGTGACTCACAGAGTGTGCACTGTGTCCCGGTCACGTCGACGTGCGGTCGGGTGAGCGAGGACATGCGCAAGCAGGTTGAAGCCGCGGAGCAGGCGCGCCGGACGCTGACCGCGGCGGAGGTGTACCGGATCGCGGATCCCGCTCTCGGCGGCGTCCCGCGGGCGGACGTGCGGCTTCAGCACTACCTGGAGCAACTCAAGGACGAGGGGGTGCTGCCGCTCCGCTACGCCCTCATCAACAGCGAAATCGATCCGGAGGACCCCTCCACGTACCGTGACCCGCAGGTCGACCGCTTGCTCGAGGCGTTGTACGAGTCCAGCGGCGACGTGGAGGAGTCGATCAAGCTGGTCCAAGCACTGGACGACCTCACCGCGTCCCCGCTCAATCCGTCGGATCCGTCGCTGGCGGGTATGACGATTGCCACGCTCCTGCCCGACTCGGCGAGAGAGAGAGCGAGCGAGTTGGCGACGCGGCCCGCCGGCACGCTCGATCCGGGAGAACTCGCGACGTTCATGGGCGACGTGCGGGAGGCCTTGCGGGTCGATCTGTCTCCGGCGGTCGTTTCCTCACTGGAGGGGTTGCACTCGCGGTTGATGCCCCAGACCAGCAATACCGGATTGGACTCGTTCAACCGCAGCATGCCGGCGGACGAGGTTCCGTACTGGTTGGTGGATCCGTTGGGGCGGATAGAGGGGTTCCTGGAGTTGCTGGGCCTCGAACCGCCGTCGATGGACTCCGTCGACAGCGTTGAGGTGGTCGACGGCAGCGGCACCCCGCTGATCGAAGTGTCGGACTACGCCTTGGTGTATCACCTTGATTTTAGTTGTCGCGTCTCATACCTCCGCGGCGACCTCTCCCTCGCTTTCGCGGATTCCGGCGGCGGCAGTTACGTGACCGTCGAGCGGGCGCTGGGTTCGATCGCCCCGGTGGCCGGTCGCAGCGCGGAGGCGCCCGGGGCGGGCGCACTCCATTCGGTGGCGGTCCACGATGCGGGCGGGAACTTGTTGTACCAGGACGACTCGTACGACTGGTACCGGATCCTGCCCCAGCCGACGCAGGGCGCCGGCAGGAGACAGGTCGAGGTCGGCAGCTCCGGCAGCTACCGCCTGGTGCTGGTGACGAGTCTGCGGCTCGAGCGGGACGGCGCGGTCTGGAGGGTGCTCGACTGGATCGGATCCGACGGCGACGGTCTTCCCGAGCCCGAACCGGTCGCCACCCACCCCGCGAGCGAGGTGGAGAGTGCGGTCCCAGCCTCCGTGCGCCAGCACGCCAGATCCGGGGTCGCTTCGAGCATTATCGGGGGGGCGATCGCGGTGGAGGCCCGCTATCGGCTCGGCGAGGCGGTGATCAACTACTGCCTGCGGGCCGAGAGAGCGCGGTTCTGCCCCAACCTGGGGCGGCTCACGGTCCTGGTGGAGCCGGAGGGCTGGGACGACGCGCGCGCCGTGGGTGTCGACGACGCGTTCCGGGTGGTGGTGGACCGGGTGGAGGGGCGGATCTCGTTGCTGCAGGAGCGCCCCGACGGCGAGCAGCCGGCGCCGGGCGACGTGGAACTCGACGGCCGCAGTCACGTGGTGCTGGAGAGGTTGTGCTGCCTCGACAGGGAGAATCGGGACTTCTGGTCGGTGGAGCTGGTGTTGCCGGTGATGCGCAACGACCGTGTGCGGTTCCTGCGGGCGGGGATGCCGCTGGACAAGGACGGCAACACGGTCCCGGTGGAGCGCCTCGACAGCGGCGACACGGTGAGTTGCTCGGTGGTCCGCTACTGCGGTTACGTCCGGCCGCGGGCTCTCGGCGTACCGTCCCGCCTCGCCGGCGGCCTCGATTTGGACGTGGGCGTGAGTTCTTACCGCAGGTCGCTGGAGTTGCGACTGTCGACCGATCCGACCTCGGAGGCCTCGGCGGGGTCGGCAAGGTTCCGTTTCCGCTACTGCCTGGCGCACCGTGAGGGTGATTGCTCGGCCTCCCCGCCGCAGTGCACGAGGGTGACCTACATCGAGCCGCCGCGGGCGCCGAACGCGGGCGTCGCCCCGATTCTCGGCGCCGCGTCGCTGTCCGACGTGCCGGTGTCGTTCTTCGAGGTGAGAGACGGCGAGGGCTGCGAGCAGACCGTCGCGACGGTGACCGTGCGGGTCGATGTGTACGGCGAGTCGTCCCCCCCCGATTCCCTGCCCGCCGAGGTGTGGGACGACAGCGAGCCGCCGGCGCCGCCCCCTCCGCCTCCGGAGGAGAAGCAGTGCTACGTCCCGCCGCGCACGTCGCTTTCTCACGAGAGGTTCACCGAGGCCGTCGAGTGGAGCGACCAGCGGCGGTGGTCGCTGGCGCCCGACACCGACGAGGGCAGGAAGCCCCCCCCGTGGTGCTTCCTGCCGGACCGGACGCAGCTGGCAAAGGGGGGCTATTGCATCGAGCCGGACAGTGACCCAGTAAGGCAGGATTGGGTCCTCCAGCACACCCAACCGTCCTACGGGTCCCGTTGGCGAGCGGGCGCCGACGGCAGCCCGCCCCACAGAGCAGGGCAGTCGCCCTCGGCGCGGCCCGACGATGTTACCGAAGAACTGTTCCTGGTCGGGCAAGGGTTGACCGAGGGCCCCGACGCGATCTGCCAGGGCGCGCGGCCGCGGATCGTCGGAGTGTGGGGCACCCATGTCGGCGCCCCCAACTGGCGATTCGGCGAGCGCGATTCCCCCGACGCCGACTGTCTGCCGTACCCCGAGCCGCGCGAGCACAGTTGCGACTACGGGCGTGATCCGGAAGGCGGGTCGGGGTTCTTGGACCAAGCGTCGAATCACGTCCCCGGGCTCGGCATCGATCCCAGCGGGCCCAGCCTCTCGCATCACTCGCTCGGTGCTGCCTGGCACACGAGCCTCGCCGCGGTGGAGCCGTGCGTCGGCGAGTCGGAGTGCGACGTGTGGGCGCCGCCGGTGCCGGGTTGGTACCAGGTCCGCATCGAGGTGGACGCACCCGAGGTCCACCGGCGGCACCATCGTTCCCACGACCACTCTATTCCTCCCATTGACGGACAGGACTACTGCCCGGAGGGAGACGCGGGGACGAAGGGCACATACATCAACCCACGGACCCGGATGCCCGGCGACAGCGACGTGTGGTACTACTGCTACACGCAGCTACCGGATACCGACGGCGACGGTCCCGAGGAGGCCCCGGAGCCTGTCCCTGTCCCGGCCCAGGGAAATCCGTTCGTCTTCGACGAGCTGATCTGGGTCGAGGCGCCGTACCTGGTGCTCTGAGGGCCCGATCGCCGTGCGTGCCGAACCGTCCCCCGGCCACCGGGGTCGCCGCGAGCCGCTGCGCCGCGGGTCTGCGCGCCGCGGCGAGCGGGGCGACACGCTCGCTTTCGTGGTGCTGTGGCCGGCGATGATCGTGGCGATCGTGCTGCTGGCGGTGCACACCTTCATCGTGGTGAACGCCCGCGCCGAGGCCTCCCTGGCGGCGTCCGCGGGGCTCCGCGCCGCCTGGCGGGCCGCGGCGGAGTCCAACTTGGCGCTGCACGGTCGCCCGACGGGCCCCGTGATATGGAGGGAACCCGACGAGGCCGCGGGGGGGCGGATTGCCGAGGCGGAGCGGCTGCGCGACAGGGCGGCCGACGCCGTCGAGCAGGTCGCCGGGGCGGAGGACGGGTGGCGCTGGTGGACCGGCGCGGTGGCCACCACCTACAGCGACTGGTGCCATCCCGCCGAGCGCCCGAACCTCACCCCGCCGCAGGTGGGCGTGCCGTTCCGGGGCGAGACCGGGTGGGTGCGCGTCGTGGTTTCCGGCGAGATCATCGGGCCGCTGTCGTGGCTCTGGCCCGGTCGCCTCGACCGCGTCTACGCCACCGCGGAGGGTCCCGCCCTGCTGCGCGCCTCGCCGGCGGCGCGCCTGGAGAGGCCGGGCGACGGCGCCGCGGTGGTCTTCGCCGCCGACGAGCCGGGCCGCGCGCCGCTCCGCGAGCGCTGGGCCGACGCCGGCCTGCCGCGGTGTTGAGGCCCGTGACGTCCGGCGAGGGTGCGGCGAGGCGCCCCGAGCGGCGCCGCGGACCAGGTGTGGCGCCGGCCTGCCGCGGTGTCGCCGGCACCGCGACCCGCCGAGCCGAGCCGCCTCGCCCGGCACCGGCGCCCGTGCGGCGCCGCGGCGAGGGGGGCAGCGCCTCCTACGAGATGGTGCTGCTGCTGCCGGTGCTGATGCTGATGGTCCTGTTCGTGCTCTGGGCGGGCCGTACCGGCCAGGCTCGCCTGGCGGCAGATCTGGCGGCGGAGGAGGCGCTGGTGGCAGCCGCGGTGTGCTGCGACCCGGCGGACACCGAGCGGCGCGAGCAGGTGGTGGCGACCCTGCTCGGCGGGCGCCCGGACCTGGACTTCCTCTGCCTCGACGAGCCGTGGCCGCTGGCCGCCGACGGCCGGTTCGTGTCGCAGACCGAGTTCTACTTCGAGGACGCCGACGACGGGTCCTCCGACGACGAGCCCGACGGCGCCGAAATGGGTGTGGGCGTGCTGGGGCTGGGCTTCGGCTGCACGACCGACGGGGCGGTGGGCACCCTCGGCGGGGTCCTGCCGCCGACGGAGATCAGGGCGCGGGCCGCCGAGGTGGTCCTGCTGGAGCCGAGGCCTGCCGGAACGGCGACCATCAGGCCGTCGCTGCGTATCGCCACCACCAACATCACCGCCTACGAGCAGTTCGATGTGGCTTCGGTGCGGCTCGTGCTGGACCGTCCGGCGGGTGACGACGGGCTCTCGTTGTGGTGGCTCACCGAGCGGCACCAACTGCCCCCCAACGCGACGGCTCGCCTGCCCGGCAACGAAGCCGAGTTCGGCTACTGCCCCAACGACATCGACGACGAGGGGGACTCCTACGTTCCGGGGAGTTTCACGGGCCGCCACCGGGACTACGCCGACAGTTCGGGCCAGGTGCTCTTCCAGGGCGGCGAGACGTCGGCCACGATCCAGGTGGACCTCTACAACGACTGTCTCTACGAGCCCGAGGAGCGTTTCCGGGTCAAGCTGTACGGCGTGAACGAAGCGGAGGTGATCGTCGACAGCCGGGAGGCCAGCCGGGAGGCGGTCATCACGATCCGCAGCGACGACCTCCCGCCGTACCTGTTCCTCGTCGACCCCGACGGTCGCCCCGACGACCCCGACCACCCCGTGGGCGACCGCGAGGTGCAACGGGCCGAGGGCGAGGATCTGGCGTTGGAGCTGCAGTTGGTGAACGACGAGGAACAGCCGCAGAGGATCATCAGCGGCCGCGAGGCGAGCGGCAGCCTCGACGTCGTGACCGGCGACAGCACGGCCTCGGCGGCGGCGGTCCGTGACTGCGCGGCCGACTACGACTGGACGCCGGCCGGTGCCGACGGTCGCTTCGCCTTCGCTGCGATGACGGCCGCGCCGCGGTCGGCGCTCGGGTTGAGTTTCCCTGTCGACAACGTCTACGAGGGCGACGAGATTCTCATGCTGGAGATCCGGGATCCCATCGACGCCCGACTCCTCCCCGACGAGAACAGCAGCCTGCTGAGGATCGTCATCCGCGATGACGTGGCGAGGCCCGACCTGCTCCTCGTCGACCCCGACGACCCCGACGATCCCGTCGGCGACCGCGTCGTGGAGCTGCGCGAGGGCCAACACCTGGATCTGCGCGTACGGCTGGTCGGCAGCCTCGACGGCACCGACCCTGTGAGCGCGCGGGCGTGGGGGTTCGAGTACTCGGCGAGCGATCCTGCCCCACCGGCCGTCCCGGCGGTCGCGGGGAGCGACTTCGCGGCGCTGCCCAGCGGCCCCGTCCGGGTTGAGGCTTGCGCCTCGCCGCCGTCGGCGCCGGAGAGGATCCGGATCCTGAGCGACGGCGTGGACGAATCCGACGAGGAGAGCTTCGTCGTCACGGTTTCGATCCCGCGAGACGACCCTCTGGACGACTTCCTGGACTTCACCGCCGGCGACGCGAGCCGAGAAAACCCCTGGTCCGTACTGAGGGTCGTGATCCTCCCGGACCAACCCTAAGAGGCTGGTGAGCAATGGCCGTTTCGCTGGACCCACCCCGTCGTGAAGCGCACGGCCAGGGCGTCGTGAAGCCGGTCGACCGTCCCCGCCCGCCGCGCCGGGGCCGGGCGCCGCGTGACTGCGCCGGCGGCGCCGTCAGCCTTTGGGTGGTGCTCATGGTGCCGGCCCTGGCGCTCGCCGGCGTGGTGGCCATCGCCGTTCCCCAGCGCATGGCCGCCGAGGCCACGGTGGCGGAGACGGCCGACGACCTCGCCACCCTGGCGGTGGCGTGGCGCGAGGCCTCCGGCGTGGAGCGCCGCTCCCTCGACGGCTTCCCCCCGGACTGCGACAGCGCCTCCGACGAGTTGGTGGCGGCGCGGTGCCGGGCGCTCTGGCAGCCGATCGTGACCGACCTGGGCGGCGTCGGGGTGGACACCGAGTCGGTGTCGGGCTTCTACAGCGACTCCTACGTCACCGCTTCGGACCTCGACTCCGCCTCCCGCCTCCCGTGCCGGGTCCGCGGCACCTCGGTGGTGCTCGACGCCACCCACGTTGCGCTGGTGGCGGACTGGTACGGCGGCTGGGCGGCGTCGCAGGTCTGGCCCGACGGGGTGCGCCTCGGCGGCGAGGCGGTCGGGCGGCTGAGCGTCCCGTTCGCGAATCTCGGCGACCTGAAGGATCCCACTACCGCAGCGGCAAAGGGCAGGACGAACGATTGCGGCGACCGGCTGGACGTGCTCAACGACTACGGCGAGCCGGGCTGGCTGCGCGCCGACCCCGCCGACCCCGACGCCGGCTTCCCGGGCCGTCAAATGTCGGAGTCGGTGTCGTTCCGCACTCCGTTCGGTGTCGTGCGCGACGGCCCCGACGGCGGCTAGCAAGCTGCTGCGTGGTGCTGCGGATTGCCTCCGGCGTCATTCCGGCGGGGGCCGGAATCCATGGTCCAGCGGTTCCGCCGGCGTCCGGCGTCGATTGCTCGGCACTCTCCTAGCGGTTCGGCCGTGGTGCCGCCGGGCGGGTTCGTGGGCGGGGTGTCGGCCGTGGCGCAGCCGGGTTTCGGCGGGTTCGCGGGCGGGGTGTCGGCCGTGGCGCAGCCGGGTTTCGGCGGGTTCGTGGGCGGGGTGTCGGCTGCCGCTCTGCCGGGCGGGTTCGTGGGCGGGGTGTCGGCCGCCGCTCTGCCGGGCGGGTTCGTGGGCGGGGTGTCGGCCGCCGCTCCGCCGGGCGGGTTCTGGTGATGGCGCAGGCACTGGTGTGGGCGGCGGTGGGCGTGTGGGCCGTCCTGGGCGTGCACGTGTCGATCACCGACCTGCGGCACGCCATCATTCCCCGGCGTGCCGTCTGGGTGGCCGGGTTGGCGATCGCGGCGCTGCTGGGGGCCGCCGCCTGGCTGCTGGGCGACCCGTGGCGATTCGCCTGGGCCGTCGTGGGCGCCGTGAGCCTCGGGCTGCTGCTCGAGGTCGTCTACCGGCGGTGGCCCGGGCGGCTGGGCTACGGCGACGTGCGGCTCATCATCGCCAACGGCCTGCTGGCGGGCTGGTGGGGGCTGGAGTGGTCGTGGTGGGCGCTGTGCGCCGGGGCCACCGCCGAGTGGCCGGTGGCCATGGTGGTGCTCGTGCGGGAGGGGCGCCGGGCGCGGGTCCGCTGGGCGCCGGGTCTCGTCCTCGGCACCGCCGGGGTGCTGGCGTACCGGCTCGCCGCCGTCGGCCCGACGGGCTGAGGGTCACACCTCGGCTGGGCCGCACCGCGCCGGTCCCGGCGGGCTGAGGGTCACGCCGCGGCTGGGCCGCACCGCGCCGGTCCCGGCGGGCTGAGGGTCACGCCGCGGCTGGGCCGCACCGCGTCGGTCCCGGCGGGCTGAGGGTCACGCCGCGGCTGGGCCGCACCGCGTCGGTCCCGGCGGGCTGAGGGTCACACCACTCGCCGGGGACTCCGGCTGCGCGGGTGGCATGGCGATTGGCGACATACAATGCACACGTTGTGGTGATTTCAACATCACAACGGAGATCGGCCCCGGTGGCCACCGTACGGCGAACGGGGGGGGGTGCCGTTCTTACCGCCCTCGGGTCTCGACGCCGCCGGACAGGAGGAGGGCAAGTGACCGACACCGAGACACCCGACCCCGAACCGCAGGCCCTCGGCCCCAGCCGGGCGCGCGGCGGAGGACTGTCCGCCTCCGGTCGCCGCATCCTGTTCATCGCGCTCGGCCTCCTGATCCTGCTCGGCAGCGTCGCCGGCTTCTACCTCACCAGCGACGCCTTCGACGAGCGCACCGAGGTGCTCGTGACCGCCGTGGACATCGCCCCGGGGGCCTTCGTCTCGGCGGCGGACTTCGAGGCCGCGTCGGCGGCCATGGGCGAGATCCCGCACATCCCCTGGACTCCCGAGGCCGCTTTCACCTTCGAGGGCTGGGTGGCGGTCGAGGCCGTCTCCGCCGGCTCGGTCGTCACCGGGGACATGTTCGCACCGCCGGACACGACACCCGTCGGCGACCAGCTCGAGGTGGTCGTGCCTCTCGACCTCAGCTACAGCGTCACCCCGGTGTCGGCGGGCGACACGGTTCTCCTCATCGACCCCGGCGTCGAGCCCAGCGTCGGCGATCTGGGCCGGCCCCGGCGGGTGATCCAGTCCCTCGAGTTGAACGACTTCGACGGCGAGTCGGTGCGGCTGCTGGTGCCGCCCGAGGAGTGGATCGAGTGGAAGGCGCTGCCGGAGATCCTGGGCGTCTCGCCCCAGGTGCTCCCGGTGTCGCTCGGCGGCGACCCCACCGAGGTCGCGGAGCGTCTCAACACGATCTGGCTGGCGGAGTACCTGGCCGGCGTCGCCGCCGTCACCCCCGCGGTGGTCGAGGAACCGCCCGAGCCGGCGCCGGGGCCCGGCGAACTGGAGGTGCGCGTCCCGATCGACGACTCGCTGGCGCCGGAGGGCCTGGACGCCGGTGACCTGGTGCTGCTGGTCGATGCCGGTCTGCGCCCCGCGGGAAGCGTCCCGGGCCGCCCCCGCTCGGTCATCGGCAGGCTGGAACTGGAACTCTTCGACGGCGACGAGGTGCGGCTCTTCGCCTCTCCCGACGAGTGGGCGCGCTGGGCGGCACTGCCCGAGACCCTGGGCGGGGCGCCGCTGGCGCTGCCCGTGCCCGACGGTTCCGACGTCGACGAGATGACGGCGCGCCTCGACGCCCTGTGGCTGGCCGAGTGGGAGGCTCAGCTGGAGGAGGTGGAGTCGGCCGCCACCGAGACGGCGACGCCGCAGCCCGGCGAGTTCCTCGTGACGCTGCCCCTCGACGCCTCCCTGTCCTCGCGGCCGCCCGGCAACGGCGACCAGGTGCTGATCCTCGACCCCGGCGCCGGCGGCCTGGAGGACGACGGCGGCCGGCCGCCGCAGGTGCTGGAGTGGCGCGTCCTGGAGGGCTGGGACGGCTCGGTGCTGCGTTTCTGGGCCGAGGCCGACCGCTGGGCCTACTACACGTTCCTGCCCGAGCGGCTCGACGCCACGCCGCTGGTGATGGTGGTCCCCGAGCCGGTCACCGACGACACCGTCGAGGATCTGCTGCGCGACGTGAACCTGGCGCTGCTGCGCTGGTTCCCGAGCGAGCTGGTCGAGGGCTGACCGGTGCTGGCGCTGGTCAGCCCCCGCGGCGCCGCTCTGGACGCCGGGTCGGTCGGCCTCGCTGTTGCCCGCGCCTGGGCCGGGGCCGACCGGCAGGTGCTGTTCATCGACGGCGACACGGAGGGCTCCGCGCTGGCCGATCGTCTCGGCACCGCGACGCGCGCCGGCTATTCCCCCGTCGAGCGGGGCCTGCCGTCGCTGATCGCGGTCCGCCAACCGCTGACGCTCAAACTCCTCGCCGACCACTGTTTCGATCTCGGCACCGACCCGGGGTCGTTGTGGAGCCTGTTCGCGCCGTTCCATCCGGCGGGCGCCGCCCACGCCGCCGGCTGGCTCGCCGAGCGGGTCCCGCAGCTCCGGGACCTGGGTCGCGAACGCACCGTGCTGGTGGCGTCGAGTGGCCTGCACGCCGACAGCCCGCTGCTGCCGCTGCTCCGGGCGGCCCGGATCGTCGTGTTCCTGGCACCGGCGCAGACCCCCGAGCAGGTGACGTCCCTGGGGGAGCTGCGCGAGGCCGCGGGGCTGGCGCAGCCCGGTCGCCAGCACGGGCTCCTCGTCGTCGAGGGCTCATCGTCCATCGCCGACGGGGTGATGCGGACCGCCTCGGGCGTGCCCGTCGCCGGCAGGCTTCCCGTGCTCGAGGACGAGGGCGTGCTGCGCCTGCAGGGCGGCCGGCGCGAGCGGATGTTCGCCCGCGCCGTCGGCGACCTGGCTGAGGGCCTCCTGTCGCTTCTCGACACCGCCGCCGACGCGGCCCGGTCGCCGCGCCCGGATCTGGCCCTCGTGGAGTCCGCCCCGGCGTCCCCGGCCCCCACCGGGGGAACAGGGGACGGCGTCGCTGCCGCCGCCGATGCACCCGAGGTCCCCACGTGGGTGGCCGGCGGCCGGGGAGCGTGACGATGGCGCTGCGCGAGGACATTTGGGGCACGGTCCTGCCGCGGGTGCAGGAGCACCGCCTCGACGCCGCCACCGACGGTCTCGACGTGGTGGAAATCTGCCGGCAGGTCGCCGGTGAGACGATCGCCCGCCGCGAGGCCGAGGAACTGCACTTCGCGGGCCGGGTGCTCACCGACGAGGACTACGACTGGCTGTGGGACCAGCTCACGGCGCTGCTGGGCGCGGGTCCCATGGAGCGGTTCCTGCGCCGCCAGGACGTCGAGAACATCTACCTGTTCGGCCCCCGCAACGCCGTCCTGGGCCTCGCCGGCGGGCGCCAGGAGATCGTCAGCGAGCCCGTCTTCGCCGATGAGGACGAGATGATCCGCTACATCGCCCACCTGGCGACCACGCACGGCCAGACGGGGCGCCGCTTCGACCAGTCGGCCCCCCTGCTGGATCTGCGCCTGCGCAGCGGCGAGCGCATCTTCGCGGCGATGGCGGTCTGCGGGACGCCGTTCCTCACGGTGCGCTGCCACCGCCACCGCACGATCCGGCTCGAGGATCTGGTGACGGGCGGGTCGCTGTCGGAGCAGGCGGCGGCGTTCCTGCGCGCCGCGGTGCGACCGCCGGCGCCCTCGAACGTCCTGGTCTGCGGCGCCCTGGGGGCCGGCAAGACGACGCTGCTGCGCGCCCTGCTGGCCGAGGTGGGGCCCACCGAGATCGTCTGCACCCTCGAGCAGACCTTCGAGCTGTTCTTGGACCAGTCGCACCCGCTGACGTTCTCCGTGGAGACGCGCGAGCCCAACAGCGACGGCTCCGGCGAGATCACGATGGAGGAACTGGCCAAGCGGTCGCTGCGCTCGGGGGCCGACCGGGTCATCGTGGGAGAGTTGCGCGGCGCCGAGGCGGCCACGTTCCTGTCGGCGTGCGGCACCGGCTCCGACGGGTCGATGGCCACGATCCACGCCTCCTCGACGCGCCAGGCGCTGGCCCGCCTCGTGCGCTACTGCCTGGCCTCGGGCGTCGCGGGCGCGCAGTCGGCGCTCATCCAGGAGGCCGCGGAGGTCATCCACCTGGTGGTGCACCTGCGCGGCGACCCGCGCACAGGCTTCCGCGGCGTCAACACCATCTCCGAGGTGCTGTCGTCCGACGGCGACCGCTTCGAGATGAACGACATCTTCGGGCGGCCCCGGCGCGGCGACCCGCTGACGTTGCTGGGCCGCCCCCGCAACCCCGAGGTGATCGAGCGTGTCGTCGAGGGCGGGCTCGACGTCACGGGCTGGGCCGGGGAGGCCTGACGCCCCGTGCTGATGCCGATCATCGTCGGGGTGGTCTTCGCCGTGGGGCTGGCGGTGGTGGTCCTGGCCGCCACCGGCGTCCTGAGCCGTGAGCGGCCCGCTGCCGGCGAACGTGCCGAGGCCCGGCGCATCGAGCGCGAGGAGCGCGCCGAGGCCCGCCGGGCCGGCGGTGGGCGCCGGCTGGGTGCTGTGGGCATGGCGCAGATCGCCGGCGGCGTCGGCGGCATGGCGCTGGGGTTCTGGGCGACGGAACTGCTCGGCATGGCGGTGCTGCTGGGCGGCCTCGGCGTGCTGCTGCCGCCGTTCATGGCGGCGCCCCGGCGCCGGCGGCAGCAGTCGAAGGAGGCCTTGGCCTGGCAGACCTGGACCCGCCAGCTCGCCGAGTTGGCCCGCGCCGGTGCCGGCCTGCAGCAGGCGCTGACCGGGAGCGTGGCGCACGCTCCCGCCGAGATCGTCCGCACGGTGGCGAACATGGCCGCCACCGCCGAGTTCCGCGGCCTGGACGTGGCCCTCGACGAGCTGGCGGCGGCCGGGCGGGTGTGGGAACCCGAGGTGGCGGCCGGTCTGCGCATGGCGGCGACCGCGGGGGGGTCGGTGGCGGGGCCGCTGCTGGACCTCGGCGAGCGCATCGGCGACGTCGTCTCGCTGCACCGCACCAAGACCGAGGCCGTCGTGCAGCTCTGGACCCAGACGATCGCCCTGCTGAGCCTGGCCGCCGGCGTCGTGCTGCTCATGTACCGCAACAACCCGCAGTACTTCGAGCCCTACCGCGCCGGCGCGGGACAGCTCGTGCTCGTCGGCATCGCCGGTGTGCTGCTGCTCTCGCTGGGATTCCTGGTGTTCCACTCCGTCGTGCGCGAGCAGTACTCGGTGCTGGTCCCGGCCCGCCGGCGCAGCCGGGCGAAGGATCCCATATGAGCGCGCTGGGCGACGTCGGCCTGTTGACGATCGGCGCCGGGCTGGTGTGGGTCGTCGGGCCGGGATGGCCGATCCTCGGGTCGGGGGGATCGCGGTGAGCGCGCTGGGTGATGTCGGCCTGTTGACGATCGGCGCCGGGCTGGTGTTCTTCGTCGGCGTGGGGTTGCTCGTCTGGGGGATCCGCAAGCCGCGTGTCGGCCCCCGGCCGAGCCGGTCCCGGCAGGTCTCCGCCGGCGAGTCTCTCACCCGGGTGCTGCCGCAGGTCAACGAGAGTCAGGAGCAGAACCTGCGCCTCGCCGGCATCACGCCCGCCTCCTTCGCCGTCCAGCGCGTGCTGGGGCTCGTCGGCGGCGCGGGCGCCGGTGTGCTGCTCAGCGTGATCACCGGGCGCGGGTTGGTGGGGACGATCGTCGTGGTGGCGCTCGTGGCGACGTTCGGCTGGTTCCTGCCGGTGCTGGGCGCCCGGTCCACGGCGGCCGCGGCCCGCGCCGAGCTGGACCAGATCATCCGCATGTGGGTGGTGCTCGTCGCCCAGCAGGTTGCCGCCGGCGCCGAGCCGGGGGTGGCCATGCTGAACGCGGCACGGGTCGGCAAGCGGCCCGCCTGGCGCCTGCTGTACCGGCACCTGCTGGCGGCCCAGCAGGAACGTCGCCAGCCGTGGGAGGGCCTCGCCACGCTCGTGGAGCGGTACGGCGTCTACAGCCTGGCGCCCGTCGTGTCGGCCCTCGGACTCGCCGTCGAGCGCGGCACCCGCGTCTCCGATGCGGTGCTCAACGCCGCCCGCTCGCTCTGGGAGAACACGGTGTCCGCCGAGCGCGAGAAGGCGTCGCGCCGCGCCCAGATCGTCGTCCTGCCCGCCACCGGCGTCGCCCTGGCGCTGGCCGGCATCCTCATCTACCCGCCGTTCACGTCCCTCACCGGCGGCGGCATCACCGGCGTCGGCTGAGCCCGCGCCCCCCTGCGGC
>Ga0209543_1001598_pt1 | contig 19477 bp, 22 predicted proteins | sample MesohylFT_FD_187296 | JGI IMG/M metagenome (GOLD analysis project Ga0209543, IMG submission 187296) | Host-associated microbial community of the marine sponge Aplysina aerophoba from Gulf of Piran - sponge mesohyl, lysed by freeze-thaw... | ecosystem: Host-associated > Porifera > Sponge >...
CTTCCTCGCGTGGTGCCCGCCACTGCTCGTCATCGCGCCTTGCCGACGACGAAAAATCCTCCGCATATTATGACGCCAATTAACCAGACACCACACTAGCGCCCGGCCGCGATCTTCACCTCGAGCACGCCGATGCCCTCCACCTCGCCTTCCACCTTGTCGCCGACATTGAGGAAGATGGGTGGAGTCCGGGCGAAGCCTACCCCCGAGGGCGTTCCCGTGCTGATGATGTCGCCGGGCTCCAGGGTCAGGCCGTCGGACAGCGACTCGATGGTCGCGGGAATGTCGAAGATCATGTCCCGGGTGTTGCCGTCCTGCATGGTCTCGCCGTTGACGCGGCATTGCAGCCTGACCGCCTTGGGATCGGGCATGGCGCTCTTGTGCACGATGCTGGGTCCCAGCGGGCAGAAAGTGTCCAGCGACTTGCCCTTCCACCATTGCAGGTGCCGGCGCTGCAGGTCACGGGCGGTCATGTCCAGACAGACCGTGTAGCCGAAGATGTAGTCGTTGGCCTTGGCGCGGGGGATGTTGCGGCCCTTCCGGCCGATGACCACCGCCAGCTCCACTTCCCAGTCGATCTTGCTGGTGGCCGAATGGGCGAGCACCTTGCCCTGGTCGCCGATGACCGCGGTGGCCGGCTTGGTGAAGAACACCGGCACCTCGGGCGTGTTGAGCTGGACTCCCCGCGCGCGCACGCCCTCGTCGATGTGTTCCTGGTAGTTGACTCCCAGGCAGATGACGTTCTTTCGCGGCGAGGGAATCGGCGACAGCAGCCGGGCGCGGTTTCGTTGTACCAGCATCCCCGCTTGGGCGAGTCTGCGCATGCCCTTGGTATCGAGCCCGCCGACGTACTTGGCCGCCTTCCTGGCGGTCGTGACGGCCTTGGCGCCGGCCTCGATAAAGGCCTGCATGCTGTCCAGATACGAGGCGGTGCTCCCCGGCAGATAACGCCTGCTGACCTCCCGGAGATCGATGATCTGATCGTCCCCGGTCATCACCCCCAGGCGGGTCTTGCCGCGGAAACTGTACGTAACGAAGCGCATCGGCGAACCTCCTCTCCGCTTCCGGTGGATCGTTCGCGGGTCTCTCCCGCTCTCTGTCGATGTCTCTGGAGACAAGCGTTCCGAAGAAAAACGCCATATTCTCATAGAGAAGCGCCGTGCCGATGTCAACCCGCCGACGCCGTCGCGATTGCGGCGCCACGAAATTGCACGCCCGGGTGGGCGGTGTTACCCTTCCCGGTGTGAAACGAGCCAAAGGACAGCGCACCGCCATGGAGGTGGGGGACCGCGTCCTGGTGAAGGGAGACTTGCGCAGGCAGGTCATGCTGGTAGCCAGGGTGGATGTTCCTCACTCGACCCAGAAGGTGTTCCTCTCGCGGTCGGGCGGGGACTTCACGGTGGGCCTCAAGATCTGGAAATCGGACTACACCTGGAGCGAGAAGAACCAGATGTGGGTGTCGAAACGCTGACGGCGCTTTCGCCGGCCTGATCGATGGCGCAGGACCTGGAAACGCTCCTGAAGGGCCTCCGCGAAGGTAGCGGGCCGGCAATCATGCTGCTCCATGGCGACGAGTTCCGCGTCCGCGGAGCGAGCCGCGCCATTCTGAACCTCATCGCCCCCGATTCGGACCGCGCCCTCGGCACTTCGGCTTTCGACGGCCGGAGCACGTCCTGGGACGAGATCGAGGCCAGCCTCATGACCCCGTCCCTTTTCGTCTCCGCCTGCTCGGTGGTGGTGGAAAACGTTCCCTGGTTCGCACCCGCCGAGCGCAAGGTGGATCTGCTGGACAAGTCCCTGAACCTCTGGGAGGAGGGGCGGCGGGACGACAGCGGACGCGCCTTCATGGCGTTGTTGCGGTCGGAGGGGTGGACGCGGGAGCGGTGGCTGGAAGCGGCGGACGCGGCGCAATTGGCGGATACCGTCAAGGATTACCGGGCACATGCCCGGGAGATCCAGGCGGTCTGGCAATACTGCCGCGAGCAGAATCTCACTCCGGGCAATCCCAAGGCCGACGAACAAAGCCGGATCCTGCAACTGCTGGAGCGGGGGCTGCCGGACGGCTGCCGCCTGTTGCTGCTGGCCCCTCAGGTGGACAAGCGCGGGCGTGGCTACAAGCAGTTGACCCGCCAGGGCTGCGTCGTCGACCTGTCGGTGGAACGGGACCGGAGCGGGCGCATCCGCCGCGAATCCCTCGCCGCCTTTCTCGATCAGCGCCTCCGCCGGGGGCGCAAGCGGATCGACCCGCAGGCCCGGGAGGTGGTGCTGTCCCGGTGCGGCAACGAGCTCTGGGCCGTCGATCAGGAGATCGAGAAGCTGCTCCTGTACGTCGGGGAGGCGGAGACCGTGGGCGTTTCCGACGTCGAGGAGATCTTCACCGACCAGTCGGAGAGCTGGGTGTTCGACCTGACGGATTCCCTGGGGGAGAGGGATACGCTCCAGGCCCTGGGCTTTCTCAGGCGCCTCATGGCCAACGGCGAATATCCGCTGCGGGTGCTGGGCGCCATCGCCAGCCAGGTGCGCCGCCTCCTGAGCGCCCGCCAGCTCCTGGACCACGAGCTGGCCAGGGTCTGGCGCCAGCGCATGTCCTACACCGAGTTCCAGCAACGGGTCCCCGCCGATACCGAAGGCCTCCCCACCAAGAGCCCCTACGCCAACTACCTGACCTTGCAGCGGGCGGAAAGGTTCACCCTTTCCGAGCTCAAGGGATTTCTCCGGTTGATCCGGGAGACCGATGAACGCCTCAAATCCTCGGGCCACCAGCCCCAGGCTGTAATGGAAAGGCTGATCCTGGAAATGTGCCGCCCGTGAACGGGTCTGGTTGATTCTTCTCGGTCGCTAAAGATCCCGCGGGTCGCGCCGATTCCTACTCTCAAGGAGTCGAGTCAGGATATGGTGCGAGATTTTTTGCGGCGGCTTTCCGTTCCGTTGGCGGCGCTTCTCCTGGGGGCCTTCGTCGCCGGTTTCTTCGTCCATCTCCTGTACGGGCGTTGGGCCGGGCCGGCGCCGTGCGCGGAGCCCTTGCCCGGCGCTTCGGCTTCCGCCACGGATCCGTCCACCCCGGGCGACCTGCCGCTGGTGGACGTGATGGAAGTGGAGCGGCTCCAGGAGTTGGCGGGCGTGCTGGCGCGGGTCCGGGGCCGGGTCCACCGCGTCGGGCACTCCTCCAGGAGCAACACCTACTTCCTGGACTTCGGCCCCTCCCGATCGGCGTTCACCGCGGTCATCTTCTCCTCCGCGGCGGACGGCTTCCTGCGGGAGAAGGCCCATCCCAAGCAGTTCCAGGGTCAGGAAGTGGAGCTCACCGGACGGATCAAGGACGACCCCAAGTACGGCCTGGAGATGATTTTGGAGAGCCCGGCGCAGATCAGGGTGCTGCCGTGACCCCGGCGGCTTTTCTTGGATCGTCGGGCGTTTTGGGCTAAGCTCCGCGCTCATGGAGAACCGTCCACAGGAACGCTGCATGGTGTGCGCCAAGGTCGCTCCGCTGAGCGGCGGCATCTGCCAGCCCTGTAGCGAGAAGATCCGCGCGGAGGCCCAGGGAGGCCAGCGGGACATTCGCGACCGCTCCGACCGGGAACTGCGGAAGCACGGGGTCAAACCGGAGAAATAGAACCACGGTCCGGCTCCGGAGTGGCCTGGTGCAGGCCGCCGGGCGGCGCGAATGACAGGCGATCCACGACACTTCGAATCCATCGGCAACCGGCTGGGATTCCGCGCGCAACCCTCGGGCGATCACGAGCTCAACCTGGTGTGGCGCGGCGGACGCTTCCCGGCCCTCCTGTGCCTCGGCATCGCCGTCTTTCTGCTGCTGCTCTCGGTGCCGGTCTTCCTCGCCATCCTCGCCCAGGGACTCGACAGCGCGGTGGGAAACCTGTGGTACTTCCCGACCATGAACGCGGTGCTGTTCGGGGTGGTGCTGTTCCTGCTGACCCTCAAGCGCGAGATCCGTATCGACCGGCGCACCGGCACGGTGTCGATGCGTCGCAGCAGCCTGCTGATGAGGCGCCGGTTGACCGTGGAGTTCGACGAGGTCCGGGCCCTGAGGGTGGGCGACGACGAGGTGTACAGCGGATTCGCCGTGGCCGGTTCCACGGCGGGACAGAAGTCCTTTCCCGCCCGCTCGCTTCGTCTGCTGCTTTCCGGCTCGCGGTCGGTGCTGCTCGATCGGGGCGGCGGCAGGCGGCTCGACGAGCTGGCGGCGCGGATCGCGAGCTTCATGGACAAACCGGTGGAACGGGTCCCGCGCGGGAGTTCCGCGGCTCCCGGCGGGGGTTGACCGGCCACCCGATTCTTCCTATAACAAGGCGGCGTCCGGGTAATCTTCACAGACCCCGCCAAGCAACGCCAAGTAACGAAATCTCACGATCGGAGACGGATTTTCATGGACAAGAAGATCAAGTTTCGCGTCAACGGGACGGAGCACGAAATGGAGGTGCCCACCAACCGGCTGCTGGTGGACCTGCTCCGCTACGACCTGGGCCTCACCGGAACCAAGGAAGGCTGCAGCGTCGGCGTGTGCGGCGCGTGCACGGTGCTCGTCAACGGAGAAATGGTGAGCTCGTGTCTGGCGCTGGCGGTATTCGCCGATGGCCAGGACGTAACCACGGTGGAGGGGCTGGCCCAGGACGGCGAGTTGCACCCGGTGCAGCAGAGCTTCATCCGCTACGGCGGCTTCCAGTGCGGCATCTGCACCCCCGGCCAGGTGGTGGCGGCCAAGGCGTTGCTGGACCGCAACCCCAGGCCCAACGAAGAAGAGATCAAGGATTGGATGATGGGGAACCTGTGCCGCTGCACCGGCTACTACAAGATCATCGAGTCCATCGAGAAGGCGCACGAGTTCGCCAAGTAAGGGGTCCAAGGAATGATCGCTTTCGACTACCGTACTCCCGGAAGCCTCGAAGAGGCTTATTCTGATCTCAAGGAACTCGGCTCCGACGGCAAGATCATCGCTGGCGGCACCGCGCTGGTCATCATGATGAAGCAGCAGCTCCTGCAGCCGAGCTGCGTCATCAGCCTGCGCAACGTGGCCGGGCTGAGCGACGTGTCGGAGAACAACGGCGGCGTGCACATCGGCGGCCTCGTGTCTCACGCGGCGCTCGACGCCTCCGCGGTGGTGCAGGGCAAGCTGCCGATGCTGGGCGCGACCTATCACCACGTGGCCACGCAGCGGGTGCGCACCATGGCCACGGTAGGCGGCGGTCTGGCCCACGCCGATCCCAACCAGGATCCGCCGCCGTCCTTCATCGCTCTGGGCGCCAGCTTTGAGCTGAGCTCCGCCGGCGGCACCCGCACGGTGGCGGCCGAGGATTTCTTCAGCGACTACTATGAAACCGTGCTGGAGCCGGAAGAGATCGTCACCGGCGTCAGCGTGCCGCTCATGGCGGCCAACAGCGGCGGCGCCTACCTGAAGTTCCTGCCGCGTTCGGCCGATGACTACGCCACCGTCAGCGCGGCCGCGGTGGTCACGCTCGACGCCGCCAAGACCACCATCCAGGACGTCCGCATCGCCATGGGCAGCGTCAACACCACGCCCGTCCGCGCCACGGCTTCCGAGGCCGTGCTCAAGGGGCAGCCGGTGAAGGCCGAGGGCCTTCGCGAAGCCGGAGAAAAGGCCAAGGAACACACCGACCCGGTCAGCGATTTCCGCGGTTCGGGATCCTACAAGACGCAGATGGCCGCCGTGTTCGTTCGGCGGGCGCTCGAGCAGGCCATCGCCAACGCGTCCTGATCACCGAAGGGGAAGGGGAAGACAGAGTGAAATTCAGTCAAAGTGCGATGGTGCCGGCGGGCCGTGAGCCCCTGTGGCAGCTCCTCATGGACATCCCCAGGGTCGCCACCTGTCTGCCGGGCGTCGAGGGCGTCGAGCAGGTCGACGGCGAGACCTACCAGGGAACCCTGAAGGTCCGCGTGGGACCGATCTCCTTGAGCCTGCAGGGCAAGATCGTCCTGGAGGAAAAGAACCAGGATGACTGGCGCGCGGCGCTCCGGGCCGAGGCCGAAGACCGGCGGGTGGCCGGCGCCATGCGCGGCAAGTCCACCATGGAGCTCAAGGAGGTGAACGCAGGCGAGACCGAGCTCACGGTGGAGACCGACGTCAACATCCTCGGCAAGATCGGTGAGTTCGGCCAGCCCATCATCCGCAAGAAGGCCGACCAGATGCTCACCAAGTTCATCGACAACATCAAGAAGGAACTCGCCGCGAACTAGTGCGCTGAAGTTTGTATGTTCTTGAAACGAACGGGCGGCCGGTAGATACAGAGACTACCGGCCGCCCGTTTGCGTCCGGGGTCGAAAACATGGGTCGAGTTTCCGTGAAGCACATACTGGCATCCCTTGTACTCCTGCTCCCCGCCCTGGCATTCGCGGACCATGAGCTTGAGAACCGCGATCTCCGCAAGGGGCGGGCGCTATACGCCGTACACTGCGCTTCCTGTCACGGGGCCAAACTTGAAGGCCAACCGAACTGGCGGCGCCCCGGAAAGGACGGCATCAGGCCCGCCCCGCCGCACGACGAGACCGGCCATACCTGGCATCACGACAACCAGTACCTCTTCGACTACACCCGGCTCGGCGGCAAGGCCCTGTTCGAGGCGCGTGGCCTGCCCGAAATCCCAAGCGGCATGCCCGGGTCCGCCGAGGAACTGACCGACGACGGGATCTGGGACGTCCTCGCGTATATCCGCTCCACCTGGCCGGACAAGATTCGCCGAATCCAGGCCACGACCAACCCACGGCACGAGCGGTGACCGCTTAACGCCTGCGTGCCTTACGTATCAGCCCTCGCCCGGCTCTCGCATCCAGGCCGGAATATCCCGCGCCCCATGCAGTACGCGCCAAACATCGACCTCCGTCGCCCTCTCGCCGCTCACCGCTCACCGCCGGCCGGCTTCGCGGACTCGATCGCGGAGCCGGTCGAAGTAGTCCGCATCGGCCGTGACCGCCTGTGGGGAGGCCGCACCTTCGAGAAGCAGGTCGCGCAAGCGCTGACGGTCCTGATCCCTGCGGATCAGTTCGCGGACATACTCGCTTGAAGTGCTGTAGCCGCGTGCGCTGACCTGATCGTCCACGAAGGACTTGAGCGCCTCGGGAAGCGATATGTTCATCGTGCTCATGGGCCGACGATAGCGGCTCTGGCAAAATTGGCAAGGATTGCCACTAGTCAGATCACCGCGCTCTCACCCAGATATCCGGCACCCCTGGGCCACTTGTGATAATGTGACCGTGACGGTGGCGCTGACCCGCGGCAAAGACGAGGAAGACTAATGGCCAAAGAGAGCATTTCGCAACAGTCCGTGTCCGCTCGTCCCAACGGCGAGGAGGCCGCACTCCGGTCCGACGATACCATCGAACGTGTCGAGACCTATTGCCTGGAGCTCCCCTATCGAAATGCCGTGCAATTCCGCTCGGTGCGGGAGGACAGCGGCGCCTACATCATCCTGCGCCTCGTGACCCGGAGCGGGGCCGAAGGCATCGCCGAATCCGTCGCCCGTCCGTCGCATTCGGGAGAGGATCCGAAACTGTTGGCGTACGCCGTCCGGACCTTCTTCGCCCCCTTGCTCGAAGGTGCGGATCCCTTCGCCCACAACGACATCCACGCCCGGATCAACAAGGTCAAGGGCGCGCGGACGGCACATGCGCTCATCGACCTGGCGCTCTGGGACCTCCGCGGCAAGCTGCTCGGGCAGCCGGTGTGGCGTCTCCTGGGCGGCGGCCAGCCGGCGCGGGTGCCGGTGGGCTGGATCGCCCACGGCAATACCGCGGAAGCCATGACGAAACAGGCGGTGGAAGCCATCGAGGTGCGCGGCTTTTCCGCGCTGAAGATCAAGACCTGGAAGCGCTCCCGCGAGGACGTCTCCATGATCGGCGACATCCGTGCGGCGGTGGGAGAGAACGTGGTCATGTGGGCCGACTCCAACGGGGCCTATACCGAGACCGAGGCGCGCACGATCCTGCCCGACCTGGCCCAGCACGGCATCGCCTTTCTCGAAGAGCCCTGCACCTTCCGCGACCCCCTGCGCATGGCCGCGGTGGCCGCCGACCTGCCCATCGCGCTCCTCGGCGACCAGACCTGTGGCACGGTAGATGCGGTGTACCACCTCATCAAGATCAACGCCGTCGGCGCCGTGAGCGTCAAGCTCCGCCGCACCGGCATCACGGACTCCCTCAAGATCATCGCGCTTGCCGACGCGGCCGGGTTGCCGGTGGTCATCGGCACGGACTCGGAGTCCCGCATCGGCTCGCTGGCCCGCATCCACCTGCGCGCCGCCGTCCCTAGCCTGTCGCCCTGGCCCACGGAAACCCACTTCTTCCAGAAGCTGGGCGACGACACGTTCGTAGGCGACTTCGACTTCAGCGACGGCGGCATCCTGCCCACCGACGCCCCGGGCTTCGGCGCCGCCCTAGACTGGAAGAAGGTCGAGAAGTACAGCACCTAGGAAATCTGCTTGCTCGCCACCGCCCGGGATGGCGTCTTTGGGGATGGCGCCCTTCGACTTCGCCTCGCTACGCTCAGGACGAACGGGTGTAGGGTTCGCCACGCTCGGGGCGAACGGATATAGGGTCATTTGCTACGCTCGGGATGAACGGGTGTGGGGTTCGCTACGCTCAGGGCGAACAGGTATAGGGCCGTTCGCTACGCCAGGACAAACGGGTGTAGGGCCATTTTCCCATTGGTCTTGAGGAGAGTCCGTAGCCCACGGTGCAACCGTCGGAAACCCTTCCGTTCGTCCTGAGCGTAGCGAGTCCTGAGCTTGTCGAAGGGCGAGCGAAGTCGAAGGGCGCAAGCCCCTACACTTCCGCCACAAGATCCTTGTATGACAGCTCGGCCCTCGGATAGGTCAACGGACTGTGGCTCATGCCCAGCCCGACGCACGCCTCGGCGAAGCGGATCGACACTGCCTTGGTATTGAGCACCGGCACGCCCGCGCCTTCCTGCAGATCGGCGGTATCGACGACGTAAGGGATCAGCGCGCCGCCCAGCGGCACCACGCATTCCGCGCCGGTCTCATCGACCAGACTCCGGATCAGCCCGATGGCGGTTTCGGTGATCTCGGCACGCCGTTCCTTGATGTCCGGACCGTAGATGTCCAGCGCCCGTATGTCCGTGACCATATGGTCCATCCCGATGGTCCGCAGCAGCCGCCAGGTGTAGGCCACGTGCGAGGGCAGCGGCACCGTAATGCCGATCCGGTCCGCCAGCACCGCCGCCGCATGCACGGTGGTGCGCAACGGCCCGATCACCGGAATCTTGACCACCAGCCTGCCGCCGTCGACCCCGGGATCGAAGGTGTTCGACTGGATCACCGCGTCAAACCCGTTCTCCGCCGCCCAACAGATCTTCCGGATCAGAGAAGGCGTCTCCATCATGTGATCGAGCCCGTTGAGCATCTTCTGGTTCCCGGTCACGTCCTCCACCGCCGACCCCGCGAAGTTGTCCGGGAAATGCACCTCCACCCGCGTCCCTTCCGAAGCATAGCTGTTGAGCAGCTTCTCCACCGAGGCGACGTCGTACTTCGCCGAATCCTTCGGCGCCTTGTTCAGAAACATGATGCGCATGGTCGTTCTCCCTTCAATCGAGACGTTGGGGGTCACACACCGATCCCCTGCGAGCAGGATCAACATCGGTTCCCTTATATACACTAACGGAGGCTGTCACGAGGTCGGGAAATTGGAAGCCTGTCCGACAACCGGTTCCATGCAACAAATACAGTTGCCAACTGTTGTGGTATCAGTTAGTTACTGACTGTGGATCAGTTATCAACTGTATATGATCATGCTGTTTTCGTATCCCGAACTGGATGACGACGAGAAACGGGTAGAGGCGGCCACGGCTCGGATACGGGCCGATCTGCGTCACTACGTCGTCACGGAGCCGCGTCGCTGGACCGGTCTGCTGGCCCGCATGACCCGGGCTCGCGCCCTCATGGCCTCCAATAGCGTGGAGGGCATCAAAGTGTCTGATGAGGATGCCATCGCCGCGATTGACGGTGAAGACCCGGCCAACACCGACCGTGAAACGTGGCGGGCTGTCGTAGGTTACCGCGAGGCGATGGACTACATCCTCCAGCGCCGGCGGAGCGCGTCCTTCGCCGTCACGGAGGACGTGCTCCTGGCCGTCCACTTCATGATCTGCCAGTCGGATTTGACCGCGCATCCGGGTCAGTACCGTCCCGGGTGGGTTGGGGTGAGGAATACCAAAACCGATGAGGTGGTGCACGAAGGGGTAGACCGCGACCAACTGGAGCCTCTCATCCATGAGCTTCTGGACTACGTGAACAATGAGGATGTCGAGTCGGTCTTCCTGCGCGCGGCCATGACCCATCTGAACCTCGCGCTGCTGCATCCGTTTACGGACGGCAACGGGCGAACGGCCAGGTGCATCCATACCGCGGTGTTGGCGAGCGACGGGATTGTGGCGCCGGCCTTTTCTTCAATCGAGGAATACATCGGGCACAATCAACAGGGCTATTACAACGTGCTGGCGGAGGTCGGCGGCGGCGCGTGGAATCCACGGCGCAATGCCAAGCCGTGGGTACGTTTCTGCCTGGGCGGCCATTACCGGCAGGCACAGACCCTTCTCCGCCGGACCCGGGAGTTGGAGAGGGTCTATGCAGAGCTTTCGAACCTGGTGGAGTCCAGAGGGTTTCCCGACCGCACGGCCATGGCGCTGCTCCAGGCGGCCTTTGGCAGCAGGGTCAGGAACTCGTCGTATCGAGTGAGCGCGGATGTGTCCAACAATCTCGCCAGCCGGGACCTGAAGATGCTCGTGGATGCGGACCTTCTCGTCTCAGAGGGCGAAAAGCGGGGCCGCTTCTACAGGGCGTCCCCGACCGTCGCCGAGATTCGCCGGACCTTGCGCCTCCCGAGACAGGTAGACGATCCTTTCGACCCGGCCGGACAGCTTCAAAACTCTCCCGGTCAGGCAAGCCTGTTCCCTGCCAACTGACTCCAAGTTGCGGTCGTAGCGCCCGGATGCGGGCTGGCCGGCTCCTCTCGCCGCTTTGAGCCCGATCTGATAACGTCGTCTGAAGGCCCGTGAATCACTCTGAAATCAATTCGGATGCACCGGTGACGGTCGGAACGGAGCGGAAGGGCGAAAATCCTTCGGCGCGGCTGCGGGAGATCGTCGGCCGGGAGTGCTCCCGGGGCGGACCGCCGGGCATCGTCCGCGTGGAGACCGTGCTCCCGCGCATCGACGCACTTGCATGGCTGCGGGCGCAGGAGGCCGGCGTCGCCAGGTTCTACTGGGCGGGCAGGGACGGCGAGCATGAGGTGGCCGGTACCGGCGTCGCGGACGTTGTCACGGGCGCGGAATCGGACGCGGTCGACTCGCTGTTCGAGCAGTTGCGCGCCCGCCTCGAGGCCGGCGCGACGGCGGCGCGGTACTTCGGCGGCATTCGCTTCAACGGGGAGTGCGCCGCGGCTGCGGCCTGGCGGGACTTCGGCGGCTACCGGTTCGTGTTGCCGCGGTTCGAGCTGAGCCAAAGAGGCTCCGACAGCGTGTTGGCGTACCAATGGCCGCGTTCCTCCGCCAACGTCGACACCCTGATGCGCGAGATCGACGCGCTGGTCTTCCCGGAAACCGCGGCCGCGTGCGTCCACCCCGAGGCTGCCGGCCGCGACGATCTGCCTGACAGGGCCGGGTGGGACGCCGCGGTGGCCGGCTCCCTCGCTCTCGTTTCCGCCGGAGACCTGGACAAGGTCGTCCTGGCCCGCAAATCCACGTTCGCCTTTGCGGCGGAGCTCGACCCCCTGGCCTGCCTGCAGGCGCTGTTGCCGGGGGCGGAGCACTGCTACCGGTTCTGCTTCGCACCCGCCCCCGGCCGGGCCTTCCTCGGGGCGTCGCCCGAGCGGCTCTACCGCCGGGAAGGGCATCGGGTCCTGTGCGATGCCATCGCCGGCACGCGCACGCGCGGCGACGGCGCGTCGCTGGACCGGCAACTGGAACGGGATCTCATGGGCAGCGACAAGGAGCGGCGGGAGCAGGACTTCGTGGTCCGGGGAATCCACGAAAGCCTGGCGCCGCTGTGCGGCTCGCTGAACGCCGGCGTCGCCCCGTCGGTGGTGAAGCTGCGCCAGTGCCAGCACCTCATGAGCACGTTCGAGGGCGCGCTGCGCGACGGCGTCGGCGACGCCGAGCTCCTGAAGGCGCTGCACCCGACCCCTGCCGTGGGCGGCTACCCCACCGGCCCCGCGGTCCGGGAGATCGGCCAACGGGAACCCTTCGACCGCGGCTGGTACGCGGGTCCCGTGGGCTGGGTGGGCCGCGACGGCGCCGAGTTCGCGGTGGCGATCCGCTCGGCGCTGGTGGAGGGCTCGACCCTCTCGGTGTTCGCCGGCGCGGGCATCGTGGCCGGGTCGGTGCCCGGCGAGGAGTGGGACGAGCTGGACTACAAGATCAGCCACTTCACTCAGGCCCTGAACCTTCCGCGATGACTGACCTGCAGGCCGCCAACGTCAACCACCTGTGGGCGACGCTGCTGATCGAGGAACTCGTCCGCAACGGCGTCGACACGTTCTGCGTCGCGCCGGGCTCCCGCAGCACGCCGCTGGTGGTGGCGCTGGCTCGAAACGGCCGCGCCCGGACCGTCGTCCACTACGACGAGCGCGGCGCGGCCTTCCACGCCCTCGGCCACGGGCGCTTCGCCGGCGCCCCCGCCGCGGTCGTCACCACGTCCGGCAGCGCCCTGGCCAACGTGTGGCCGGCGGTGGTGGAGGCGTCGCTCGAGCGGATTCCCCTGCTGGTGCTGAGCGGCGACCGCCCGCCGGAGCTGCAGGACGCCGGCGCCAACCAGACCATGGACCAGGTCAAGTTCTTCGGCGGCTACGCCGAGTGGTCGGCGACCCTCCCGTGTCCTTCCACCGGCATCGATCCGGCGGTGGTGCTGACCACGGTGGACCAGGCGGTGAGCCGCGGCCGGTCCGGCGGCGCCGTGCACATCAACTGCATGTACCGCGAACCTCTGGCCCCCACGGGTCAAGGGGAAGACTTCGAAGCCTATCTGGAACCGGTGCGCGCGTGGCGCGACGCGGACCATCCTTACACCCGTCACACGAGCGCACCGGCCCGCCCGGAACCGGAACTGCTGGCGGATTTGGCCGAGCTGGTTACGCGCCGACCGCGCGGCCTCGTGGTCGCCGGCCGGCTGGCGGGTCCAGCGGAGTGCGCGGCGGTGGCCGACCTCGCCGAGGCGCTGGGCTGGCCGCTCCTTCCCGACGTGACCTCGGGGCTCCGGCTGGACAGCAGGCCCGGGACCGCCGTGCCCTACCAGGATGTCTTGCTGGGCTCCCGGGAGTTTATGCGGCAGCACCCCATCGAGGCCGTGATACACGTCGGCGGCCGGTTCACCTCGAGACGGCTGCCGGACCACCTGGAGGCTGTCCCGCCGAAGGACTACGTTGTCGTGGACCAGCATCCGGACCGCCAGGACCCCATTCACCGGGCGACGAGGCGGTTCCAGCTCCCGGTGGCGGAGTTCTGCGGCGCCTTGAGGAAGGCGGTCGCGAATGTCCGGCCGGCTGGTGAAGCGGTGAATGCTCCCGCGGTCAGGGAACCCGGTGGAGCCCCGGACGCCGGCTGGCTGGCGAGCTGGCAGCGGGCGTCGGCGCACGTCGGCGAGCGCCTCGATGAGCTGCTGTCCCAGGACCGGACCCTGAACGAGCCCAAGGTCGCGCGGCTCGTCTCCCGCCATATCGGCGCGGGCGAAGGGCTGTACCCGGCGTCGAGCATGCCCGTCCGCGACCTGGACACCTTCGGCCGCGCCGGGCCGGAGCCGCCGGTGGTGACCGCCAACCGGGGCGCCAGCGGCGTCGACGGCACCATCGCCACCGCCACCGGATTCGCCCGGGCCCTGGGCCAGTGCGCCACCCTCATGATCGGCGACCAGGCGTTCCTCCACGACCTGAACTCCCTCCGGCTGGCGCGGACCCTCGACACGCCGTTCGTCATCGTCGTCTTGAACAACGACGGCGGCGGCATCTTCTCGTTTCTCCCCATCGCCGGCTTCTCCGACGTCTTCGAGCGCTACTTCGGCGCCCCCCACGGCATGACCTTCGAACACGCCGCCGCGCAGTTCGATCTCGAGTACGCCAGACCGTCCACCACGGACGAATTCGTCGACGCCTACGGCCAGGCCCGGGTCCGGGCCGGCGCCACCGTCATCGAGGTCCGGACCGCGCGCCGGGAAAACGTCGACCTGCACTTGAATCTGCGAGAGGCGGCGATGGAAGGGCTCTGACAGGTTGTTGAAAGACTCCGTGTGGCGCCCTTCGACTGCACTTCGCGAAGCCTGTCCTGATCTCGTCGAAGGGCTCAGGGCGAGCGGAATGTTCATCTGACTTCCTTGACTCATTGACCGTTCGCCCTGAGCCCTTCGACGAGCTCAGGACAGGCTGCGCGAAGCGAAGTCGAAGGGCGCCGACCCATGTCGTGGGAGTTATAAACAACCTGCTTCGGGCGGGCTATTCTGGTCACGTAGACAAGGACACCGGATTGGCGGAATCCTATCGACTCCATTACGAGGCGCGTGGCAGTGATGAAGACACGAGCCCGCCGCTGTTGTTCCTTCACGGCTTCATGGGCTCGGGCCGCGACTGGATGGAGACGGCGGAGGCGTTGCCCGGCCACCGCTGTATCCTCGTGGACCTTCCCGGCCACGGCCGGAGCGCCGGGTGCCCCATCGGGCTCTATCCGATGCCGCGGACGGCACTCGCACTCCTTGCGGTGCTCGATGAGGCGGGCCTGGAGCAGTGCATCCCGGTGGGCTATTCCATGGGCGGGCGGCTGGCCCTTTACCTGGCGTTGGCCCACCCGGAACGTTGCCGCGCCCTGGTCGTGGAATCGGGGTCGCCCGGGCTGGAGTCGGAGCGGGAGCGTGAGGAGCGGCGCGGCTGGGACGAATCCAAGGCATCCGAGCTGGAACGGGACGGGCTGGATACGTTCCTGAACAACTGGTACCGGCAACCGCTCTTCCAATCCATCCGGCGCAACGAGGTCCGTTTCGCGGCGTTGATGGAGCGGCGGCGGCAGAACGACCCCGCGGGCCTAGCCCAATCCCTCCGTCTCGTGGGGACCGGCTCCCAACCCTCTCTATGGCCGCAGCTCCCCGGGATCGGGTTCCCGTGGCTGGCCATGGCCGGGGAACTCGACTCCCGCTACAGAAAGACCACACAGGACATGGTAAGCCTCTCCGAAACGGGTAGGCTCGTGACCATCCCGGACGCGGGCCACAACACGCATTTCGAGAACCCCGAGGCATTCTCCCGCGCGTTGGGGGAGTTCCTGGCGTCCCTACCGGCACGGGCGGGCTTTTGAAGGATCGGTTCTCCCAAGCGGCGTACACTTCGTGCCGGGCCGGTTGTGGGAGCGACCGGGACAGCGGCTTTGAGTCGTATACTCTTGACGTACATCGTCCGTCTTGTCATCTTGACAGGAGATGATCCGCGGCTATCGAGACAGGAAGACGCGGGCGTTCGCCGAAGGACGGCCGGTCAGGGCGTTCCGGAGTTTCGAGAACCAAGCGGCGAGACGGCTGGCCATCCTGAACGCTGCGCCTTCGCTCGATACCCTAAGGTCCTTGCCGGGCAACCGCCTCGAAGCGCTTCGAGGCGACAGGGTGGGCCAGTACTCCATTCGCATCAATCGACAGCGGAGACTGTGTTTCGAGTGGCCGGACGGCCAGGCGGGACCGGACAACGTCGAGATCGTGGACTACCACGTATGACAAGGAGGAGGGCCACATGTTCATGAGAGCTGTCCATCCCGGCGAGGTCCTGAAGGGCGAGTTGGAAGAGTTGGGGATCACCCCGACGGAGTTCGCGCGGCAGATCGACGTGCCCCCCAACCGGGTTAGCCAGATCATCGCCGGCAAGCGTTCGGTCACCGGTGACACCGCGCTACGCTTCGGTCACTGGTTCGGCAGCGAGCCTCAGTTCTGGCTCAACCTTCAGGCCCAGTACGACTTGGTTCAGGCCGACAAGGAAACCGGCGCCACGATCCGCCATCTTCCGACGAGGGCCGGCATTCCGGGAAAGGGAGCCGTTCCGGAAATCGCATGACCAGAGAGCCAAGCGCCGGGAGGCGGATATCCCGCCGCGTGTGCTATATTCCAGGACGCGGGTCACGGGACATTGGCGCCGGGAATACGCTGGGAGCAACATTGAGGTTAGAGCATGGCTGCAATCGAATGGACCGAGGCGGGACAGTACACCGACATCAAGTACGACAAGACCGACGGCATCGCTAAAATCACCATCAACCGTCCGGAGGTGCGCAACGCATTCCGGCCGCTGACGGTGGAGGAGATGATCCAGGCGCTGGACGACGCGCGGAACGATCCGACAATCGGCGTGGTGATCCTCACCGGCGAGGGCAGGGAGGCTTTCTGCTCCGGCGGCGACCAGAAGGTGCGCGGGGATTCCGGGTACAAGGACGGGGCCGGCGTGCACCGGCTGAACGTGCTGGATTTCCAGCGCCAGATGCGCAGTTGCCCCATGCCCGTCATCGCCATGGTGGCGGGTTACGCCGTGGGCGGCGGCCATGTGCTTCACGTCATGTGCGACCTCACCATCGCCGCCGACAATGCCATCTTCGGACAGACCGGCCCCCGGGTGGGCTCTTTCGACGGCGGCTACGGCGCCACCTATCTCTCCCGCATCGTGGGACAGAAGAAGGCCCGGGAGATCTGGTACCTGTGCCGGCAGTACAATGCCCAGCAAGCCCTGGACATGGGGCTGGTGAACGCGGTGGTGCCGTACGAGCAGTTGGAGGAGGAGACGGTCCAGTGGTGCCGCGAGATCCTCGCCAACTCGCCCATCGCCATCCGCTGCCTCAAGGCCGCGTTCAACGCGGACTGCGACGGTCAGGCCGGGCTGCAGGAGCTGGCGGGCAACGCCACCATGCTCTTCTACATGACCGAAGAGGGCCAGGAAGGACGCAACGCCTTCGTCGAGAAGCGCAAGCCGGACTTCTCGAAGTTCCCCAGGCGCCCCTGAATCCAGGAAGGAAAGGCAAGGGGAACCGGTGAGCCAGGACCCCCTCTCCCAACCGCCGGGCGCCGTCGCCGTCTGGTTCCTGGCGGCCAGACCCAAGACCCTCTGGGCATCCATCGCCCCGGTGGTGGTGGGCACCGCCATGGCCTTCGGCGACGGCGGGTTTCACGGCCCCGCGGCGCTGACCGCGCTGGCGTGCTCCGTGCTGATCCAGGTCGCCACCAACTTCGCCAACGATCTCTTCGACTTCGAGAAGGGCGCGGATACCGAGGCCCGACAGGGCCCGTTGCGGGTCACGCAGGCCGGCCTGGTGACCCCCGGAATGATGAAGCGCGGCATCCTCGTGGTGCTGCTGCTCACGCTGCTGGGGGGCCTCTACCTGATCTGGCGTGGCGGCTGGCCGGCGGTCCTGATCGGCGTTTTCTCGGTGGCGTGCGGCATGCTCTACACCGGCGGCCCCCGCCCCCTGGGCTACATGGGGCTGGGCGACCTTTTCGTGCTGATCTTCTTCGGCCCGGTGGCGGTGGCCGGGACCTACTACGTGCAGGCGCTGACCGTGAACGCCACGGTGATCGTCGCCGGGCTGGCGCCGGGGCTCCTGTCCGTCGCCATCCTCGCGGTCAACAACCTCCGCGATGCGGACGAAGACCGCCGCACCGGCAAGCGGACGCTGGCGGTGCGATTCGGGCCCGGCTTTGCCCGCGCCGAATACATCATCGCCGTGGTGGCGGCCTGCCTGCTGCCGCTGCTGCTCTACCTCACCTCGGGCCAACGCCCCTACTCGGTCGCCACCGTCGCCGTGGTGGTTGTGGCCCTCCCGGCCTTCCGCCGTCTCTTCGTCCTCGACGGCCCACTCCTGAATCCGGTCCTCGCCTACACTGCCAAGCTGCTGTTGCTGTACAGCGCCGTGTTCTCCGTCGGCTGGGTTTTGTGAGAACCCTGTGTGCCGCCAGTTTTCCTTCAAGTCATTCCCGGGGACCAGGCTGTGTTTCCAGAGACACTGATCAATTGGCGCTGAGTGGAGATGGCGCCCTTCGACTTCGCTACGCTACGCTCAGGGCGAACGGTTGAGGGAGGCTGAGCTCGGCTTGTTTTCTGGAGTGGCTGGACTCTCGGTATCGTCATTCCCGCGAAAGGAGGGGCGCAATGACGCAAAGGGGGAGTTCAAAATCCGCGGGCGGTAGTGATATCAAGGAGGACAAGGCAAATCGGTGCGCGAATTACCAGCATACCAAGCCACAGACTCGGCCAATGCGGACCCGGTGACCATCGCAAGCTGCCGGATCTTCCGCTACTGCCTGCCGCTGGCGGCTGCGCTACCGCTGGCTGGCCGGGTGATACACGAACGCGCCGGGATCCTGGTGCGCATCGATTCGGACTCGGGGGCGTCGGGTTGGGGTGACGTGGCACCGTTGCCGGGGTTCAGCCGCGAGAGCATCGAGGATGCCGAGGCGGAGTTGGCGGCTTGGGCAGGCCGCCTGCGAGGGGCAACGTTCGACCCGAGCGGCGAGGGCCTGGAACGGTGGCCGGGGTACGGATCGGCGGTAGCGGCGTCTCCTTCGGTGCGGTTCGGACTGGAGACGGCGCTCGCGAGCCTGTCGCGGCGGCTGGAGGACGGGGCGGCGGCGGAGCTGGCGTGTTTCGAGGGTGCCGTTCCCGTGAACGGGTTGCTGACCGGTTCCCGCGAGCAGGTGCTCGCGGATGCCCGGCGGCTCCGGGACGGGGGTTGCCGCGCGGTCAAGCTCAAGGTGGGAAGCCGGCCGGTGGCGGAAGACGTGGATCTCACGGGCGCGGTCCGCTCCGTGATCGGAGACGGCATGGAGCTCAGGCTCGATGCCAACCGGAGCTGGAGCCTGGAGCAGGCGGTGGCGTTTGGCCGGGAAGTGGACGCCGCCGGCATCGAGTATCTGGAGGAACCCTTGCGCAACCCCGGTCATCTGCGGGAGCTGTTCGATGCCACCGGCATACCGGTGGCCCTGGACGAGAGCCTGCTGGAGCTTCGGCCGGACGGGCTGGAAGGACGCCCCGAGGTGGGCGCGGTGGTCCTGAAGCCGACGCTTCTGGGCGGAATCGCGAGAGCCCGCGAATGGGCGATCAAGGCGTCGGCGCTGGATGTCCGCCCGGTTGTGAGCGCTTGCTTCGAGAGCGGCGTCGGGCTGCTGGCGTTGGCGGGGTTTGCCTGGGCTTTGACCGGGGACGCCGTGCCCGCGGGCCTCGACACCTATCGCTGGCTCGGCGCCGACGTGGTCCGGCCGCGTATTCCCTTCGAACCGGGAGCGATCCGATGGAGTGATGCACTGGCGCGGGACCACTGCATCGACGGATCGATGCTGAGCGAGATACGGCATGGCTGAGATCCGCTGTCCCCTTGAAGAAGCGGCCGGACGCTACGGCCAGCGGCCGGCGGTCATCAGCGGTTCCCGGATCCTCTCGTACGCGGAGTTCCATGACCGCGTGACGCGGACGACGGCGGCGCTGCGGCGGG
>Ga0209543_1001605_pt1 | contig 19375 bp, 17 predicted proteins | sample MesohylFT_FD_187296 | JGI IMG/M metagenome (GOLD analysis project Ga0209543, IMG submission 187296) | Host-associated microbial community of the marine sponge Aplysina aerophoba from Gulf of Piran - sponge mesohyl, lysed by freeze-thaw... | ecosystem: Host-associated > Porifera > Sponge >...
GCGTGGCGCTCTCGTTGCTTCGGCGGAAGTGCGCTGGACAACGAACTTCTATCCGAATCCAACGACTTAGGCCACGTCCGCCGCTACTGCATCGCCCGATGCTGAATAGAGCGGGCTAGGTGAGAGCCGCGCGTCAATCAGGGTGAGATTCCCGGCGGCAGGGGGTCGAAAGGGTGAGAGCGGAGGACGATCCGACGGCTATGCGTCGGTTGCCGGCGGCGACGGTGCCGTGGGCTCGGCCGGCATCCCCGTCATCAGCTCATCGATCCGATCGGCGATGCGCTGCGCGGCGTCGCGGAGCTGGTCCGCGGTCCAGTCCGACGCATAGCCCTCGGTGACGTCCCTCGGCCTCGCATGGTTGACCAGCCGCTTGGTCAGGCTGGTCGGCAGCATCAGCTCCCGGTCCGCCACCGTGATGAAGCAGTTCCTGAGCGCATGGAACCAGAACTTCGCACCGCCCGCCTCGCCGATCCGCGCGTTCAGCTGCTGCGTCGTCACCAGCCGCCCCGAGGCGCTGGTCTCCGACGGGAACACCCAGACGCGGCTGTTCTCCGGAAAGCGGCCGCGCTCGGCGAGGCGGTTTTCGAGGATCTCCGCCACCTGCCGGACGATCGGGATTTCCAGCGGCTCGCCCGTCTTGGTCTCCTCGACCGTCACCGTCATCGCATCGAGGTCCACCCGGTCCCAGCGCAGCTCCAGCACCTCGGAATGGCGCATGCCGGTGTAGAGGCCGAGCCGCAGCGCGTCGCGGGCCACCGGGCTGCGAACCCCCTTCTCGATACCCCTGTGCCAGCGCGGCAGAACCTCGGCCGGAGGCTGGATGCGCCGCCGGCGCTGGCGGTGCAGCCGCCCGCCCGCCGCGCGCCACTGCGCCACCGGGTTGTGCAGACCCTGAACGTCGACGCATTGCCGCCGGTAGAGCGCCCCCAGCATGGTCAGCGCCGAGTTGGCCCCCACCCAGCCGATCTCCGACGTCAGCCGGTTGAAGCACTGCTCGACGTCCTTGCGGGAGATCGTGTTGAGCGACCGGTCGAGCCATGCCTCAAGATCCATGTACACCGTCCTGCGGTAGACCTCGACCGTGCGCGGCTTCCTCTCGGGCCCGGCGGAGAGGAAGTCCTCGAAGGCCTCGCGCAAGGTCGGCGTCGAGCGCGACCGGGTGCGGCCCTCGGCCGGGTCCTCCCCGGCGGCGACCTTGCCCAATGTCTCCTGGGCGATGCGCCTCGCCTGCTCGGCGGACACCCGACCGTGCCGGCCGATCACCAGCCTCCGATTGGCGGCCCGCCGGCCGCCACCGTCGGCGCGGTAGTTGACCAGGTAGGACCGCACCCCCGAGGGCTGTACCCTGACCCCGAACCCCGTGAGCCTGTCGTCCCATGCGATGAAGGGCTTGTCGGCCGGCTTCAGGGCGTCGACGCTGCGCTTGTTCAATGTGAGCTTTATCTGTGCGGTGCGCTTTCCAGCCTGTGTTGACATGAAGGCATCCTCTGCAAAACCCCTCACAATATCATCTAGAGACTCAACACTTGAAAGTCAACTCCAGAGAACTCGGGGGTACTCGGCACCGCGAACGGCAATCCCGTTCCGGCACAAGTTACTGGAACAAACCAACAAAATCATACTCCAGAGGGCTCCAGATCGCTCCAGAGGGCGCCCGCTGAATCCAGATACTTTAATGTTTCACGTGAAACATAGGTCAACCGTGCTGCCCTATCCGATGCTTTAGAAAAATGCCCTAAACCGCCAAAAACCGTCCTCCGCCCACCGCCCGCCCGGACGGGTACCGAATTTGTGTCCCCGGGGGACGCGCGCGCCCGCTCGACGGGCGGGCCGGCGGCGCCGACGCTCGGCTCGGAGGGGATCGTGGGCCTTTTCGCCGAGACGCCCGAAGGACCGGGAAATCCGTCAGGATGTTGCGGATCGCGGCGAGACCGACGACGACAACCGCCCCGACTTTGGGGCCGGGAGACTAGGTGGGTGCGGTTCCCGTTATCTCGACAGGCCGTCGCCGGGCTCGGAAATAGGCGCGTCCCGGCGTTGACGCCGACCCGGCGGGGTACGTCGCTAAGCTACGAAATGCCGCGTGGTGCCCCCGGGAGGTCGCATCGTTGAACGGTAGCGCTCCCCGGCCGCCTCAAACTGGTTCCCGTATCGCCACCGGTCGCTGAAACAGCGAGTCGTGGATCTGCGGAGTTGGGCCGTATCTACGGCCCATCGGCGGAGTGGCGCAACGCCGCCACGACGCGAAGGAACCCGGCCTTCGGTGGCGCTCCCCGGTCCTCCGGGTGCGTTGCCGGCCTCGTCCGATGCGCAGACATCGCACCTCGACCCGCGCCTGCCTGGCTGACCGATGAGCGCCATCGAATTGATTCAATTTGGCCCGAAACTGCTCCAGTGGTCTGTTCGTTGCCGTGCCCGGGTTTGTTGCTCTAGATCTCCGGCCGGTGACTGATCGGGAGCCCTGTATGGTTTTCGGCATAGACAATTTGTGGCGATCTATCACTGATCAGATACCGAAGCTGTGCCTCGTGCATACGGGCATCAAATGGGGCGCGATCCGGATAGATGTGATACATCGCGGTGTTTGACCAGGAGAATCTTTGGACCTGCCAGTTTCGTTCCAGGGCAATGTCCGAGTATTGCCGAAGCAGCGACTCATCGCTCTTCGTGAAATGGTCGATCAACGCTGCCGAAAGCACGCTGACATCTGCAACGGCCGAGTTCAAACCCTTTGCACCGGTGGGGGGGACCACATGTGCTGCATCCCCGGCCAAAAACAGGCGCCCATGTTGCATTGGTTCGGAGAAGAAACTCCGCAACGGCGTGACCTCCTTTTGAAGTATCGCCCCACGTTCGAGCGTCCATCCGGGCGCCCCCAACCGTGTTTCCAACTCAGCCCATATTCGGTCGTCGGACCATTCCGACAATTCTTCATCTGGCGCGCATTGGAGATATAAACGGCTGATCGTAGGTGATCTCATGCTCAACAGGGCGAAGCCGGTCTCGTGGTGGGAAAAAAGTGCAACCTCATTCGACGGGGGGGCCTCAGCCAGGACGCTCAGCCAGCCGAAGGGATACACCGTTTCATAGGTCTTCAGGATGTCGACCGGCATGGCCTTCCGAGATGCCCCGTGGAAGCCGTCACAACCGGCAATGATGTCGGCCGTCAACTCGTGAGTCTGGCCGTTGTGTTCATAGCGAACCGTCGGCCGATCGCTGTCGATGTCCTCGATCGCAACAACGGGCGATTCATAAATGACATTGTGATTTTCCTTAGCGAGCGCTCCGAGCAGATCGCGCGTGATTTCCTGCTGACCATAAACCGTAACACCACGGCCGATCAGCTCTTCAAAGTCGAGCATGTAATGCTGGTTCTGATAGCCGATGCAGACGCCGCGATGGTACATGTGCTCTTTCTTCAACCGGTCGCCAAGACCGGCCTTGATCAGCATATCGACGGTGCCCTGCTCCAAAACGCCCGCACGAATTCGCTGCTCCACATATTCGCGGCTTCTTGCCTCGAGGACGATACTCTCAATGCCGCGGAGACGAAGGATCCAAGCCAACAGGGATCCCGATGGGCCAGCCCCGACGATTGCTACTTGAACGTGCATAGTGGTTACCTCTCTGCCCGGCGCGCGCTCGTGGCGCGCGGTAGGAACGCAAGTTTAGAAAAAAAGCTCGGCGGCGTCCTGCATGGTGATCAGACCCGTGCCGGTAGTCATCGGAGCGTAGTAATTGCGATGAATCCGTTGGGCATCGGGGGTCATGGCACCACGCATGGTGAGCCACATGATGAGCTCGACCGCTTCGGCACCCGCCTGCTCCATCACATCAGAGTGGGTCATGTCGCAAAGTGCCTGCGGGTCCGTTTCAGTTTTGTCCAGGAACCAATTGTCGAAGTCGGAGTTCAAATCCCCAAACCGCTCACCGTGCAGTTGATGCGACATGCCTCCAGTGCCCATGACGGCCACATTGACATCCTCGTCATGGCTTTCGACGGCGCGTTTCAGGGCCGCACCCAGCTTGAAGCAACGGAGCGCTGTCGGAATGGGGTGTTGAAGGACATTGACCTGCACCGGGATGACCTTGACCGGCCACTCGCCTTGCTGCGGAAAACCCAGATCCATCGGAACCAGCAGACCGTGTTCGACGGCCATTTCCTTGCAGATAGTGATGTCGAACTCTTCTTCGTAGACAAGATGCCTGCAGATATGGGTGGAAAGTTCTAGATCGCCCTTTATCGATGGCAGCGGTCGGACGCCGAAACCCTCATCGGCGATCGCATGTTCGGACCCGGCGCCGACCGCGAAGGTCGGATATTTGGAGAAGGAAAAATCGCAGGCGTGATCGTTATAGATGACGATGACCACGTCGATTTTCCGCTCATCCGACAGCCAGGTCTGTACCGGCTCGTAGGCGTCAAAGAGAGGTTTCCACTCCGGCGTATTTTGTCTTCCGCCATCCACGACAGCGCCAATCGACGCAACATGGGAGGTTCCAATTCCTGCAACAATCGCAGCCATCTCAAATCGCTCCCTTTTCATTGCGGGTCTTGAGAAGTTCCTCGTAGGACATGCCGAGTTGTTGAGCCCCCAACGAGTGGAGACCAATGTCAAATATTGCAGCAATCCGAACGACGTTGTAGATATTGGCGCCGGCCTTCACGAGATTGAGCCAGTCGTTATCAAGGATCAGCTTCTTCTCTCCGTCGGTTAGTTCGAATTGATCCATGACGGCGTCCGTGTCTGACTTGAATGCGTCACGGTTTTCCGCGCTGTTCAAGCACTCGGCCAATCGGTTGATGCGCAAGCCTTTTTCGCTCATCTACAAATCAAAGACGCAAGTGTCCTTGATCGATTTGCCGGGCTTTAGCTGGTCAACCATCTCATCTCCCTCGTGCGGTGATCCAACGAACTGAAGCGATTGTAGCCGGGATTCCTCTGAGGTGGCCTCGCCTTTTCGGACAGCCTGGCGGCTCGGCCAAGGTGTATTCCGGTTGAAGTTCAGGCCGCCAGAATCCCGTTGAATCGATCTTCCTGTTGCTGCTGTTGCGCCCGTGGGGATGTGGTCAAGGCGCGAAGCGGCTTCTCCATAATATCCACAGGCGGGCCGCCCCGGTATAGGGCCACACCCGGTGCTCGGCTCGCCCGATGCGCCTGCTCGGCCTTCAGGCGGTCTATCGGGCGCCGCGGACCGGCGATCGGCATCCGCTGAAGGTTGCCGCGCGCCGACCGGAGGATGGCGGCTCCTGCGCGGGTCGGCGTTTCCGGGTCGGCGGGCTCGTCGATATTCCCGTCGCCGGGCGTGGAGGCGTCTACGCGCTCGACTGTCCGGGCTCCGTGCGCGGGTTCCCGGTGCGGGCGTCGGGCGGCGGGACGGTCGGTCGCGCCTGGCTGCTCCTGCGGCTGGTCTCCGCCGAGGGCGTTCGCGAAGAGCTGATCCGCGCCCGGCGGCTGTATCGGCGATCGGGCAACGCTCGCCCGGCTCGAGGATCTCGGCGTTTCCGTAACCGGCGCCTGGATCGTGCTTGGGCGGTGGGCGAATATGCCTGGCGCGGCGGACCATCGAAGCCGAGCATCGGGAATGACGTGTGCGATGTCGCCGGAACGCTATCGTTCACCGCGGTAGCGAGGCGTTGCGGCGCCACGCCAATCCATGCGAAGGCTGTCTCCGCGCCGTGCACGGAATGGGTTTCGCCCCCGCGGGGCGCCGTCAGACGATTGAGGTTTAGCGGATGGGCGCGTAGACTTGGGTGGGAGATTCACGAGATCAATGGTCTTGTCATCGTCCGTTGTCCGTGTGACGACGTTGTTCACGCTCTGCATGGTTGCCGCTTGGGCGGCTTCCCTTTCGGTCGCCCCGGCTCAGTCTCGGCAGGACGTTGCGGAAGCGGCGGCGGAGGGGTGGGCTGAAGCACTGCTGAACTCCCTTCTGAGTCGCAGACTGGCCCCGGGACAGAAGCTTGCGCTTCAACCGCTTCATCCGGACGATTTCACGGGTCTGAACCGCCGTCAGCGGCGGCAGCTCCACGGGCAGCTGCTGGACGCTTTAGCGAGGGCATCTGCGAACAAACAGTTTGAGTTAGTGGATCGTGAAAGCCTCAAGGCCGTTTCTCGCGCCTTGGCGGACAGCTCGGAACTGCGCTGGCGGGAGAAATACCTGCAGGTTCTGAAGGAGGCCCATGCGCGGATCAACATCGTCTGCGAGAGCAGCCCCAGGGTGAAATCGCTGGTGGTGGAGTGCAGAGCCATGGACCTGCATGACAGTCGCGCCCTCGCGGTATCGTCCGCCTCCTTTGACCTTGCCTGGGTCAACCAGCCGATTCCACTGAATTTCGCGGCGGGGGAGATCGCGAAGGACATCGCGCCACATGTGGGCAAGTCGGGACGGCTTTCTACACTTCGGATCGTCGATCACGGAACGCTCCAGGAGACCGATCTTTCGAAGAATGCGGCGGCCTTTCTGGAGCACGCGATCGGCAGGGCCATCGGGACTGTGAGGTCGGGGGAAACGGCGACGGCGGGGAAGGCGTTCAGGCTCGAGGGCACCATCGGGCAAACCCACTTCCAGGACAAGCGATTGCGGCTGAGGGTCAGGCTGCTATTCAAGGAGGGAGGCTCTCTCCTGTTTCAGGAGTATGTAGCGCCGAGTTCGGCGGGTCCGGCGGAGAGTCCTTCCCCGTCCGCGAAATGCGGGTCGGACGGTGAGGTTGCGAAGCGGGTTCTCCCGAAGTCCGGGCGTACGCTGGGGGACTGGCGGCTTCTCGCGAGTGATCGTCTGAAGCGGGGGGATCACGCGCAGCTGATTGTGGAGGCGAAGGCTCACCTGAGGAATCACTGCAACTGGAACGGGGCCCGCGAGGTGCTCGATCTTGCGGTATCGCGCCTGGCTTCGGGTATTCGTCTGTCGGGAAAGGGGGATGCGCGTCGGGCGCTGGCGCGGATTTCCGAGATCGAGGGGTCGGCAGGGGAGCATCCGGCTCTGCTGGAACTGCGGGCGCGGGCGCATCGCATGCTCGGGGAGTATGCGCAAGAGGAGGTGGCGCTTAGCAGCTGGTTGCGAGTGGCGGAGGGAACGCATCCGGATCGCCGGGAAACACTGTATGCGCAGACGCGGGCACGGGCGGCGGTTGCGGATGGCAAGCGTTTTTCCGACTCGCTCGGACGCGTGTTCTCGGCAAGTGCGAAGGAGGACAGCTCCGGCTGGACCGACCTGCACTATGCGGCGGTGCTGAACCTATCGGGTGCGGTCATGGCCCTGGTCGACGCCGGCGTACATGCGGATGTCCGGTTGAAGAACGATTCTTCACGGTTCGGCGAAGCTCTTCCAGACACTCTGGTCGGGCTGAGGCAGGAGCAATTCGCGGGCTGGGAAGCAGACGGCGAGACGCCGCTGATGATTGCGGCTGTTGCGAATGCGCATGATGCGGTGGAGGCGCTCGTTGAGGCCGGGGCCGACATCCGCGCCAAGAACGCCTCAGGCAAGATCCCGTTGCACTTCGCGGCATACGGAGGCGCCCGGGAGACGGCGGAATGGCTGGTCGAGAAAGGCGCCGACATACACGCCAAGGACGATGGCGGCCGGACCCCGCTGCACGACGCGGCATGGGGGAACGCCCGAGAGACGGCGGAATGGCTGGTCGGGAAAGGCGCCGACATACATGCCATGGACAAGTACGGCGAGACCCCGCTGCATGACGCTGCGAGGCGGAATGCCCGGGAGACGGCGGAATGGCTGGCCGAGAAAGGCGCCGACATACACTCGACCGACATTGAGGGCCAGACCCCGCTGCACGAAGCGGCATCGAGGGACGCCCGGGAGACGGCGGAATGGCTGGTCGGGAAAGGCGCCCAAATCCACGCGACCGACATTGACGGCAAGACCCCTCTGCACTTGGCGGCAAGGGGGAACGCCCGGGAGACGGCGGAATGGCTGGTCGGCAATGGCGCCCATGTCCACGCGACGGACATTGATGGCCGGACTCCGCTGCACGACGCGGCATATGGAGGCGCCGGGGAGACGGCAGGATGGCTGGCCGGGCGCGGCGCCGACCTTCGCGCGAAGGACAATAGTGGCCAGACTCCGCTGCACTTGGCGGCAAGGGGGAATGCCCGGGAGATGGCGGAATGGCTGGTCGAAGGCGGCGCCGATATCCGTGCGAAGGACATTGCCGGCAATACCCCTTTGCACGAGGCGGGGCGGGGGAACGCCCGGGAGACGGCGGAATGGCTGGTCGGCAAAGGCGCGCATATCCACGCGATCGACATTGACGGTCGGACGCCGCTGCACTTCGCCGCACGGGGGAACGCCCGGGAGACGGCGGAATGGCTGGTCGGCAAAGGCGCCGATTTCCGCGCAAGGGACAATATCGGCAGTACCCCTTTGCACGAGGCGGCATTGGGGAACGCCCCAGAGACGGCGAAATGGCTGATCGAGAAAGGGGCCGATATCAACGCAAAGGACATAGACGGCAAGACCCCACTGCACTTCGCGGCACGGGGGAACGCCCGGGCAACCGCGGAGTGGTTGATCGGAGAAGACGTCGATATCCGCGCCAAGGACGCTAACGGCGAGACCCCGCTGCACGACGCGGCGCGGGGGAACGCACGGGAGACGGCGGAATGGCTGGTCGGCAAAGGTGCCGACATAAGCGCGAAGGACTCTGATGGCGAGACCCCGCTGCACGACGCGGCGCGGAGAAACGCCCGGGAGACGGCGGAATGGCTCGTCGGAAAAGGCGCTGATTTCCGCGCCAAGGACAATAGGGGCAACACCCCTTTGCACGAGGCGGCGTGGGGGAACGCACGGGAGACGGCGGAATGGCTGATCGGGAAGGGCGCTGATATCAACGTCAAGGACTATGGCGGCCAGACGCCACTGGACATGACCTTGATCTCGAAGAGGGGCAGCGAACAGGAGTCGGCCGCAACCCGAGCAATGTTGCGGCTCCACGGCGGGAACTGCTCGAGGAAATGCTGAAGCATCGGTGGCGTCCGTTTCTGACCGGCGCGCAATATTGGTCGGCCGGTAGAACCGTAACAGGGGATCGGCAATGCCGGGTAGCTATTATGGCCGACGTGCGGACCTGTTCCTCCTCGCGAGTGACTGACCGGAGCCCATAATTCCGAATTCCTTTATTCTGCATGCGGCCCGGAAGGATCCACGCAATTGAGTCCGCGCCGATAATTCTGTGACTGAGGATCAGAGACTAACGGTGTAACTGATGAAACGAGGAATGATCGGGGCGATTGCCCTAGCTCTGATGTTGGTTGGGGCTTCCGCCGTCTGGGCCGACTACGACACGGATAGGCGGTCCCGAGATGCACGGCAGCCTGCCGAAGCCCTCGCGCGTTGGTTGGCTGCTGCCCATGCGGAAGACAAACAAGCCATGCTGGCACTGGGACGGATGTACCTTCACGGGCTTGGCGCACCGCAGGACGATGTGACGGCATACATGTGGTTCACCTTGGCTTCCCGCGATGGGGACATCAAGGCCCTCAAAGAACGGGACGCCCTGGGTTCCAGAATGGCACGGGGTAAGCGCGCGGAGGCGGAAGAACGCGCGCGTAAGTGGCGGCCCCGAACTCGGTCGACAATCCCGCGTAGAGCGTCCGGGCAAAGCCCGACTGAAAAACAGGTTGCGGCCACCTCTCGACCTTCCTCGGCTCAGGCGGTTCGCGAAGCGCAGAGATTGCTTGCGAAGCTCGGACTTGCTCCAGGTCCGGTGGATGGGAAATGGGGCAAGCGGGCGACTGCTGCCTACCGGTCCTTCCTGCGCAGCGAGGGACGGCCAAGTTCGGACCGACTCACCGTGGAAGGCCTGGAATTGTTGCGGCAGAGCGCCGCTGACAAGAATATCCTGGCCAAGCGCGCTCCGCCCTCTAGTGGCAAGAACCGCATCGATTTAATCCGGGTGGTGCGGGCCGGCAGGGTTGAAAGAACAAAGGCTATGCTCCGGGCAGGCGCGAATCCGGATGCACGCGACATGAACGGCTGGACTCCTCTGATGCATGCCGCCGACAGAGGCCATGCATCCCTGATATCGATTCTCCTTGATGCACGGGCCAATCTGGATATCCGAGCCGCAGACGGTACGACTGCGCTTTTTATGGCGGTTTCACGAGCCCACGAGAAAATAGCGGAGATGCTCATCGACGCCGGTGCTGACATCTCGATCACGGGTCCTAATTTCAAAACGCCACTGGAAGTTGCGCAGCTCCTCGGCATTGAAAGCACAGCTGCCCTCCTCGCAAAAACGGCCGCAGATCATGTTGCATTCCAATATGCGAAGAAACTGGATACAGCCAAAGCCTACAATGACTACTTGGCGTCTTACCCGGACGGAATCTTTGTTCAAGTGACGAAGCGGCTAGGAGCTCGAGCGCTCGACCACGAAGCCATCGAGAAAGCGAGGTTCGCCAATACCGCTCAAGCCTATCGAGAATACTTGTCGGAATACCCAGACGGAGAATACCGTATAGCTGCACAGCAACGGGTAACACAGCTCGACCTCGAAGAATTTAACCAAGCTGTATTGGCCGATTCAGTGGAAGCATACGAAGAATATCTATCGATGAATCGAAATGGCAAATTTGCGGCAGAGGCGAAAATTCGAAAAGGAAAGGCAGTCGACCGTGGTGCAATCGAGAGGGCGAAGGTTGAGAACACAATTCAAGCTTATGAAGCCTACCTTATTGCCAATCCGAACGGTGCGTATCGACCCGAGGCGGTGTCCCGTACAAAAGCGCTGAAGGAACCCATCATTATCGCAGCAGCGAAGTCAAGAAATACCGTCGAATCCTACGACGCATATCTTCGATCCTATCCGAATGGCAAATATGTGGAGGAAGTGCGACGGATCAGGGATCGCCTCTATGTCGTGGGAAAGGAATTCCGAGACTGCCCTCACTGCCCTCAACTGGTCGTGGTCCCGTCCGGCCGGTTCACAATGGGAACTGAAGACGGCGATTCCGACGAACAGCCACCGCACGTAGTAAGGATCAGCGATCCGTTCGCGGCCGGCAAGTATGAAGTCACTGTAGCGGAATTCAGGGCATTCGTTCAGGCAACCAAGTATGACATGTCAAATAAAGAGGGCCTGTTCGGAATTCCTGGACACGGATCTTGCCAGTCTCCTCGTATTTTTCAAGCTACGACCGACGTAACTTGGCGCAATCCAGGTTACACACAAACCGACGCGTCGCCAGTCGTCTGTGTCAGTTGGAGCGATGCGACAGCCTATGTGAATTGGCTATCTCAAACGATCAGAATGCCTTATCGTTTGTTGTCGGAAACGGAGTGGGAATACATAACACGCGCAAACACAACGAGCGCGTTCTATTTTGGCGACGTTATTTCGACTGACGAAGCCAATTATAACGGCTCTCACGCCGCTGAATACTCGAAAGGTCGAAAATACCGAACCAAGGCGTTGAAGGTAGGATCCTTCAATGCGAACAAATTCGGCGTTCACGACACGCATGGAAATGTAATGGAATGGGTTGAGGATTGTTGGCATGAGAATTATGAAGGTGCGCCGCTTGACGGAAGCGCTTGGACAGCGGACGGCAACTGCTCTTCACGTGTAATGCGGGGAGGGTCGTGGTATCACGCGGCCCCCTATTTGCGGTCGGCGTTTCGAAATTCAGCGAAGGTAAAAGAGCGTCGCACACATTACGGGTTCCGTGTCGGTCGAGGGGTCAATCCAACCAGTTTGGTGGCCCAAATGTCATCCTCCAAATAGAGGAAGGTGGGTAGATGATCCTCTCCCATGTGTACAGATAACCCAATTACCGTCTGTACCGGGAGTGCAACGCCGATGGAGGACGGGGGACCGTGGCGGCGATCGTTCCCGGTTCGGTTCGTTCACGCGCACATGATTGTGTGGATATGGTCTTGCCCACCCTCCCGACGCATCCGCCGCCGGGCAGTCCCGGGTCCCTGAACCCGTTGGGCCAGCCGTCGACTACAATGTGGGGGTCGGAAACACCGGTTGATCTGGACTACAACGCCGACGATTTCTGGGTCGGGTAACGTGTTGAATGTCTTCCCATAACGGCTCCTCTTTCTCACAAGATGGAGCCTCCGGGAAAGCCGGGGCGGTTCATTCATCACCGCGTGGCTGGCATGGGTAGGACGGAGATCGTGGAGGCGCACGTCCTTGATGCCGGCTTCCCGCCGGGCGAGGTACCAGAGCGGGAGGCTGTCGCTGCGCGGCTGGGAAGGATCGAGCGGCGGGGGAAACACGTAAGGGCCGTCGCCGCGCGGCTGCCTGTCCAGAACGCGCCGGGCCTGGGTATTGAGCGGAACCTGTCGGGGTCCGGTCTTGCTGTCGGCCAGAACCAGCATGTCGCCCCGGACCTCGGACCAGCGCAGCCGCACGATCTCACCCCTGCGGCACCCGGTCAGCAGCAGAAGCCGGACGATGTCGGCCTGCGGCCGGAGCCGCGCCGCGCACCCGGCCCGCTCGTCCAGGACCTCGCGGAGGCGTCCGATCTCCTCCCTTGAGAGGAAACGGGTGAGGTATCGAGATTACTTGATCCAGCGGGGTCAGGATTGAGCGCCGAACAACACTGTCGTGTCAGAAGGCCGCGGTCACGCCCAACAGGAAGACGTTCGACCGAGTAGAGGCGTCGCTGACCGTACGGTTCGGAATCACGTTGCCGTCCGCGTCCCTTACGCTGCCGCCGCTCAAGAAGTTCAGCGGCGCGAAGCCGTGCACGCGGATGTATTCGGCGAAGAGTTTGACGCTGGGCCGGACGAACCAGGCGGCGCCCACGACGAACTGGTCCTGCTTCTCCCAGGGCGCGCCGTCGGGTCCGGCCACGAACCGGCTGAACTCGACGGAGAGGTCGAACGGGCCGCGGTCGGAAGCGAGCCGGTACCTGGCGCCGATATCGAAGCTCGTCACCTTGCTGGCCTTGAACCGGGGCATGCCCTGATTGAAGGTTCCCGGCCACACGTCGATCGTTCGGGCGAACTCTCCCTTGAGCGTCAGATCGTCGAGGACGAGCCTCCCGTACACGTCATAGGCCGGGTTGTTGTCGCGGCACGCCATGAAATGCGCGATGGGGAAGTCCTGGCAATAGGCGGAGCCGTGCAGGTAGGAACCGCCCACCAGCAACGTCCCGCCCCGACCCAGCCGGAACGTGTAGTTCGCATCGAGCGCGAAGTTGTTCAGCCTGCTCGGGACGTTGGTGTCCTCGACCGGAGCGTTCGCGGCGCGGAACTGGCTGCCGCCCTGGATGGCCATCGCCGTCAGGTTCATTCTCTCGTCCGCATAGCCCACGGTCGCCCCGTTGGCGAGCCCGCCGAATGCGTGCCAGACGGTCGAGGCGGTGAAGGGATTGACGGTGTCGGTGAGACCGAACGGAACCGCCATCTTGCCTAGGCTGGCGAAGATCGGCGCACGGGCCAGGTCGCCGAACAGGACATAGGCGCGCCGGACCTGGACCTGGTTGCGCTCCAGATCGGTATTGGTGCCCTCCCCGAAACTCTGCTCCGGATCGAACAGCGTGGCCGCGTGGCCGACGATCCAGTTGCCGAGCTGCGCGGTGAAACCGAGCTGCGCCGAATGGATGGCCGCTTCGGACACCTCCTTCCCGACCTGGTTGCTGGCGGTCGGATGCCGCATGAGATAGCCGAACTTGTCCGCCCGATTGCTGGTCTGGAAATTGGCGATCGCGGTGACCGCGCCATGCAAGTGCACGCTGTCGGGAGCCAGGGTTCCCTGCCTCTTGCGGTCCAGGATCAGGCGCTGCTTGCGGTTGATATCGGCGGTGGGGTCGAGGACGGCATAGCCGTAAGCGGAGTTCAGGCGGACATACCCCGATCCCTTGCTCTCGCGCGGCATGTCCGCCGGCTTCGTCGTCACGGAGCGCGCGGCCATGAGTTCGTCGATTTCCTTGCGGAGTTGCCGGTTCTCCCGTTCCAGCCTGTCCAGCCGCTCTATCAGGATCTGGAGAGGCTGGGCATCGGTGGCACCGGAAGAAAGAAGCACCGCGAGAGCGAGCAGGGCGACGAAAGCCATCGACACGCACTTGCCGCGACCAACGGCCCAACGTGGATCCGCAAATCGCTTTACCGCCAAACTGTCCGATTCTGCCGTCTTGCCGTCGATCCCTGTGGCCAAGTCGATCCACCCTTCTTATGAAATTCCCATGCCATCGTTCCCACTCCTTGTTCGATACACTCCGCACCCGGTCACGGTGGCGTGCCAAACCACAGCTTCCCCAGGAAAAAGATTGGCCGGCGCCGCCGACTAGGGTGACGGTCGCGGCTGTACGGTGCCCGCTGGTCCTTGGGCCGATTCGCGAAGCGCATGGCGACCACCTTGTTCGCCGCGCTGTCATCCCACGACTTCGAGAACGGGATCAGGTGCTCGATCTCGACCTCCTCGGAGAAGAGGCGCCGGATCGAGATCATCTCGCCGGTCAAGGTCCGAGCACCCTCGGCCTCCATGGCCCTCTCCAGTTTGCTTACGGCCTCCTTGATTGGGCCGCTTTCCGCGTCGCCGCTTGAACCCGCGCCTTTGGTTCAGGTGGAACGGGGCGCGGCCCACGTGGTGCAAAGGCAGCGGTCATCCAGCGCGGCCGCTCGCAACTCGTAGGGATCACATTGCTCCAGCGATTTCCTTTCGGTTTCGTCGAGGGGCATCAGGCCGAATTCGCAAAGCTGGTCCATCGGCCGAGTGCGCCGTTTCAGGTAGCGGTCGCGCCGCCGCCTCATGCTGCGGGCCACCCGGCGTGACGCGGCGTTGGAACTCTTCGATTGCGGGTCTCGACCGTCGGGGAAGATGCGCACCCCGCCCGGTCCCAGACCGCAGGGCTTGCCGTCTTCGTCGAGCCAGATGACGAACCAGCCAATGGAGTTCGACCCCAAGTCCAGACCCAGACGGTAGGCACGGGAGTGCGATGACATGAACCGGACCCCGATGTTTCAATTCCCTTATATCGGTCCAATCAATCCGATGCACCTGACTTCGCGCCCAAATTCCGGATGATCGGACGCGGTGCGAGCGAACGTGAGAGTTGCGCCGACTTAGCGGTCTGGTGATCGAGGGCTTTCCGTTAACAAGCTGACATATGCATCACCTGAGGCGGCCTGCGGGCCGCCTCTTCTTGCTTGGTCGATCCGTTTCCGAGCGATCCCTGAGGTGGCGCCGGAAAATCGGACAGGTAGCCAAGGTGTGACAAGACAAAGAACCAGCGAGTGGCATCGTCAGCTTGTCACAGGTCGTCCGATCTCCCAGTAATAGATATTATATCCAAGGGGTTAGGTGGGTGTCAAGGGCGCGATAAGGCAGGGCCCGGGAGACCTACGATGAGTACGTATGGAGAATTTCAGTTGCATTTGGGGAGTAGCCCTTGCGGACGGCTGTGGAAACAAGGCATCATGATCGGTCTGTAAGCAGGAATTTCCAGGCGACATGCGAATGGCATACGGATCGAATCGATGAGGAACTCCGTAGGACTGATAGACGGCTTTACAGTAACACGGAATCCCGTATGTTTCTACCGGAAGCGGTCTTACAGGACAGCGGGCTGCGATGAGCGGTGATGGCGAGCGACGCCAGCGTGCGGTGATGGCCACCGATGCGGAGTGGGAGCGCATCGGCCGCGCGGCGGCGGCCGCCGGCACCCACCGCTTCTTCCTGCCCGAACACAAGGAGGTCTGCGAACGGATGTCCGAGCCGATGTACGATCCGCGCTGCATGGATGACACGGCGTGGCATTTCGTGCACGACGAGATCGAGATTCGCCGGGCGATGGACTGAGCGTTGCCAGGAAGCAGGAGCAGCACCGGGACAGAAGCCGGGATCGCGGCATGTCCATGTAGACGGACCAGGCCGGCCCTCCTTCCTGCCGTGGCGCCGTCAGCCGGCTTTGCTGGCCGTCCGCGGCGGACGCGTTTGTTCAGCAGACCGCTGAGCGTCCGGTCGCGAAACCGAGCCCGTCCCGAGGAGAGGTGAGCCCTGTGCGGGCGAGGGTCGGTTCCGGGAGCAGCTTGCTCCCTCCGGCCCGCCGCTCTAATTCCCCGATGGGACGCTCGGCATGACCGAATTCGAGACCGCTACCCTCGCCCTGCGCGAAGCCGCCGTGTGGATCGCGGCAGGGCATGCCACCGTCGCGCTTCTCGTCGGCCTCGGCCAGATCGCGATCGTGTACTACGGCATCACCGAAATGAAGCGGATGGGCACGCAGCGCGCCGCCGAGACCAGGAAACGCGACAAGGCCGAGAAGCGCCGGTACAAGGCGGACACACAGCGCCACACCGAAACGATGACGGCCCTCCAGGAACTCATCCGCCGAACCGCCCCTCCGCAAACTGCCTGAGCGGGCCCACCTTCGCTCCCTTCGTCCTCCACCCGGTTTACCCGATAATACCACCATCCACCCGCCAAACCGCGGCCCTGGTCGCGATCCCCACTGCCGATCCGCGTCCGGCCCGCGCGCCGATCGACAAGCCCTCGCGCGCCGGGCGCGGCAAGGATGCGAATTCTGCCGACCTGCGCCGGCATCGGCATGCGGTCCTCCGTCGGGTGTTGATCGGCGTGCAGGTTGGACGCCGATCGGCACTGTAAGTCGTTGAGATAACTTGATCCAACGGGGTCAGGATTGGGCGCCGAACAACACCTGACCGCGTACATAGCCGCCGCCCCGAGTAGAGGTCACTCGCCCAATGGGTGAACGAGCAGAACCTCAACAGCTGCGAGAGCGCGCAGGCGCTGGTCGGCGCGGTGTGGTCGAAGAACGACCGGGCGTCGTCGGCGATCTGCGCGGCGATCGGCACGTCGCAGGGGATCTTCTCGGATTATGCGGCGGCGAAGCACGGCTGCGGATCGGGCGGGAACCGGAACTCGACGCTGGCTTCGGCGACCGGGCCGATGGCGGACCAGGTGCCGGTGAACGTGAACTATGCCTGGAAGGCGATCCAGGCGTCGCCTTTGCTTTCGGCGGACCGGCAATTGGCCGAGTTCGCGATGGCCTTGACCGGCACGGTGATCGTGAAGGCGCCGGAATCGGACTCGGTTTCGTCGGGGCCCATCGTGAGGGTTATTCCGCCGCATGCGTTGCAGCCGGACCTGTTGAGGGTGCTCATGGAGGGCAACGGTACGTTTAAGGTTTACCGGTGCGTGGTTGCGGACAAGTGTCTGGATCTGGTCGAGGCGAATATCCCGATCCCGGAAGATGAGGGGTTTCGCTGGAAGGTCATGGAGTTGTTGAACGGTCTGGTGAGGGCGGTGCGGTTGGATCGTCGGCCGAGGCCGGAGGAATTGGCGTTGGTCAATCTGACGAGCCTGCCGGTCTACCGGGTTGCGAATGCGGCGGCGGCTTATCGCGGGGTGGTGATCGACTCGGAGTTGGAGACGCTGGCCGAGTCGGTCGCGCTGGACTTGATGATGGTGTGGATCGCGGATCTGCACCGGTTGGTGGAGGAGCGCGCGGGGACGCTTGATATCGCGGATGGGGAGCAGCTGAGGCTCTGGCGTGAGCGGCTTCGGCACAATCGGGTGGCGCTCGCGGATCGGAAGGACGACGGGCTGAAAAGGCTCGATCGGACGCTCGCTATTGTCGAGAAGCTGCGGCTGATCGAGATGGAGCTGGCCGGGGTGCTGTCGTCTGACCTGCGGGACGCGCTCGGGTTTGCTCGCGGTGGCGCGGGGGGAGGGTCGCGCTGATGCAGGAGATCGTCACCCTCGGCGGCGGCGTCTACATGGTCGATCTGCTGAACGCGGTGGCGGCGATTACGGGCGGCGGAGCCTATGTCGCGCTTGCCCAGCTCGCGGGCGCGGCCGCGGTCGGCTGGGTGTTGTTCCGGACTGCCCTGGGCGGGTCGTGGAAGGACAACTCCAAGTGGATCCTGCTGTTCGTCGCGGTGTGGGGGGCGATGATCCTGCCGAAGCAGACCTGCTGGTCGATGCGGCGCGGCGGGCGCTTGCCGCCGCCGGGACGATCGGCGCCCGCGCCATCGTGGTGCAGGCCCTCGACGAGCAGGTGAGGACGTTCTACGAACGCTACGGCTTCCGCCAGTTCTCCGAGGAGGAGCCGCTGATGCTGGTCCTGTCGATGGCCCAGCTGCGGGGCCTGCTCGGCGGCTGAGCGCCAGCGCCCACAGCCAGCCGGTCTTGGTCCGGCGTCGACCCGGGTCGAGCACCGGCGCGCGGGTGTCGTCCATGAACAGCTTCGAAGAGCGTTTGAGACGCGCCGCCAGCCGGTCGGCCACCGGCCTCATATGGGACGAGGCCTTGCAGACCCAGCTGGCCAGCGTCGAGCGGTCCAAATCGAGACCGGAACGCGCGTAGATGGGGTGCTCGCACCGCATACCGGCCGCCGGCACCAGAAACTATCATCATGCCAAGCGCGCAGAGAAACCAACTATGCTCAAACATTCCAAGTGGACCAGACGACCGGGGCAGAGTACATGGGCGTCAACCGCAACCGATATCGACTACAAGCGGAGCGTGATCGCTTCGCCTTGTCTCGGCGGGGGGCTTTCGAACCCAGTCATCGAAAGACCCGACCTCCAGACAGAAACCCGGTTTGGTCCAAGCATGTGGCATGAATATGTGGTCAATGTGATGGCCTTGTTCTTCGCGGTACCACCGGTAGAAAGTCTTGACACTCTCCTGCCCCTGAACCTCGCCGGTCTTCGCATGGTAGGCGCTGACCAGGCCATAACCTTCAAGTGTTTCCACCGCGCGCCCGTGGTTGCACGCCCGGCCGCGATTCCAAGCTGCATTGTTGCTAAAGTCACCGGCGATGACAGCATCTTCCTCGGTCAGGAACTGGCGATAGAATTCCAGCCCCTTGCGCAGCGTTCCTGGTTCCGCCTTGTGCAGTCCGGCCGTGCCGGTCAGGACGGCCAGAAGATTGAAGCGCCGCGGAGCGCTGACCTCAACAGGCAGCAGCCATTGCAGTTCGGGCGCGAACTTGCCGTGGCGTACGCCGCCCGCGCCGTTGAAAAAGAAAACCGCCAGCCCATGATGCGAGTCCGGATCGCCTCCGGCCCAGACCGGCGCCGCGGAAAAATCCGGCATGCGATCGAATTTCCGTGCCAGGATCGATGGCTCGGCGCATTCCGAAATCACCGCGATATGGGGTCCAAGCGCCAGAAGCGGTTTGTATTTGCGGGGAAGATGCAACCCGCCGGCGCAATTCCAGGCGACTAAACGCACAAGTGTCTCCAATCTGCGCCCCACCAACACTTGAGCATCCGTACTGCATCGACGGGGCCGGCGGCGATCAGCAAAGATTTCCAACAATGTAACTACTCACCCGGTTTTGTCGTGAGGTGTCTGGGCTCGGCGTGTTTGGCTCCGATATTGCCAGGGCGGGCGGGATCGGCGGCGTCCTGAGCGGCGAGCGGGAAC
>Ga0209543_1001606_pt1 | contig 19344 bp, 14 predicted proteins | sample MesohylFT_FD_187296 | JGI IMG/M metagenome (GOLD analysis project Ga0209543, IMG submission 187296) | Host-associated microbial community of the marine sponge Aplysina aerophoba from Gulf of Piran - sponge mesohyl, lysed by freeze-thaw... | ecosystem: Host-associated > Porifera > Sponge >...
CAACTTTCCTGTTGATGGATTTCACCGTATTGATTACTTCAAGGTGGCTTTCGTGAGTCCCGTGTGACATGTTGAGGCGCACGGCGTTCATGCCCGCCTCGTACATTTTCATCAGCATCTCGTACGAACTTGTGGAGGGGCCGGCGGTACAGATTATCTTCGTTTTTCTAAATGGTTTCATAAACGGGGAAATATGTCGGTAAATTCAAAAAATGCAAAGTTCTTTTAACTTGAAGCCCAGCAACAAATCGGCGAAGCTCTTTCGGGGCGCTCTTTTTCATAACCGCTAGGGTCAGTTGTGAACAAGATTTCTATTCCTTTTCTTGGTGTGACGTTTCTGATTCCATCCGAAAAAGATCCGCATCTTCATCTTGCTATAATTCCTCCGTGTGGCAAAAAAGATTCAAAACAAGTTCTGTAGGGCTTGAAAAGGCTTCACACCAGTAAATTTTCTGTGATTTTTTGGAAATCCTACAATTCATTCTGTCAACGTGTTATCCTTTTTTTACGGTTCTGTCTGTATAATCAGAAAAAATTTATTATCTTCAATATTACCAGTGTTTGAAGACTACAGAATTCTATGACTTCATTGGTGAAACCCGTGTATAAAACCAGTGTTCGGAAGGAAGGAAGGAATTATTTTCGACCGCAAAGATATGAAAGAGAATATTTCCAACTTCAAAACAGAAGGTATTTGGGGAACAAGTATAAACTTCTTGGGTTTATTGAAGATGTAATTTCCCAAAAATGTGGTTCAGTAAACTCTTTGTGCGATATTTTTGCTGGAACTGGATCGGTTTCTGAAAGATTCAATCGCTTGGGACTCGAAATTATTTCCAATGATTTTCTTTTTGCTAACTATGTGTGCTTACGGGCGTTTTTAGGTGTCACTGACTCTTGTCAACCAAACATCTATAAAAAGATAGGGCATCTTAACATGTTGCCAAGCAATGAAGAGAATTATTTTTCAAAACATTTTGGTGGAACATACTTCTCAGAAGAAAACGCGAGAAAAATCGGAGCAATACGCGAAGAAATAGAAAGAATAGCGGAAAGTGAAGATGAAAGAGACATCTTGATTTGTTCATTACTTTATGCGACGGACAAGGTTGCCAATACAGTCGGTCACTATGATGCTTTCCGCAAGAATTTGGATACGTTGCAACCTGTAAGACTCTCGATTCCTTGTGTTGATTGTTCATGCAATTCAAACAACGAGGTTTACAAGGAAGACGCGAATATACTTATCGAAAAGATTTCTTGCGATGTCTTGTACCTTGACCCACCATATAATTCGCGTCAATACTCTGACGCGTACCATCTTCTGGAAAATCTTGCGGAATGGAAAAAGCCTGAGGTTATCGGCGTGGGCAAGAAAATGGATCGTTCACATATAAAAAGCGCCTATTGTCTCAAGAGCGCAGTAACCGCATTTGCAGACTTGGTCAGAAAAGCAGATTGTAACCATATTCTGCTTTCCTATAACAATACTGGCGATTCAAAAGATGGACGCTCAAACGCACGAATGAGTGATGATGAGATTCTCCAAATCTTGGATAATAAGGGGGATGTCGAAGTTTTTGAAAGAAATTACAAACCCTTTACAACGGGAAAAAGTAACGGGGAGAACAATGCGGAACGAATTTTCTATTGCAGAGTAACGAAATAATGATGAAAAAACCTTGGTCAGTTACGACAACGGTACGAAATCCCGACAGATTGAGGGATTTCTTGGCTGTCTTACAAAAGCTTGAAAACTCGGAATGGAACCACGAGAATCAGAAAAAATATCAAATCCTTCTGATTCAGAACAGGTTGTACGGTTATGGAAAACAACAATTTTACAACGGACTCACAGACGAACAAATCAAATTAATTGACGACTCGTCAAAGGAGATTCCTTTTGAACAAGCAGCGGAGATTTTCGATGAGAAAAATTACGAAGATCCTCCAATGCGAGGAAGGCAGTCATTAAACCCTTTGAAGAAGTTCGGATTTGCTGCAATCAAAAACGGAAAAATATTTATTACGGACTTGGGGAAATTATTTTTACAAGGTGATTTCAAGGATAATCTTGGGGAAATTTTTCTGAAGAGTTTCTTGAAATGGCAATTACCTAATCCTGATAGTCGTCGGGACTACCCCGAAAATACATATTATGATGTCAAACCGTTTGTTGCCACACTTCATTTAATCAACAAGGTAAATCAGAAAGAAATTGCTTGTGGCAACGAACCAAAGGGGATAAGCAAACAGGAGTTTTCCCTTTTTGCTCCAACACTGGTGCATTATGAAGATATAGACTGCTATGCAGAGAAAATCGTTGACTTGAGACGAAAAGGAACGACAAAAAAGGGGGTTGTTCCAGAAAGCTATAAAAAACAATTTGCGGAGAAATTTCTGGAAACCCATAATCCCGAGGAAACAGACAAGTTCCTAAACAATCTGAAGGACTATGGGGACAACGCCATTCGTTATTTTCGGTTAATTCCATACGTCTACATTCGTGGTGGTGGCTTCTATGTTGATTTGGAGCCGAGAAGGAAAATTGAAATTGAGTCACTCCTCGATCATAACAACGCACAGGCGAAGGACTTTGAATCAAAAGAAGAATACTTTGCATATATGTCTGATGTCTCGAGGCCACAGCTTCCATGGGAAACTCTGGAGAAACGTATTGAGATTATTAAAGAGCTTGTTAAGGAAATACAGCAATACGAAACAGATTTGCAGATAGAAAATATAGAGATCAGCGACTACTTGAAAATGCGAAATAATGAATTGGGAGACTACATAACGGAATTAAGGAGCTACAGACAAACATTACTGGAAGAGAAGAATCGCAGAAAATCTCAATCAGTTGAACAAATTGAATCTTATATTGAAGACCTGAAAAACATTCATCATTCTGAAGACGATCGCCCGATACTGCTTGAGAAACTGGCTACGCTTGGTTTACACGCACTTGATGACGCACTGGAAATAAAACCCAATTATCCGGTCGGGGATGACAATGAACCGACTTTTACGGCCCCGGCAAATGTTCCAGATATTGAATGTTTTTATAAAAGCTTCAATGCGATTTGCGAGGTTACGATGTTAACCGGTCGGAATCAATGGTACTACGAAGGGCAGCCGGTCATGAGGCATCTCAGGGATTTTGAAGATGACCACAAAGACAAACCATCTTACTGTGTGTTTATTGCCCCAAAGTTGCATAGGGATACCATCAATACTTTTTGGAATGCGGTAAAGTATGAATACGAAGGGCAACAACAAAAAATAATTCCACTTTCAATTAGTAATTTTGTTTTTATTCTAAAAGCCTTGCTTCATCTGAAAACGGAACAGAAAATTTTGAGGCATGAAAATATTTCTTACCTGTATGACCAGATATTGGCCTCTACTGATTCTTTTAGCGATTCAAATGAATGGTTGAGAAGTATCAGAGCTACTATTTCCTCGTGGCGCAAAGACCTTTTTTCGTAAATGCGAGGGCAGATATGAGAACGGGAATTATATACGATGGTGATTGCATAGAGGTGATGAGCAAAAAAATTGACGCGGAATCCATCGATTTAATTTTTGCTGACCCTCCTTACAATCTTTCTGGAAGTGGTTTGAAATGGGAGGGGAACAAAACCGGTGGCAACTGGTACATGATCAATGAGAACTGGGACAAAATGACAGCCCCTGAGTATATGCGATTTACGAGACGGTGGATCAGTTCTTGCCATAGGGTTTTGAAAGATAGAGGATCAATTTACATTGCGTGCAGTTATCACAATATAAGCGAGGTGATGATTGTATTAAAGCAACTTGATTTCAAAATAAATAACGTTATTACTTGGCGCAAGACAAACGCAATGCCGAATATGACAAAAAGAGTTTTCACGCACTCAACGGAGTTTGTTATTTGGGCGGTAAAAGGAAGTGGCTGGACATTTAATTATGAAAAAATAAAGGAAATAAATCCCGAAAAACAAAAGGACGGAAGCCCCAAGCAGATGCGCGACTTTTGGGAATTACCGCTTGTACAAGGCCGAGAAAGATTGCGGGGTGAAGGTAACCGTGCTTTGCACCCCACACAAAAACCGGAAGAAATGCTTAAAAGAATCATATTAGCAAGTTCTAACGAAGGCGATGTGGTTCTTGACCCTTTTCTTGGGAGTGGGACAACGACTTATGTGGCAAGAAAATACGGCCGTAAGTGGATTGGAATTGAGCAGAATAGTGAGTATGTCAGAATTGCCAGGCAAAGAATGAAAAAGTAATTTAGACCCAATTATCCATAGTTTCTTACCGCTTGGCTCAATTGTATCATTTCGATTTCTATTTCTGATTTGACAATTTATATCTGATTTTCTGATTAACTAAGCGCTTTTTTGACAGTACACCTGTTTTGTGATAGTAAACTGCTTTCTAATCTAACAGAACCCTCGAATTTTCCCAAGACGAGACAATGGAATACATACAGCACTTATCAGTAGAAAATTTCATTCTTTATCTTCTGATAATCCTTGTTTTCGCCAAGGCCTTCGGCCGGCTGGCAGAAAAGATCGGACAGCCCTCGGTTCTCGGGGAGCTCCTCGCCGGGGTAGTTCTGAGCGCAAGTGTTCTGGCGCTTATTCCTTCTACAGAGGGCATGGTTGGCTACGACGTATTTCACTTGCTAGCCGAAATAGGGGTTGTTCTTCTTCTTTTCGAAATAGGTCTTGAGACCAGGATTGTAGACCTGATAAAAGTGGGGCCGGTCTCGGCGCTCGTAGCCATAGTCGGAGTGGTTCTGCCTTTTGTGCTGGGATACTTCAGCATAATTTATTTCCAGAAGTTTGCCATACTTAGCCTTGAAGCCAATATGGTCGGGCTTGTGGCCATAGTGACGGGAGCGACCCTCACCGCCACAAGCGTCGGAATCACGGCCAGGGTTCTTGCGGATCTTGAACGGCTTCAGACAAAAGAGGCTAGGATAGTTCTTACCGCCGCCATAATAGATGACGTGCTCGGGCTTATAATTCTCGGAGTCGTAAGTGGCATAGTGAGTTCTTTTGGATCAGAGGGCGCGGGGACGCAAGGGATCACCTTGAGCTCAGTGGCCTTTATATCCGCGAAAGCCTTCGGTTTTCTAGCCGTTTCCATAGTCGTCGGCAGGATTATCGCTCCCAAGATTTTCGGGTTTCTCGCCCGGATCGATAGAAACAATCTCGTCTGGATCATGGCAATAGCTTTCTGTTTTGTCTATGCCTACTGCTCAAATCTTTTTTCTCTAGCTCCCATAGTGGGGGCATTCGCGGCCGGTCTGGTTCTTCGTGAAACGGATCAGTTCAAGACTATTGAGGGCGGCATAAAGCCCGTTTCGCACTTCTTCGCTCCGATATTTTTCGTGATGGTAGGGGCCGCAGTGGATGTTTCTGTGTTTAACCCCTTTGTATCTGAAAATATTATGGTAATATCAATCGCTTTAATTCTTTTCGTGGTGGCGGTTGTCGGGAAGTACGCGAGCGGTTACGTGGTCTATGAAAAAGGCGTAAGAAAAAGTATAATCGGCGTTGGAATGATCCCAAGAGGTGAGGTTGGGCTTATTTTTGCGAAGATCGGTCTTGTGTACGGCGTTTTCGAAACCGACCTTTTCTCCGCCATCACGGCCATGGTAATACTGACAACCTTTATAGTGCCCCCGCTTTTAAAATGGATGTTTGAAAGCGAAAGCAAGGAGCGTAAGCTGACCGGGAGTTCGGTCTAGCAATTAATACTTAAAGCTAGGTTAATCATGAGATTCTGTAGTCCTAAGACATTTTTATATGCTGTGATTTTCACCTTGGCAGTTGTTTCCCCGGCAAGTGCTGCCGAGGATATGCTAAGCGTCGATAAAACGCTAGGAATTCAGCTTGTTATTTTTCTGGTAGGGCTTTTTCTTCTAAACAGGCTCATTTTCCGTCCCCTTCTCGGGGTCTGGGACAGGAGGGAGGAACTTACCGCGGGCACGCTTAGGGAAGCTGAAGAGATGACCCGTAAGGCCGAGGGTGCCATTGCCGAGTACAACGAGAAACTCGCTGAGGCGAGGGCCCAGGCAACGGAAACCAGAAATGAACTCCGCCAGCAGGGGCAAAACGAATCTTCAAAGATGCTTCTTTCGGCGAGAGAGGCTGCCCAAGCGGAACTTGAGGGTGCAAGAGGGACTCTTGAGAGCGAAGTCGCGAAGATAAGGACGGATTTGCGGGACGAGATAGAGTCGCTCGCAGCGGAAATAAGCAACCGCGTATTGAGGAAGGGGGCATAGTTGTGAAACTTGCTGCGGATTTTAATTTTCCGGGGGAAACACTAATTGGATAGCCATTTTGACTGGGTGTTTGTAATAAAGTACGCCGTTAACTTGGGTCTGCTGTTGGCCCTTCTCATATACCTCATCAAAAAGCCCTTTCTATCTTTTCTGAAAAGCAGGAAGGAAAAGCTCCGCTCGGAAGTGGACAGGGCTGCTACGGCGGCGGAACAGGCCAAGATGACGCTTGAGGAATACTCGGCGAAACTTGATGCGGTCTCCTCGGAGATAGCGGCTCTTCAGGAAAACATAAGAAAACAGGGTGAGAACGAAAGGGGTGAACTTGTCTCCGCGGCGGAGAAAAGCTGCGAAATGATAAAAAAAGAAGTCGAGGACACGGTTCGTCTCGAGACTACAAAGGCGGTTTCCGAGATACAGTCAGAAGTGGTCGACTCGGCGCTTGCGCTTGCCGAAAAGATGATAAGGGAACGGGTGGATGCGGATTTTACAACTGATTCGGTTGACGATTTCGTAAAAATGATAGAGGAAGGGAAATGGCAACAGTTGCGACACTGAGAGATATTGTCTCGGCGCTTGTGGATTCCGCGGCGGATGAACACGAACTTCTGGGGATAAGAGCCGATGTGGAGAGTTTCCTTGAACAGCTCTGCAGTTCGGGGGAGTTGCGGGACGTTTTTTTAAGCACGGTGTTTTCTACGGAAGAGAAAAAGGCAGTCGTGGAGGATTTTCTCGAGGCGGCATCTTTTCTTGAGATTACGAAAAGATTTATTCTGCTCGTTTTGGAGATGGAGAAGGTTGCGGCGCTTCTCGGCTCTAAGGAAGCTGTGCTTGCAAGGCTTGATGAAGCGGTAGGAAAAGTGACGGCCGAGATTACTTCGGCTAGGGATCTTAGCCAAGGCGATATCGAGAGACTCAGCGCAGCTCTTCGCACGGCGACCGGAAAAACAGTTGAGGTGTCGCTTAAGGTTGACCCTTCAATGATAGGTGGAATAAAAGCACAGGTAGGAGACAAGGTTTACGATAACAGCGTCAGGACACAGCTTGAGAGAATAAGAGGTATTCTTTCTCCGTCCTAATCTCAACAGTTAGTAATTTCAAAGGAGTTAGCAATGCAGGAACTAAAAGCAGAAAGTATAGGCGAGATTCTGAGAAACAGGATAAAGGGCTATGAACGAAAGGTGGACACCGAGGAAGTCGGGACGATTATCTCCGTCGGCGATGGTATTGCCCGGGTTTACGGTCTTGACCAGGCAGTAGCGGGAGAACTCGTAGAGTTTGACGGCGGGATCACCGGACTTGTCCTGAACCTTGAAGAAGATAATGTCGGTGTCGCTCTTTTCGGAGAAGATTCCCACCTGAGCGAAGGAGGAACGGTAAAGCGCACGGGGCGCATCGCCGAGGTGCCGGTCGGAGACGCTCTTGGCGGAAGGGTGGTTGACGCGCTTGGAAGGCCGATTGATGGTCTCGGCGAAATAGCTGCTGCTGGAACAAAGCAGATTGAGGTAAAGGCCCCTGGAGTCATTTACCGCCAATCGGTGAACGAACCCCTTCAAACCGGGCTTAAGTCCGTTGATTCCATGATACCGATAGGAAGGGGGCAGAGGGAACTTATCCTGGGGGACCGCCAGGTTGGAAAGACCGCTATCGCTATTGACACGATAATAAATCAGAGAGAAGAGGACGTTCACTGCATATACGTGGCCATAGGACAGAAACAGTCAACCGTGGCTCAGGTCGTCGACAAGCTTAAGGAGCATGACGCCATGAAGTACACGACCATAGTCTCCGCTACGGCCAGCATGCCGGCGCCTTTTCAGTTTCTGGCTCCTTTTTCCGGCTGCGCCATGGGAGAGTACTTCAGGGACAGCGGACGCCACGCGCTCATAATATACGATGATCTGACAAAACACGCGTGGTCGTATCGTCAGCTCTCGCTTCTTCTCAAGAGACCGCCGGGACGCGAGGCGTACCCGGGGGACGTTTTCTATCTTCACTCCAGACTTCTTGAGCGCGCTGCCAAGATGAGAGACGAGGACGGAGGCGGTTCTCTTACGGCGCTTCCTATAATTGAAACGCAGGCGGGCGACGTTTCCGCTTACATTCCAACAAACGTGATTTCCATTACCGACGGGCAGATATACCTTGAGAGTGATCTTTTCTACTCGGGTGTCCGCCCCGCGATTAACGTCGGTCTTTCAGTTTCTAGGGTGGGGGGAAGCGCGCAGATAAAGGCGATGAAAAACGTCGCCGGAACGCTGAGGCTTGAGCTTGCCCAGTACAGGGAGGTCGAGGCGTTCGCGCAGTTCGCTTCCGATCTTGATAAGGTAACCCAGAATCAGCTCGCCCGGGGAAGCAGGCTTGTTGAAGCCCTCAAGCAGGATCAGTACGAGCCGCAGGCGGTTGAAAAGCAGATTCTGATCATATTTGCCGTTACAAACGGCTACGTTGACGACTATCCCGTCTCTGCGGTGAGAAAATACGAGAGGGAGCTTTCTTCTTTTATGGAATCGAAGCATCCTGAGTATCTTGCGGAAATAAAGGAGAAAAAAGTTGTTTCGGACGAACTTGAGGACAAGCTTATGGCAGCACTTGACGAGCTTAAAAACCAGTTGGGCGAGCTTGCCTGACGCAGTAGCGGGAAAGGATAATGCCGAGCCTTAAACAGATAACGACAAAGATAAAGAGCGTGAGAAGCACGCGGCGGATAATGGGAGCCATGAAGCTCATAGCCGCCGTGCGTCTGCAGAAGGCCCAGGCGGCGCTTATGGCCTACAGGCCTTATTCTGATGCGTACCGCGACGTGGTCCTAAACGTGGCGGCGCTTTCAGAATCAGAAGATCATCCCCTTCTTCGGGTCCCGGAGGAAAAAACGAACCTGCACGTTCTGTTCTTTACTTCCGACAGGGGGCTCTGTGGAAGTTTCAACAGCGCCCTGATAAGGAACATGCAGCGCTATGTCGAGGAACAGAGCGAGGTTTTCGGGAGCATAAAACTGAGTTTCGTCGGAAGGCGGGGACGGGATTATTTCTCGAAAGGCGGGGTTGCCACGGGCAAATACTACACGGGAGTCAATGAAAAGAATTCCCGGAAGTTCTCAGAGGAACTGGCTGCGGCGCTCACGGAGGAGTTCAGGGTCGGGGGGAGCGATGAAATAGTGCTTGCGTATAACCACTTTGTTTCCGCTATTTCCCAGAGGATGACTTTTGAGAGACTTCTTCCGCTTTCGGTGCAGGAAAACGACGACAGTGGTGCGGAGAGTTCTTCAGATTACATATTCGAGCCGGAGAAAGAACGGATAATAGGTTCGATTCTTCCGAAGTACGTTCAGGTGAGAATCGAGCGCGCCATGAACGAGTCGCTCACGAGCGAGCACGCGGCGCGTATGACCGCGATGGAAAACGCAACCAGCAACGCGGACGAGGTAATAGCGAAACTTACCCTGCTTTTTAACAAGACCAGGCAGGCGATCATTACAACGGAGCTTATGGATATCGTTAACGGTACGGAAGCTCAAAGGAAAGGAGGCAACGAGTAAAAATGAGTATTGAGACAGCGTTTACGGCAGGTGGCACGGGTAGCGATACAGCAAGTGGGGCTGACGACCAGATGGGGAAAATAATTCAGGTAACGGGTCCCGTGGTAGATATCGAATTCTCGGAAGGAGCTCTTCCCACCGTGTTTACGGCTCTTAAGGTGACGAATCCGGCGCTTGGGGAAACCGAGTGGAACCTAGTTCTTGAGGTTGCCCAGCAGCTCGGCGGAGGCCGCGTAAGATGCATCGCCATGGATTCTACCGAGGGGCTTAAAAGAGGACAGGACGCTCTTAACACCGGCGATGGAATAACTATTCCCGTCGGCAAAGAAGCTCTCGGAAGACTGCTTAACGTTATTGGAGAACCCATAGACGAAGCCGGTCCCGTAGAGACTGAGGAGCGCTGGCCCATTCACCGTCCTGCTCCCGAGTTCGTCGAGCAGAGCACTAAGATGGAGCTTTTCGAGACGGGAATTAAGGTTATTGATCTTCTCGCCCCTTTTCTTAAAGGCGGGAAGATAGGTCTTTTTGGCGGAGCAGGGGTAGGCAAGACCGTTTTGCTCATGGAGCTTATCCACAACATAGCCAAGGAATACGGAGGTTACTCGGTTTTCGGCGGAGTAGGAGAGAGAACCAGAGAGGGAAACGACCTTTACTGGGAAATGAAGGAATCGGGAGTTCTTGGAAACACGGGACTCATATTCGGACAGATGAACGAGCCGCCCGGAGCGAGAGCTAGGGTTGCCCTTACAGCGCTTACACTTGCTGAGTATTTCCGTGATACTCAGGGCCAAGACGTACTTCTTTTTATCGACAACATCTTCCGTTTCACCCAGGCAGGTTCAGAGGTGTCGGCTCTTCTCGGAAGAACGCCTTCTGCCGTTGGTTACCAGCCGACTCTGTCAACTGACCTCGGGGAACTTCAGGAGAGAATTACTTCGACTGTGAAAGGTTCAATCACCTCTGTGCAGGCGATTTACGTTCCGGCGGACGACCTTACGGACCCTGCCCCCGCGACTACCTTTGCGCACCTTGACGGAACCATTGTTCTCTCAAGGCAGTTGACCGAACTTGGAATATATCCCGCTGTGGACCCCCTTGACTCGACTTCGAATATTCTCGATCCGAAAATAGTCGGAGACAATCATTACAAGATCGCCAGGGATGTTCAGGAAGTTCTGCAGCGCTACAAGCAGCTCCAGGAGATAATCGCGATTCTTGGTATGGACGAACTCTCAGAAGAGGACAAGCTCACAGTTGCCCGCGCCAGAAAGGTTCAGAGATACCTCTCGCAGCCTTTCCACGTGGCCGAGCAGTTTACGGGTACTCCCGGAAAATACGTGCCTATCAAACAGACCATAGAGGCCTTCGGCGAGATTATCTCGGGCAACATGGATGATATTCCCGAACAGGCTTTCTACATGGTGGGCAATCTTGACGAAGTACGCGAAAAGGCGGCGTCAATCGCCTCCTGACGGGAGAATTGAAAATTGGCTGAAAAATTGCGACTCAAAATAATAACTCCCGAAAAGCTCGTGTTTGACGGCGAGGTCGAGGAACTGGTCGCCCCCGGACAGATGGGGGAATTCGGCGTTTTGCCGGGGCACGTGCCTTTTCTTTCCATGCTTTTTCCTGGAAGGCTCAGGTTCAAAACTGAGGAGTCGGGGGAAAACACTCTTATAATCCATGGTGGTCTTGCGGACGTAAAGGATGATACCGTCAGCATTCTTACCGACCAGTCGGAGGATCCTGAAGAGGTTGATGTCGCGACCGCTAGAAAAGACGCCGAGGCCTTTCAAAAAGAACTTGACGAGCTTCAGGACGCAGAAGCTTCGGAAAGAGAAGAGCTTGATAAAAAGCTTAGAATAGCGCGTTCCCGGGCAGGGGAGTGAGTTTTTTCGCCTGAATCTGCCGTGGCGGAGTGTTTTGTCCCGGCGGTCTGAATCCGTAGTCTGTCATGTTTTTTCAGGATGGCTATAGAGACTTTCCAGGAAACTTTACCCCGTGGGCAAGTCGTCACAGGGATAATGAATCGGTTCCTTTTCTTAGAGCGCAAAAATTTCGCCATCTCCGCGGGGTTGTGGACTGTCCTGCTTTGAGATAACGAGGTGGCAAACCGGCCATCGTAAATACGGAAAGCGTTCTTTCGGAAAAATCCAGATACTGACTGCGGATGCCTCGCAAAACAGTGCTTTTCTGCGCCTAGGCTTGACCGACGCGGTGCTGCTGGAAGTTGTCTCGGCCGAAACTCCCTTACTCACGACGGATCTCAAATTGGATTCTACCGACTTGGAGAGGAAAGGAGAGAAGTCTGCATTCAATTTTAGGCACTTCTTGTTTGATTACTAAGCCCTTCCCTGTAAGGACGGTTCCCGGTTTTCGTTCCAGAGAGAAAACTCGTTTTGTCTCTTTCCGCTGATATCAATCGGCAGTACACGGAGAGTTGTCGGAACTGCTTCATGTTCCTTGAGAAGTGTCAGTTTAATCGGTTCCGTTAACTTTTCCTGCATTGGATAAAACAGGACGAGATTTCTGACTCCGTACCTTGAAGCGTAGCTTCCTATCTGATACATATCCGACTGTGCTATTCCAAGTTTCTGTTCTGCGCTGTCCAGTATTTTCCATTTCGCGTCGGCGATGACCACCGGATCTCCGGATTTGTTCAGAAATGAGAAATCAGGTCTCATCATGAAAACCGACTTGTCGGAATCCTCTCGTGTGGCGAAATATTTTTGAGGTCTTTGTTCTCTTAGGCTCATATTTTTTTCTCTTGTCTCTTTGTCTTTGCGAAGTTCCGCACCGACATATGCCTCAAACAGCCTGTTCATGTCAAACAGAAGCGCAAGACAGTCTTCTTTCCCTGTAGTAACGTCTGGATAGAGCCCCCTGAGGAAAAACCCGCACTGATTGAATATCTCTTCGTACCGCTCGGTCAGACGGTTAAAACCCAGCGAGTCAACCGCCGTCGCGGCATCCGCGGGGAAATCGCTTACCGGTTCGAATCGCGCCAGAAGTTCCGAGACATGCTGGAGCGCCCGGTTTCCCTTAGCTTTTTTAAGCATTATTCCCAGTACATGTTTTAGCACCTGGTTGTAAATATTATCTGCGCTTAATTCGTCGTACTGGCAGAAAAGCCGCTCCCCGTGGGCGAGATTCCGCTTGAGGTGTTCCCCGATTTTGAGTTTTCCACGCAGCACGTTCAAGTTTTCTTTGCGGCGGACATATTTCTGGATCATTCCCCGTGTCAGCTGGGCATGAAGCTGTTCGCAGAAGTGCAGTATGAATATGTCGAGGAGGAAACGCTTCTGAAGATTGATTCCCGCAGTACCCGCTCTGCTGAGTTTCAGGTGTCGTGCTCTGTAGAGCATGTGAACAAGAGCTTTCCGGCTGGATTCAACGTCATCTGCTTCTATGTCGTGAATCTTGGGAAGAATCTCTATGGATAAGTCTCCAAGAGAAATTACTCCACAGTACGACGCGAATTTTATTTTTCTATTTTCCCACGACCAAGCTTTTGCCGGAAGTTTTTTTTCGAGTTTTTCGAGAAGCGCTGCGTGTTTTTCTCCAAGCTCGTTTTGTCCGCCTACAGGGGAGCGGACAATGGGAACTGATTTGTGCTCAATGACGGTAATTACTTCAGACATCAGGTGTTGTTTTTTCTTCGTATATTTTCCTGATTGCGTCTGGGGTAATCTCGTCTTCAGGGGCTACCTGATATTCAGTTGAGTTTTCAAAATCATCATGATCAAATCCGATGACTTTTTTTTCCTCTAATATTTTGTGTTTTATAATCTGCAGTTTGTGTGGTTCGGGTTTTTCTCCACCTGTTTTTACATCTCTGAATACGAGTTGAATCCTGTGCCAATCGTCGTAGAAATATTCCTGAAGAAGAGGAATAATCCGGAAAAGCAGCACGTTTTTAAGTTCGTCAAAATTATGTACGTTGATAAGGTAAGAATGCCCGATGGTCATGTCTCTGCTCAGGAGAAAGCGTATCCGGCTATTTATCGCTTCAAGCAGTGCGCGAAGGTTAATTGTGCCGCCTGTGCCATCTTCTATGAAGCCGTCCCCCGAAGAACCGTTGATTAGGCTTGAGTCAGGCATGAGTTCTTGGAACTGAAACCTGCGGCGAAGAGCGGTGTCAAGAAGCGCTATCGAGCGGTCGGCCGTATTCATCGTGCCGTAAACGTCCAGATTGGCCGGAACCCCGAATTTTTCCCCTGAATAGGGAAGGGTCAGCATCATACCTGACTCGGGCGACCCGTCTTCTCCATATATTACTCTTTTATCTGTCTCAAGCAGTGTAATGAGTTCTCCGAATATGCTGGCGATGTTCCCCCTGTTGATCTCGTCGATGAAAATCGCGTACCGCTGGTCGGGATCGGCTTTCGCCCTCCGGCAGATTCGCTTGAATACGCCCGGGACGACCTCGTATCTCACGCTTCCGGTTTCTTCATCTAGAACAGGCCTTATTCCCTCGACGAAATCTTCGTACCCGTAAGCCTGATGGAAAGTTACAAACTCGAATCGTTGATGTATTGATCCCTTGTGCGGGCCAGCTTTCCATTTATTGGCGAGTTCTATCTGTTCCTGACATTCTTCTTCCCAGTCATCGACAAGAGACCAGACGCTGTTTTTATCCTTATCAAAGACTGTCGGGGTTTTTCCGCGATTCTTGAATCTGACGGTTTTGGAATTTTCGGGAGCGTGTGACTGAAGCACGGCCCATATGGTGTTCTTCACATGCTTGACGCGCCCAATAGATTCTGCTTTTGCCTGAACATATTCATGTTCTGAGATTGCACTGACTTTTTCTTTTTTTCCAAGGTCGTACAATGTTACGAAGATTACCTCAAACCATGAGGCTTCGGATAACTCTTGGATGAGCCAAGTTTTTCTAGTCAGAGTTTGTTGAATGCTTGAATATTTCTCGGTCAACTTGTTGAGCCGGTAGGTTTTCCCTGTTCCTGGGGGTCCGTAAAGGATAAGGTTGCTCTGAGGTGTTGGGTTGTCCGGAGCAGGAGCAGGAGCAGGAGCAGGGGGAGATACCCAGGCGGCCAGAGCCAACTCCGGGAATGAATGAACTGGACAGTCATCTTCTTGGAAAAGGGTTTTAAGCGTATCACGTATTTCCAGGTAGTTTTCTGCATCAGGGGTTTGATTCGGAATCTCCAGGTGAAGTTTATTCTTAATGTATTTTTGTGATTTTTCATCAAGCGTTGGGAAGAACCAGGGACGAATCCAGTACAATCCCATAGTGAGGTTCCAAGCTACTCCCTTGATTTCAAGGGCTTTGTTGTAAACAGCAGCAAAAGCGGACCGAGAATCTGTGTCTTCGGATTCGGCAAAACTGATTGCCCGATCAAAGACTTCCCAAAGTGTATCAATGTCATCAGATTGACGGTCTTTCTCGAAAGGAAAAAACCATGACTTAAAATCAGGGACAACAGGTATTCCGTCAAAGGCATCTGGCGCCGGTTCACTGAGACCGAGAGAATTCGCAAGCTCTGCGGCTATGATTTTTCTGTCCTCAAACTTCTTTTTTCCCCGACTAAAAACGCCTATTGTTGTAAACGGGCAAACATCTTTCAGCGGGCCGGTGTTTCCATCTTTGAATTTGTCTTTATAGCCACCTATAGCAAAACGGTCGGCAATTTCGTGTATTTTTCCAACCAAGTTCTCTCTTTTGTTTCTGAAGTCAAGCAACTTTTCAGCGATAGATTCGTAGAAAGGAATCCAGGGAAATGGATTTGGCTCTGGATATTTCCATTCTTTTTCCAGTGGATCATTGTAAAAATCAAGTTGAGAATTGCCATGCTCTTTTTCTTTACGACGTCTTATATCAAAGATAAGTTGATCTATTTTCAGAATTGACATCTTGCCGACAGGTTTCCCCGTAAATGCTTCGACAATTTTCTTTTTGTCTTTTCCGCTGAATATGCGCTCAAAGTTGTCAGGGAAAAGTAAAAACAGGATCATGTGACGCGACTGGCGGGTTGCAGATTCTGGAATCTTTTTCTCTATATATTCGGCAAACTCCCATCCGCTGGAGAGAAGAAGCTCCTCGCGCCGTGTTACGGGCATCTTTTTCAATTCAATTATGAATAGAACGAAAAACTCCCATTCCCACGCAAGCCTGGAAAAAATACCTGCGCCAATATGAGCTATTCCGGCCAGAACGTCGTCCTCAAGCCATTTGGAATTTTCGGGAAACGGTTTGCCCGATCTCTTCCAGATAGTCTTGATATCTTCGCGTTTTTTTTGGATTTTGTACTTGTCGGCGCACAAAAACATCAACCACCATATTTCCGCAGCCAGTTGTTTGATCTCGGGCGGTCTTGCTTCAAGGAGGGTCTCCAGTTTCTCGGGGAACTTGTCTTTATTCTTATCGAGTCGTTTTATGAGATATTGATTCAGCTCTTCAAAATAATCGATTTTCCATATCTCTTTATCTTCAAATATTCCCTTGTCTGATAGCAGGGAATTTTGTTTCCAGTGTTCAGCAGCCTCTAGGATAGGTCCAGCGATATTATTTTTACCGACATAGCGACTCATTTGATAATTGTCTCTCTCTAGGTTGGTAATAGGCTCAGGCTGCAACTATTCACATTTTAACTCGTAAAAAGGGTTTTTGTGAGTTAAATGTCGTCTAACTGCACTTCGAGAATCCGCATCCCCTGCAGGTAACGCAGCCGGATTCAAAGGCAAGAGCCTTGCTTCCGCAATCCGGGCATTGCTCGAGCATAATATCCGTTGAAATCTTCTGGGTGCCGCCGTTTGCCTCTGCGACGGGATTGGTTTCGTCGCTGGCTTTCTCCTTTGCTACGAAGTGACTTCTCAGCACCTTCGCTATAGCGTCGGGGACGGACATTATAACCCTTCCCCCTGAAAAAACTGGTGAGGAACCTCCAATGGCCTCCAGCTGTTCCACGACATCTCTGACATCAACCCCAGACCTCAGAGACAGAGATATCAGCCTTCCAGTTGCCTCGGCATCAGCCATTGTGGTAAATCCAGATTTTCCAATCTGGACGAAAACTTCAAACGGCTTGCCTTCGTAACTGTTAACAGTCACGTAGAGATTCCCGTACCCAGTTTTTATCGCTTCGGTAAAACCTTCCAGGACACGTGGTCTGGTGACAGGTTTCACCGCTTCTTTTTGAGGGGGATGAGGGGATGGTGTGAGGTTGGAGTGGGTGGTTGACATCCCTTCATCCCGGGGTGGAGAGTTTGTTTTATCTTTTGCTTGTTCTTCTGTTATCAATATCCCTTCCCTGGAGCCTTCCCTGTAGACGGTTACCCCTTTGCAGCCGAGCTTCCAAGAGAGGAAATATATCTTTTCGACCTCCTCAAGACTTATGTCCTTGGGGAGGTTAACGGTGCTTGATATGCATGAATCTATGTGCTTTTGGATGGCGGCCTGCATGCGGACCCGCTGTTCCGGCTTTATCTCATGGGAGGTTACGAACGTGTCAGGAAGATCCGCCTCGTCATCCAGCCCGAATTTCTCCATGTATTCAGAGACAAGCGGGTGGTAGACTTTGAATTCCTCTTCTGAAAGAGATTCCGAGCGCCTGAGATAGGACAGAGCGAACATGGGCTCGACACCGCTTGTGGTTCCGGCGAGAACCGAACCGCTTCCAACGGGCGGAACCGTGAGTATGCATGCGTTTCTAAGGCCCTGCTTCTTTATCTTGCTCATAACGTTATCACGCATGGTTTTTATGAACGGGTTCGCTATATGGGTTTTTAGGTCAAACACGGGGAAGGTTCCCTTTTCCTTGGCAAGGTCTGAGCTGGCCTCGTAAACTACGTTCTTTACGTGTTCGAAAAGCTTGTCGGTAAACTTTATACCTTCATCCGTGTCATATTTTATGTTGAGCTTAGAAAGCATGTCTCCCAGGCCTGTGAACCCGACACCTATTCTTCTCGACCTCAAAGACGCTTTTGTCTGGAAATTTAAAGCATGTTTTTCCATGTTGTAATCCAGTATGTCGTCAAGGAATCTGACGCTGTAGCGAAAAGCCTTTTCAAGCTCTTCCCACTCTATCGCGGCGTCTTTCTCGAAGGCGTTTTTGACGAACATAGAGAGATTCACGTTCCCCAGGCAGCAATTGCCGTAGTCCTCAAGCGCCTGCTCGCTGCAGGGGTTTACGCCGTTTACTTCCATATTGGCGTATTCGGTGGGGGAGTATCTTTTGACCGTGTCCCAGAAAATAAGTCCGGGTTCAGCCGAGGACCACGCTGACTGAACGAGCTTGTCCCATATCTTGCGGGCACGCACGGTTCTTTTTATCTCGGCTTTCTCGTTTGAGAAGCTGAGCTCGTAATCCGTGTCTTTTTCCACGGCTTCCATAAACTCGTCATCCACCTTCACCGAGATGTTGGCAAACTGAACCTTTGATCTTGCCTCGTCGTTTTTTATGTCGAGGAAATCTATTATGTCGGGGTGATTGACCTTCATGGTTATCATAAGCGCCCCCCTTCTTCCTGCCTGCCCTATGGTTCCGGTCGTGGTGGACAGAAGATCCATGAACGACACCGCCCCCGTTGAGTATATGGCCGAATTGTTTACCGGCGATCCTTTTGGCCTCAGGGTCGATATATCGGTTCCGACTCCTCCGCCGAAAGAGTAAGTTCTGGCCGCCTCCTTGCACCACTCGAATATTCCTTCTATGGAGTCTTCCTTTATCGGCATGTAGTAGCAGTTAAGGAGGGTTGCCCTTCTTTTCTGACCGGCGCCGAAGAGGATTCTCCCGCCGGGGATGAACTTGAAGTCGGAGAGGAGCCAGTAGAAGTTCTCCTCCCATTGTTTTCTCAGTTCCTTTTTTTCTTCGGGAGATGCAATTTCCCTGGCCACCCTTCGCCACATCTGCTCCGGAGTTTTCTCTGTTATTTCTCCCGTTTCGTTGCGAAGAGCGTATTTCTCGTAGAAAACGCGTGCCCTGAGCTTGTCTCCGCCGAAAGCGTCGATGGTTTCCGCAGGAATTTCTATGGTGTCGCTTGGAGCTTTTACGTGTTCCAGGGAAGCTTCCTTGGTCTGCGTTTCCTGTTCCTCGACGGCAACTGTTTCTTGGTCCGAAACTCCGTTTGCTGTTAGTTCGGCGGGGTTTTTATCTCCGGGCATCCGTTCCTCCTTTTGTTTCTGTTCCGGTGTTCCTTCCGTTTAGGCACATTAAAAGAACATATCAGTAACTCTTTATCTTGTGCGTAGAATCTATTTAAACACAATATATTGGGTGCTGTCAAGAAACTATTTCATTTTTGTTAAGAATGAATTAATTCAGTTTCTAGAAAAAGAAGCTGTTCGGTATAAATTTTCAATAAGATCAGATGATTAACCTTGGATCGTGAAAGTTTCTTGATAACTCCTGCACTCTTAATTCTTCCGTCGCAAGCAATCATCCGAGTTATTTTCTAAGCACGGTGTACATGGTTTTCTCATCGGACCAGTTGATTTTGTCGGGGTCTTCGTAGGATTCACGGATGTTTTTCCTGAACTCCGCAAGGGATCTTTCAAACTCCTGGCTCT
>Ga0209543_1001614_pt1 | contig 19215 bp, 16 predicted proteins | sample MesohylFT_FD_187296 | JGI IMG/M metagenome (GOLD analysis project Ga0209543, IMG submission 187296) | Host-associated microbial community of the marine sponge Aplysina aerophoba from Gulf of Piran - sponge mesohyl, lysed by freeze-thaw... | ecosystem: Host-associated > Porifera > Sponge >...
GCCGCCGTTCGAGCTCCTCGACGGCCGCGTCGAGGTCGGCACCAGCCGGAATCGGTTTGCCGTGCCAGCCGTCCCGCCCCTCGATCGCGGACACGCCCCGGCCCTTCACCGTGCGCGCGAGGATCATCGACGGCCGTCCGGCCGTCGACGCCGCCTCCTCGTACGCCGCCAGGATGGCCCCGATGTCGTGGCCGTCGACGACGATCGCGTGCCAGCCGAAGGCCCGCCACCGGTCGCGATAGGCCTCCATATCGTGGCCCCACTGCGTGGCGCGGCTCTGCCCGTACCCGTTGACGTCCGTGAGGCCGCACAGGTTGTCGAGCCGGTACCGATCCGCGACCTGGGCCGCCTCCCAAACCGATCCTTCGGCCGACTCACCGTCGCCGATGAGCACGTAGGTGCGGTAGCCGGAGCCGATGCGGCGGGCGTTGAGAGCGATGCCGACTGCGGCGCAGATGCCCTGTCCGAGGGACCCGGTCGCGACGTCGACGAACGGCAGCCGCGGCGTCGGGTGCCCTTCGAGATCGCAGTCGATCCGCCGCAGCCGCAGAAGCTCGTCCCCCGGCACGAAGCCGGCCTCCGCCCAGGCCGCATAGAGCAGCGGCGCCGCGTGGCCCTTCGACAGCACGAACCGATCGTTGTCGTCGTCCTGCGGACGCTCGGGATCGAAGCGCATGTGGCCGAAGAAGAGTGCAGCGACGAGGTCCGCGGCCGAGCAGCAGCTCGACGGATGACCGCTGCCCGCGGCGCTCGTGGCGCGCACCGAGGCGATCCTGAGCCGGGTGGCGACGTGTTGGAGGGCGGAGACCGGCGACGCGGAATCGGGGGACACGGCTACTCCTGGCGCCGGAAGTCTAGCACGCGGAAATCACGGAACGCTGGCCCGGCTCGCGGCAGCTCCTCCTCGGCGCGGGCCCCGGGGGTTGCGTTCGAACCGACGACGCGCGCGAACGGCCGCCAACCCGCGACAGCCCGTTGCACGTCGACCCGACCGGGAAGGCGCGGAGCCCTGACTCCGGAGAGTCTTGCAACCCGCTCCGACAGTATGGTACGGTTGGCGGCCAAGTGAAGCTCCAATGGTCGTGCGCGCGCCTTCTGGAGGGCACGGAATCCACTCCACGCCAAGCGGTCCGGGTGACGGTGTCGGGAAAGGAGCCCCCGGCGGCCATGGCCAGTCGCCGTTGTTCCACTCGCGGCAGTGCCTCGGGCTGCATCGAGACCGTACGGGAGCCAGACAGCATGGTCACGAAACACAGCCGACCTGGGGTTGCCGCCGCGCGTCCATCGACGCCGAAGGCGACGTGGAGCACTTCGGGGACGACTTCCGCGGCATAGCACAGCGTGGCTGAACCCGCCCGTTCCCCACGCATTCAGCGATTCGCGTCGCGTCATCGACCTCCAATCAGTTGCCCGTGGCATTCGCGCACGTTGTGACGGTGACTCGAGCAGGCTGCACCGGTTCGGCCCGCCGAGCCACCAAGCGCCCGCTCGGTCTGATGGAGACGACGCGATACGGTCGCAGGCTTGCGCCGCTTGCCGCGATGATGGTGTGCCTCTGCGCGTGCAGCGAGTCGACCGTAGCGCCTACCTCGCCGTCCCCGCTTCCGGAACACAAGATCGGGCAATTGGAGCTCAGTTGCCCGGCCACCGTCCAGGCGCAGTCGCTCGATGGACGACCGCTTGCGATAGACTTCACGCCCGCCGCCACGGGCGGACTGGATCCGGTGACCGTCGCCTGCACGCCGGCATCCGGAAGTCGGTTCCCCGTCGGCGAGACGCAGGTTTCCTGCGTGGCGACCGACGCGCTGCAGCAGTCGTCCCGGTGCCGATTTGCGATTATGGTGCTTGCCCCTCCGATGCTGGCGATCAGCCGCTTCCTGGCGTTCGGCGACAGTATCACTGCGGGGGTCGTGTCGCACCCGGGCGGCGGCTGGACGCTGGACCGCATGCGATCCTACCCGGCTGTTTTGCGGCGAGACCTGAGCGCCAACTACCGAGCACAGAACATCCAGATTGTCAACGCCGGTGCGCCGGGCGAATGGGCTGCCAACGCCATCCCTCGGTTTCGCGAGCAGCTGCGCATTCTACGGCCCCAGTGTGTTCTGCTGATGGAGGGTACCAACGACGTGGACCAGATTGGCGGCGCGCGCGCTCTCGAGCAGATGATCCACGCCGCCTCTGCCGCCGGCGCTGACACGCTCCTTATGACCATTCCACCCCAGCGAGGTTTGGAAAAGGCCCACCTGGTTCCGGTGATCAACGAGGAGATTCGCGCAATCGCCGCGCGACGACGCGTCGTGCTCGTCGACGTATACCGCCTGCTTCTCCACGGGGCGTGCGTCGGCAGCGGACCAATTCCATGCATTGGGCCCGACGGGTTGCATCCGACCGCTGAAGGCTATGAGCTGATTGCGGAGGAGCTCGCACGGGCCATTGTGGATCTGTACGACGTCGAAGTCTCACCTTCCGCCACCTCCTACTCCCTTTCTGCCGAACCGGCGCTGCCGACCGCCCCTCGACTCCTCTTTCCGGCACCGCCTGCAGCCCGGAGTCTCGGATCTTATGCGATGCGATAGCGACGCGAGCCACTTGGCGTTACCGCGTGCAGGCGCACACCGTTGGTCGGCCCCGTCTCGAACCGTTTCCACCTCGTGTGCCACCGTAAACTCGCCGTTCTGACGGCGACGGAAACCGACGACTCCGCCATCATCCCCGAAGTCGAGATCGACATGCCCACCGTGGTTCCGCGGCCTCCACTTCCTGCCAGCGCGGCCGCGTCGCGGGACCACAACCGGCATCGAACGCTGGCGAACTCCCTGAGACTCCTCGCGATCGGCTATCTGCTGGTCGCCATCCTGGCATCCGTCGTCTTCTTCGTCCTCCACCTGCGGTCCGCGCCGTCGACCGGCCTGCACCGTACCGTGCACGCCTCCGCGTCCTCTCTCGGTTCGCCCCTGTTGGCCGGCCCGGCGACGGATGTAACGCTGGACTTCGTCACCGCCGAACGGGATCTGCCTTCTAGTTTCTTTGTCGTCTGGCGTGGTGTCTGGTACCTGCCCAACACTCGCACCGTCGACCTGCGGGCTCGCGCCGACGATCGCGTCACCATCTGGATCAACGGGCAGCGGCTGCTGTACTGGGATTCAGGTGCTCCCAGCCCGTCCACGGCGGGACGAACTCTCACTCTACCGGGCGGCTTCCACAGCCTGGCCGTCGAATACGAGCAGCGCGGGGGTGGCCACGGACTCACGCTGCACGGCGACGGCCTGAAACCGCACCGCCTGTTCCGTGCGCCCGTGGGTCCGTTCGACGTGTGGCTCGCATCCAGCGCGGCCTGGACCGGGGCAGCCGTCACCATCCTCTGGCTCACCCTCCTCGTCCTCGCGTGCCCCGTGGCCGCCGCCGCCCTCGTCCTGCACGGCCTGCCGTCGCCGATCGCTTCCAAAGGCCCTTTCCTTCGCCGGTTACGAGCCCTCTCAACTGCCGCCCGTCGCATTTGCAGTTCACTGTGGAGACCATTCGATCTTCGGCACCTGATGCCGTGGTTCCGGATCTCCACCGGTTACACCCGATCCGGGCGTTTCCACACGGCGGCGCACCGGGCCCTGCCCTTCGCCTTCGGCATCTTTCTCCTCAGCGGAGTCGTCGACACCATGCACCGCTACCGGACGCGCGACGATTTTGCGTTCGGCGACTGGCTGATCAACTATCAGGGAGGGTTCGTACGGCGAGGCCTGCTGGGCGAGGCGGTGTATGCGGTGCACCTGCTCTTTGGCGGCAACCCCGGCTTCTACGTGCTTGTGCTACAGCTTGCGCTGTATTCGGTGTTCCTGCTCTTTTCATTCCTTCTTCTTCGAAGACAGAACATCGTCGCGTACGCCCCGCTCGTGTTGGTACCGTTCACATTCATGTATCACGACGAGGTCGGCTTCAGAAAGGAACAGATCTTTCTGACCTTCATGGCGATATCCGTGTGGCTCTTGCACAGTCGGCCCGACAGGAGTGCTCGCGCGACATACGTACTGCTCCTTGCCTTGTACCCGGCGGCCGTGCTCTCGCACGAGATGCTGCTGGTTTTTCTTCCCTATCTGCTGGCCGCCTACGCGCTCTCCGGATGCTGGCAACGCTCGACGACAACGACGACGACAACGGGGGTGTGTGCGCTATCCGCCCTTTCGGTTGCCTGCTTTTCCGCCGTGATTCTCTATGGGCGCACTGCAGGACTCGGCGCCGAGCGGATTCTGGAATCGCTCGCGGCGGCCGGCTATACGGCCGGCGGCGCGATTGGCTTTCTGAACGACTCGATGGCCGCGGCGCACGGGCGCGTCAGGGAAGTTTACCGCTGGGGAAACTACACGAACTACCTGCCGGCGACAGCACTCGTGGCGGTCGCGTTCTATTCCATTCGGGGCCGCATCCACCACATCGTCCGTGACAGAATCTGCTTGTCGCTGGTCGCGGCGTCCATCGCCCTCAGCATTCCCCTGTTCGTGTTTGCCCACGATTGGGGGCGCTTCATTCGCATCCATGCGGTGGCGCTCCTGCTCCTGTCGCTGGGGAACGCAACCTCGACCGGGAGGGCGAGCTCCGGGAGCAGCGGCGCCGCAATCGGGCACCCACGCCTCGCCTTCGATGTCCGGGGGGCGGCGTGGTGCGCTGCTGTTCTGAGCTACGTGTCGTTCTGGAGGCTTGCACCGTACGGCGACGTGTCGGTGCTGCTCGCCGAACCGTACTACCTAACGTCGCTGCGGCGATCGTGGGAGCTGCTTGCCGGCATGATGTACTGAGCCACGGCCGAGGATGTCGTGATGCAGCCAGCCGGGATCGCTGAAGTTGCCCGGGTTCGTGGACAGCTATCCGCCTGTGTGGAAAGGAGTCTCTCCGATGCCGAAGCCGAGCCCCCGTACGCGGCGCGTTTCGGGCAACAGATAGTCGACCGTACCGGCGATTCAGGGCCCGAGTCGAGGGACGTAGGATGCGCCTCGGATTGCGTCGACCTGGCGCGGGCGGTGTCGCGGTGAGCCGCGCGCGGCTCACGCGGGTGACGCGGTCCGCCGGCATCGCCGGGGTGAACCCACGCCGAGGTCCGGGCACGACCGGCCGCAATCATCTACGTGCCGACGCTGGCCGGCTTCCTGTCCCTGGCCATCGTCCTCGACGTGTTCAGCCTGCCCGTCGTCGGTTGGGCGCTGGTGGGGCAACTGCGCACCGCGCTGTTTGGTCGAGGCTGCGGAGATGGCGGTGGACCAACGGCAGGCCGATCGCGGTCATTCATCACTCCGAATCGACGCTGTCGGCACACCTAGTTCGTCGTCGGCGCTCGCAGGCGGGAACGGGCGTCCCACTGTCGATGGGCTCTGTCGGCGATTTGCTTCGACCATGGGACGGCCGAGAGCCTTTTCGCGATGCTGGAGTGCGAGCTCCCCGATCGAACGCCTCTGTCGACGCACGCCGAAACGGAGGCGGCGCTGTTCGAGTTCATCGAGGGTTGGCACAATACGTGGCGGCGTCATTCGGCACTCGGCTCTCGACAACCGCTGCCGTTCGAAGGTCGTCACGGCGGGGCCTGTGGACGGTGCCGGCACCTGTGGCCGTCCTGCCTTCCGACGTCCAGGTCCGTTGGAACGCGCGCTGCACTGGGCTCCAACGCCCAAGGCCGGTGGGGGCAGTGGGTCGGGTCGTCGAGCGGCGCAGTTGGAACGCGCGCTGCACGGGCTCCAACACCCAAGGGAAATCGTTGACGATGGTATACACGATGACGTGATCCGAGAGCGTTAAGCTACCCAAGAGGTCGTCGCAATCTCGCGCGGCGGCGGCCGCCGGTTCCCGTTGGGAGGGCCTAGGGATTTGCGACGTTCACTCTCCGCCCTGGAACGGACTGTGTTCGATGTGGTCATCGTCGGCGGCGGAATCACCGGCGCGTGTCTCGCACACGACGGCGCATCGCGAGGCCTCGCCGTGGCGCTCGTGGAACGCTGCGACTTCGGCGGGGCGACATCTGCCGCCTCGTCGAAGATTCTGCACGGCGGCATTCGGTACCTGCAACAGTTTCGTTTCGACAAGGTCCGCGAGTCGGCGCGCGAACGAGGCACCTTGCGCCGCATAGCCCCGCATCTGGTTCGGAGGGTACCGTTCCTGATCCCGATCGAGGGAACGCCGCTGCGAGGACACTGGCCGGTGTGGGCCGGATTGGCCCTATACACTCTGCTCGGCGGGGCCGACGAGCCGGGTGATGATCTCCGCACGCGGTCTGGCACCTACTTGGACCGGGCGGCCCTTGAGCAGGAGGCGCCGGCACTCGCGGCGTCTCATCGCTTCAAGGGTGCGCTGGTGCTGAACGAGTATCACCTTCACAGCTCTGAGCGAATGACGCTGGCGTTCCTGAAGACCGCCGTGAGGCACGGCGCGGTCGTCGCCAACTACGTGACGACGACTGCGCTTGTGCGAGAGGGAACGCGCGTGGTCGGCATGCGCGCCCGGACCCCAGAAGGGGACGAGATCCGCGTTCGAGCCCGGATCACGATTAACGCCGCCGGTCCGTGGTTGCCCGGGCTGAATGAAGAGCATGCCGTCGGACCGCTGCGACGGCCGGTTACGGGATTCGCGCAGGGGGTGCACATTATCACCCGACAGCTATTGACCGACTATGCAGCCGCACTGCCGACCTCGAGAGCATCGGGGGCGTTGGTGGACCGCGGCGGCCGCCACGTGTTCGTCATTCCGTGGCGTGGACACTCCCTCATCGGTACTTCCAACCGTCCGTTTCGCGGCGAGATGTCCGATGTGCGACCCATGGCGCAGGACGTGTCCGATCTCCTCGACGACGTGAACCGCGCGATGCCATCGGCGCACCTCGATTGCGACGGGGTGCGTCACGCCTTCGCCGGGCTGTACCCGCTCATCACTCGGCGCATCGACGCCAACGCCTACCAGGGTACAGGTGACTACCAGATCGTGGACCATGAACGCGATGGCACGGCCCCGGGTTTCGTGTCGGTTCTCGGCTCGAAGTTCACGACCGCCCGGCGGGTGGCGGAGCTGGCGATGGACCTCGTCTGTCGCAAACTGGGCCGGCACGGCACCGGGTGCCGTTCGCACCAGATTTCGCTTGTCGGCAGCGTGCCGACCGTTTCCGCCCTGCGGCAGCAACTCCGGGCCCGGTATCGTGACAGCCTGGCGGCGGCGACCATAGAATCACTCGTGCGCACCTACGGCGCGGAGACCGACGACGTGCTGCGCAGCGCCGGGGGCGACCGGTCGTTGCTCAGGCGGCTGTCAGCCGGGCGCGAGACGATCGAGGCCGAGGTCGTCTACGCCGTGGAGCACGAGATGGCGCAACAACTCAGCGATGTCGTCTTCCGGCGCACCGGGTTGGGCACACTGGGGCATCCCGGCGAACCTGCGCTCGAGCGCTGCGCGACCCTCATGGCCGCCAAGCTCGAGTGGACGAAGGCGCATCGCGCCGGGCAGCTTGGATCGACACGAGCCTGCTTTCCGATCCCGCCGGCGTGAGTTCCATGTATCACGACCCGCTACGGGTGCTCGTGGTCGCGCCGACACCCTTCTTCGGCGATCGCGGGTGCCACGTCCGAATCTATGAGGAAGTGCGAGGGCTCATGGCGCGCGGAATCGAGACGCACCTAGTTACCTATCCCACGGGCCGCAGCCCCGAGGGTCTGGTGATAACGCGCGCCCGCGCCTGGTTCGGCATCGAGGCCGGAATGTTGGGGCCCACATGGGGCCGCCCCTTCCTGGACCTCGCACTCCTGCGTGTCTGCTGGAAGGCGGTGCGGGAGTTCAAGCCACACATCGTGCACGGGCATCTGCACGAGGGTATCGTAATCGGCGCGCTGCTGCGAGCCCGTTATGGCATCCCGTTCGTCGCCGACCTGCAGGGGAGTCTGGCCGGAGAGTTGGCGGAGCATCGGTTCATCTCCGGGGACGGCATGTTGCACGATCTCACGTCGGGTGTCGAGCGCTGGCTGGTCCGTCGGCCCGACCGCCTAGTGACCAGCTCCTCGCACGGAGCAAAACTGCTGGCGAGGCAGGGGGTCGACGGAGACAGGATCGCACCACTTCCTGATGGAGTGGACGTCGACGTATTCCGTCCTGGTCCGCCGGACGCCCAGCTGACCAGCCAACTGGGACTCGACGGCAAGCGCATTGTGGTGTTTCTGGGAGTCCTTACCGACTACCAGGGCGTCGATCTGCTGCTCGACGCGGTGCCGACCGTGATCCGGCGACGGCCGGACGCCCACTTCCTCATAATGGGCTACCCGAACGAGACGCACTACAGGAACGCTGCAGCGGCACGTGGCATCGAACGGGCGGTGACCTTCACCGGACGCGTGCCGTACGAGCAGGCCCCTCGCTGGCTCAATCTCGGTGTCGTAGCGGTATCTCCGAAACGCTCGCTGACCGAGGCGAACGGCAAGCTACTCAACTACATGGCTTGCGGTCGCCCGGTCGTGGCGAGCGATACGCCGGTCAATCGGGAAGTCCTGGGTCCGGCCGGCCTCTACGCGGCCGTCGGCGACGCCGACGCACTCGCCCAACACCTGCTCGAGGTGCTCTCCGACCCGAAGGACGCGCGGGCGCGTGGCGCCACCCTCCGGGTGCGAGCGGAAGAGGTGTTTGCTTGGCCCGTGCTCCTCGAGCGACTCGAGACGCTGTACCGTGCCATACTCGCTTCGTGACCGACGTGGTTGATCGCCCGTTCCGTTCCGGCCGCGGGGCGCCGCGTTGGCCGTCCGCGCGGGTCCAAGCCTCCGGGCACGTCGGAGCCCCTCGGCTCCGGCCCCGTCACCTCCCCGACCTCACCCTTCGCCGTCGACGAACAGGTCAGGCCACTGGTCGTTCGCCGGAGAGTACGTGACGCGAGTCGCGGTACTCCAGGGCTCCCCGATGCGCCACACGAAAATCTCGTAGTCTGCCCGGTCGTGCTCGTGCCCTCCGGCCGACGCACCCCACACCAACCACTTACCGTCGAGCGTCACACGCGGGAAGTACTCGTGGCTGTACTCGCCCGGCAGATCGATAAGAGGGCGCTCCGTGCCGTCTGGGAGATCGGCCGTCATGACTCGCGTACCGCCCGCTCCTCGAGGACCGATCCACACCGCCTGGCGCCGCCCGGGGAACCAGGTAATCTGGCAGGAGCGCACGCTCGCCAAACCGCGGAAGCGTTGCCGTACGGGATCGAGCACTCCGACGGTGTCGTAGGGCACCTCACGGAGAGTGATCGCCAGCAGGCCGTCTGCCGACAACTCCGGCTCCAATACCCGGCCCCTGGTCGGCGGATCGCTGCCACGGTGGATGACCGCAGCGGTACCGGAAGCGAGATTGTAATCGAAGATACGATTCTCGAAGACGTACACAAGGCCGGCACCGTCCGGGCGCCAGGTTGGGTGATACGCGCCCTCGACCAACAGGCGCTGACCGGAGCCATCCGCGTTCATCACGTACAGATCCCAGGCCGTTTCGTCACGAAACGAGACCCACGGTCGCTGGCTGCGCAGGAAGGACACCTGCGTGCCGTCCGGCGAGAAACGCGAGAAGAAGTCGACGTGCGGATGGTCGGTGAGTCGCCGTTCGGCGCCGGACCCAAGTTCGACCAGGTACAGGTCGTGGTTGCCGTTGCGATTCGAGGACCACAGCAGCCGGCCGTTCACGAGCCGCCCTAGAGTTCGCCACGCGCCTCGCTCGAGCTCGGACACGCCGGGCACCTGTGGCGGCGGCTCCGGCGGAAACCACTGTGTGAGCACGCGCTCCGTCAGACGAGCCAGTCCCCGGCCGTACTCGTCAATGTCGTGCGGAATCGTGACGAGAAGGAACAGGCCGATCGACGCCACGATTGCCGCCATGAGGCGGCCCTTCTTCTCTCTCATGCCAGGTCTCCCCGGGTCTACGGTCGCTTCTTCAACAATCGCGCTCGACACCCTGCACTGCGAGTACCCCCGTCAACGACCGGCCAACTCAAGCGACGTTGACCGCCGTCCCCGCTCAACGACCGTGCGAACCGCGGCGCGGCCACATGAGGACGAGCAGAGCCACCGCGCCGAGAGAGTACTCCACGGCTTGCGACACCGCGTGGGCCACCACTCCGGTCACGATGGCGTCCTCGCGCGCAAAGCCGAGTTGTGTGAAGCTCACGGTCCAGGCAGCCTCGAAGGTTCCGAAGCTCGCGATGGTCGGAATCGGAAGCGCGGCGGCAAGTTCCGCACTGAGAACGCCGAGGAACACGGGGAGGAACTCGATACGCATCGTCGCATCGCCGCGCGAACCCATGACGGCCAGCACCAGAAAGAAGTAGCCGCCGAACTTACACAGACGCACCACGATCGAGATCGCCAGTACAGGAACGGCGACCCCGCGTGCCCACGCGTCATCGATGGCCTGCGCAGTGCTCCAGATCAGCCTAGCAATCGCCGCTCGACGTCCGCCCGCGGGGCGGCCCCGCGGGGTGATGATTCGTGCTACGCGCCGTCCGACCGGACCTGCCAACCGGGCACCACCGAACGCCACCAAGCCCAACACCAGCGCCACCACGGCGAGCCATCGACCGGGTATGGCACCCCCGCCTCCAACGCTGAGCAGCGCCAGCAACAGCAGCGGCGCCAGCGCAACCACATCAAAGGCGACCGCCAGCATCAGCGACGCCAGACCGTCCTCGACGCGGCATCCCGCGCGCCGCCTGAGCAGGTAGACGTAAGACAGCTCGCCTAGGCGTGCGGGAACGAGATCGACGAACAAGTTTCGAACGAGAACGATGCCGGTCAGAAGCGGCATGCGGACCCGCGGACCGAGCAGAATTCGGAAACGCAGCGAGCGCGCCACCACTCCCGCGACGAGCAGCACGAAGAACGCCCACACGTGCCGCGGAGTCATGGCGAGCGCCGCGGCTACGACCTCTGCCGGGTCCACCTGCCACAGGAGATAGCCGAGAAGACTGCCGGTCACGCCTGCTGCGACCGCCCACGATCGCCACCCGGTCGGGGCGTTCGCCCAGGGTCCGACGCGCCGGCTACTATTCTTCTTTGGCGGCTGCACGGCGGCGAATGGTCACGGCCGGCGAGCCCGCCGCGACCACGAAGTCCTCAACGTCCTTCGTCACGACCGAGTTGGCGCCAATCACGGCATCGTGGCCGACGGTAACGCCGTCGAGGACCGTGACACCGGCTCCAAGCCAGCAGTTCGAGCCGATCGCTATACCCTCCGAGGGCCGTGCCTGGTCGATAATGGCCACGTCGATGCGGTCCAAGTCGTGCCCACCCCCGACCAAGTACGTATATGCCGCCAGTAGTGTGCCGCGGCCGCACCGCACATGGCTGGCAGAGAAGATCATGCAAAACGCGCTCACGTTGACTCCGTCCTCCAGGACGACGTCACCATCCTTCGTCGTGACGATGGTCTGGCGGCCCAGGAAGACCCCGTTACCGATGGTGATACCATCATTCGCCGCGCCCTTCGCGTCGAGGACACAGCCGTCGTCGACGACAACGTTGTCGCCGATACGTATCTTGTGCGGGTGACGCAGCGTTACGTCACTCCCGAAGAAGACATTGCGACCGCAAGCACCAAGAAGAGTCGGGTACAGGCGCGACCGCAGCCACAGCCCCAAGGCACCCGGCGCACGACGTGCAACGGCCGTGATCACCTCATAACGCAGGAGGGCGCGCCATCCCGACCGGCCGATTATGAGCTGCTGGTACTTGCGGCGCTTGCTGAGAGTAGCGTCGAACACCTCGCGTGGAACGTTGTCAAGTCTCGGCGCCATCAGGCAGCTCCTACAGGGCACTCCGAAGACCAGGTCGACTCGCGGCCATCTGCGGCGCGGTCACGGTCCACGCGGTCCCTAGCTAGGGGCGCCTGAGGCAACACGGTCGATGCCGCGGTGCGCCACTCCGTTACCCCCTTCGTGCCCCCGCATCACGTCCGCCGACTATACCACCATCCCGGGCGACCTGCCGGCGCAGCAAGAGCATCCGCGCGTCGAAGGCGGACGGAAGAAGGGCAGCAAGCATCGCTCCGCCGGCCAACAGAAAGACCGAGAACGCCTCGTTGGCGGGTACGCCCACGAGACCGGCGAAGAACACGAACGCGACCTCCTGTACGCCAAAGCCGCCGAGGGACACCGGAAGCCGGGCGACCGCGAGCGACATCGGGACAGTCGCCACCGCGGCCGGGAGGGAGAAAGGCACCGCCATTCCCGCGGCCAGGATCCACACCGTCCCGGCGAACAGCAGGCTCTCGAACACCGATAGCCCGTAGAAGAGCCCGAGCACGCCTGGATGTCCTCCGTACAGGCTGTAGGCTACGGCGGCACGGCGCACCGCTGCGGGCGCCTGCGCCCACCTCGCCGCGCGGGCGGCAGCCGCGAACGACGCCACGAACAACGCGGCGCTGACGACTACCCCGGCAAGCAGCAGGCTGCTCAATGTCGGGTCGGCGCGATCCGAGACCGTGCCGGCAAGCACCAGGCCGCTGAGCACGGCGACCGAGCCCGTGGCGATGACGCCAAGGGAGCGTTCGACGACCACAGAAGCAGTGACGTCGGGTACACCGGCATGTCGCAGGGCCAACACCCGGACGGCGTCCGCTCCGACGGTCACGGGCAGAATCAATCCATACAGGGAGGAGGCGAAGTAGGCGCGGAGCGCGATACCGAAGGAAATCGGCAATCGTCGAGCCCGCAACAGGAGCCACCACTTGAAGGCCATGATGACGCGATCGAACGCGCACAGGGCGACGGCAGCCAGAACTGACATCGGAGCTGTGCGGCGGACGCTCTGCATCACCTCCTCCGGCTTGGCCACCACGAAGAGCAACAGGGCAAGCAACCCCAACGTCACCGACACGCGCAAGACAAGGCCGATAGCACCACGCCGCATCCTCGTTGATTCGACGTCACTCGGCGGGCGTCGCCGGCTCCACGAACCGCCGGTGCCACAGCGCCGCGTTCATCAGCGCCCATAGAACGTGATTGTGGTTGCAGACACCCCGTACGTGCTCGTCCATCAGGGCCCGGACCCCCCCCGGATTGAAGTGCTCCCGAATCAAGGGCGACGTGGTGAGCAGATTCACCATGTACTCGCGAAGTTCGCCACGCAGCCATGTCTTGAGCGGCAGGCTGTAGCCCTGCTTGCCGCGCTCGAGCACGAAGGCGGGAAGAACGCCGGTCATCGCGCGCCGGTAGACTGCGCGTGTCCGCAGACCAGGGAACTTCAACCGCGACGGGATACGAGCCGCGAACTCTACGAGCCGGTGGTCGAGAAACGGTACACGCACCTCGAGGCCCAGAGCCATCGACATCTTGTCCACCTTCATCAGGACGGAGTCGGGCATCGTGAGGCAAAGGTCGACGTAGCATTCCCGACCCACGCGGTCCGTGGCGGCGGCCCGGGCAGCGTGGCGCCGGACCGGTTCGAACGGGTCGGTCGTGACCGCGCCAAGAAAGTCCGCCCCGAACAGGCGATTCTCCTGCATTTCACTCGAGAAAAACTGCCACCGCATATGGCCGCCCTCTTCCGGAAGGGATGCGCCCTGCACGAAGCGCTTCACGAGATTGATCGTGCCCTTCTTCTGCGGCCGGTCAGGGAGGCGCGCCACGAGCGGCGCAATCACCCGATTGCGGAGCGCGGACGGGACGTGGCGATACACTGTCTGCTCGATTCGAGAAGCGACGAAACGGTCGTACCCGACGAACACCTCGTCGCCACCTTCGCCGGAGAGGCACACGGTGGCGTGTCCGCGAGCCTGCCGGCAGAGAATGTGGAATGGAATCGACGACAAGTCTGTCATCGGTTCGTCGAGATGCCACACCGCTTTCTCGATCAACTCCGGGGTGATTGGGTCGATGACGATCTCGTGGTGGGTCGTACCATAGTGTCTGGCGGCCCTACGGGCATGCTCCCACTCGCTGAACGACCCGTCGGCGTATCCGATCGTGAACGTCGGCAGGCGGCGATCCGTCGCCTGACAGGCGTACGCGAGGACCGCCGTCGAGTCGAGTCCTCCCGACAGGAAGACCCCGAGCGGCACCTCCGACATGAGACGTTGCTCGACCGCCTCGCCCAGCAGCTGCCGAATTGTCCGGATGCACTCCGCCTCCGAGACGTCGACCGGCTCGACATCGACCTTCCAGTACGGCTCGACCAGCGACGTGCCGCCTGAAACGACGAGTCGATGTCCCGCCGGCAGCTTCCGGATTCCGCGGAACATCGTGGCCGGCGCAGGGACGAACTCGTACCCCACGTAGTGGTAGAGGGACTGCAGGTCCACTTCCGGGGTGACCGCACCGGTCGCCAGTATCGCCTTGATCTCGGAGGCAAACACCAGACGCGTGCCCGCCCAGGCGTAATAGACTGGTTTGATGCCCAGTCGGTCTCGGGCGAGCATCAGCGTACGCTTTTCCTGGTCCCACACCGCGAAGCCGAACTGGCCGTGGAGATGCTCCACGCAGTCGACCCCACGCTCCTCCCACTCGTGAACGATGACCTCGGTATCGCACCGGGTGCGAAAGTCGTGGCCGCTCCGCCGGAGCGCATCGCGGCGGGCATCATGGTTGAAGATTTCGCCGTTGAAGGCCACCCATACCGTCCCATCCTCATTGGACAGAGGCTGGTGCCCTCCCGCGAGATCGATGATCTTCAGCCTCCGCGTCCCGAAGACCAGCGATCCGCCATCGTGCAGGCCTTCGTCGTCGGGCCCCCGATGTGCAATGGACGCGAGCATGCGGCGCACGTCTGAGCCCTCCACGCGGGCGTCGGGTGCCGTATCGAACACGCCCGCAATGCCACACATCAGAGGTAGCCGTGGTCTCGGTACCAAAGAGCCGTTCGCGCGAGTCCGGCAGATAGGTCGACCGCGGGCTGGTAGCCGAGCTCGCGGCGAGCCTTGTCGATACGGAAGGCGCGATTCTGACGGAACCAGTCTGCGCGGCGACGAAATAGCGGGGGCTCGATGCCGAACGGGGTGCACACCGCTTCACACGCAGATGCTGCAACCCACAGGGGGGCGAAGGGGAGGTGCACAATCCGTACGGTACGTTCCAGGCTTGCAGCGACGGCCGCCACGAGGTCGTTCAGCGAGTAGTACCGCTCGTCGCCGACCAGGTAGGTCTCTCCGCTCCCCGGCCGGTCGGCAGCGAGTACGAAAGCGTCCACGAGATTGTCGATGTACAAGGGGTGGTACAGTGTCTCCCCGTCACCGAACATCAGGAACCGCCCACTCTTGACAGCCCGGAACAGGTACAGGAACCGTGCGGGATCGCCCGGACCGTAAATCGCCATCGGGCGCAAGGTGGTCGCCGGCAGCCCCCCGGCGACGAGCACTGCAATCTCCTGCTCGCCCTCGTACTTCGTCTGCTGGTAGTAGTCCTCCGGTGCGATGGGCGAACTCTCATCTCCAGGTGGCGCCTTGATGTTGCCGTGTACACCCTGGGTGGAGCAGTAGACGAACGACTCGACGCCGTGCCGCAACGCCGCTTCACCGACTATGCGCGTCCCAATCCGGTTGACGGTGTGGTATACGCTGCGAGTGAGATTGATCCTCCGGAAGACCGCGGCAATGTGGAATACGCGATCAACGCCCGCCGTCAGCCCTTCGACGAGAGCCTCATCGGTCACGCTGCCGATCGTGAGCCGCGCCCCGAGGGCGACCAACTCGTCGCCGAACAGTCCTCGCGCGGTGTCGAGCACCCGGACGTCGTGTCCGTCCACGAGGAGCCTCCTTACCAGATGGCTGCCGGTGAATCCCGCGCCGCCCGTCACGAGTGCGGTCATCGACGTCGCCACGAAGACCCGATCGCGCGAGTCCCGCCCAAGCGCCGCCGCGCGCCCCCGCGTCCGCCCGGGAGCGTGCTCCGAGCCGGGTCGGCGAGGCGACGCGGGAGCGAGCTACGCTGTGCAAGGAACATGGCCGAGCCCAACCATCAGGGAGCGATCGTAGCATACGGATAGGGAAGAGCGACGCCGGGCTGCCCGCGGAGCACGGAACGCCGGCTCGATCTCGAAGGCGAGGCCAGCCTCGCCAGCACCGGCCCGGTCCCCGGACCAACGAGTCCCGCTGGACGGTCGGCAGCCTGTTCGGCTATGGTACGTTGCTGTGCCTTGTCGAGCACCCTCCACTAGTCATTGTTTCCCTCGTTCCCGTGGATGATTCGATGCACAAGATGCGCGTCGCCATCGTGCTGGGCTTGGCCTCGCTGGTCGTTGGCTCCGGCTGCGACGACTCCGCTCCGGTGTCGCCGACGGCCCCCACCTTGACCGCCCCGACTCGGATGCCCTTGGCGACAGCTTCGGTCGACGACAGGCCGGCGGGGTCCGCCGGACCCGGCGCGCCGGGCGATCCGGTCAGCCCGCATTCCAACATGACTCGCGAAGCAGCGCTCACCGGCCCGAGTGCCGTCGTACCCGCCGCGCTGCCCGGGCCAGGTGCCGCCACTCCCACCACGGTAGCCGGCATGGGTGCCCCTGTCGTGGGCGCGACTCGCGATGCCGGGGTATCGGCGGGATCCGCCGGGCCTGCCGCGCTGACCGCCCCACTCACCCTGGGCGTGGGCGCAACTGCCGGCGTCGCCGAAGAAGCGTCGTTGAAGGCAACGGCCCCGAGACCGGCTTCGCCAGGGAATGGCGCAGAAATCGATGGCACCGAGGTGACGCTGGTGGTCGAGAACGCGACCGCCATCTACCTGCCACCCGACCACCTCGTGCCCTTCCAGTATCGCTTCCATCTGTTCGACTCCGCCATGACGCAGGACCATCAGGGCACGACCGGGCAAGGCACCGGTACGACGTCTTATCAGGTCCCGATTACCCTCGCGAACGACACCACCTACCATTGGACAGTCCGCGCCGAATACGACGGTCAGTACGGCCCCTGGTCAGACGAGTGGAAGTTCCGGACGCCCGCGGTCCTGCCGACACCGATCCCGATCCGACCCCGAAACGGCGCGACCGACCTCTGGCCGGTCGTGTTGGAGGTGAACAACGGAGAAGATTCCGGCCGCGGTACCCGGATCGTCATGACGTTCGAGGTGGCCACCGCGCCCGAGTTCTCCCCGCCAGTCGCAACGTTCACGCAGGAAGCCGGACCGGCCCGCACCAGTGTCCGCCTCGACGCAGACGACGTGACGGCAGAGACGACCTACCACTGGCGCGTTATCGCACAAGACGACACGGGCTTGGCCAGCCGCTACTCCGCCGTCCGCTCCTTCACGGTGAGCAGGGCCACCATCGATCCTCCCATTCCCGTAGAACCGGCTCCGGGCGCGACGAACGTGAGTACGACGCCCATCCTCCGCGTCAGGAACGGACCAAGCCGTGGCCCGGTCGGCGATGTGACCGTGACGTTCGAGCTGGCAACCGACGACACCTTCGACACCATCATCGACACCAAGACCCAGCCGGCCGGCCGGCATCCGGCGGGCGTCAGAGGTAGCGCCACCCAGACCAGCGTCCGGCCGACGGTGACCCTTGAAACCTCGACGCCCTACCACTGGCGCGTGACCGCCAGAGACGACCGGGGTAACTCCCACGACTACCCGAGCCAAGCGTCCTTCACCACCGGTGCCGGCTCGATGGACGCGATCGACCCGTCGCTGGTGACCTGGCTGCATCCCGATTCCGGCGATCCAACAGTCGTCTCCCGCTGGCCCGCTGAATCGAGGATCACCAGAGTGATCGTTCGCGACTGGACGGCCGGTGGAATCTGCATCGAGCACACGAAGGCCAACTCCTGGCCGGGGGCGCCATCGAGGATTGGGCACCCCAACCTTGCCGGAAACCCCTGGGTATTCGCGATGCGGGGCGGGCGATGGTACGCGGGAACCTACGAATGGCTTACGCCCGGTGAGATTTGTAAGCTGGACGTGCGTGACTGCGGACCCAATTGCGGCCACAACAGGCCGTCACGTGAACTTGGCCCCCACGTCAGAGTCCCACCGCTCGACCACACGTGGGTTCCGCAGCCCGGCGACATGGTCGGCTTCATGGTGAGCACCATGGCGCGGCACGGTCCCGAGGGTCCGCTCCGCGAACGGTCCAACATCGTGCTGCTGAGGTGGCCGGCGCTCGACACCGAGGTGACCTGGACTCCGAGATGATCGCCGCCCTTACCCCGGTGCGGTGCGCGGCGAACCGCTGCCCGTCTCCTGCGTTGACACTGTGAAGGAGTTCCGCCGGCGGTGGTCGCCGACCGCGCCTTCCCAACCGTGCACATGCTCCACCGAGCTTACATCACGAGTCCCCGTCTCCAAGCCCGCAGACGAGTGCCCGGCGGCGGTTCGGAAGGTCGTCGCCGTCGGAGTCTGCGCGCGGGCTGGCGCCTACCTGCGCAAGACGGGCCATCCCTCTTGTGTCGGTACGTGTGGCCGCGCCGCCCGCTTCGCCTCCTGACCGGCGGTGCGCCTGGACGCCGCGGCTGCGGCTCCATGCACCGATGCCGTGCGTCGGCGCGGTTCAGCTCGGTCGGCGATTCCCTCCGGTATCGGTTCCGCGTCACCAGCACCTCCCGCGCGCGAACGTCAGGGGCTTCAACGGCTGCCACCCGAGCGGCAGCCGGGCACCGTAACGGCGGTCCCGCCGATTGCTCGCGGTCGATCACGGACCGAAACGGGAGGGTGTTTGCTACGGCGGCCATTCGCCTTCGGACCAGCGAGCCGCCGGAACTCGCTCGGGACGATGCACCTGCCGACCTGCCCGCGCCGAGACTCATTCAGAGATTTCGTTGACCATGACTCCGGACATCGTGACCGTCACCGCCGGCCCCGATCGCAGGCTGCCGCCGTCGTCCTCCAGCACCCTAGGCGGGCGCTGCTCCACCGCGAAGACACCTTCCCATGCCCGCGCCCGAAGGGGTCTGCCCTCAAGCTCGACGTGCCGAACCATGGTTGCGATGGCCGCCTGCAACCTACCCTGGCTCCTCCTTCTCGGATGGTTAGCCTCCATCGCATGGTTTCTGTGCGACGACGCCTTCATCAGCTTCCGCTACGCGCGCAACCTGACGGAAGGTGTTGTCGGTCATGTAGAACCGCGGTTTTCTGGACGGGTATCGACCGGTCTCAATGACGAGGAGAGGGGCGTGGTGATTTCTTGGCCGGACCACGACGCGGGTGCCGACGGTTGCGCTGCTGCTGACTGAGCTCGGCCTCTCGTCTGCGAAAGCTCTGGCCTTCGAGGAGAAGGATCTCGGCATGGTGGGTCAAACGGTCGATCAGAG
>Ga0209543_1001615_pt1 | contig 19172 bp, 14 predicted proteins | sample MesohylFT_FD_187296 | JGI IMG/M metagenome (GOLD analysis project Ga0209543, IMG submission 187296) | Host-associated microbial community of the marine sponge Aplysina aerophoba from Gulf of Piran - sponge mesohyl, lysed by freeze-thaw... | ecosystem: Host-associated > Porifera > Sponge >...
CGTCGGCCTTGGCGACGTTGCCGGGGATGTCCTGGGACCACTGCTCCCGCACTCCCAGGCTGTAGTTGAGGTACAGCTTGCCGTCCACGATGGTCCAGGCGTCCGGGTCTATGGAGGCGGTGCCGCCGTTGCTCACCGCCCAGGCGCAGTAGCCGCCGTACCGGGGAGCGTACTTCTCGGGGTCGCCCTCGAACAGCGCCTTGTTCTCGGCGCTGGCGAAGGACCAGGTGGCCCCCTTCCACTCCACCCGGTGCGCCCGCTTTCCCGCCACCGGCTTGCCCTCGGTGTGGTAGGCCACCGGGTCGTATCCCCGGATGGCGCCGCCGAAAAAGGTGGAGAACACCGGATCGACGGCCCAGGCCGTGCCGGCGGGAGCAAGCAGGGCGGCGATGAAAAGCACGGGCACGACCGCCCGCCGGATTCGCTGTGCGCAACTCATGGATGCCTCCTGGAGAACCGTAGGAAGATGGTTTGATTTCAGCCGATTCCAGGTGCGTTTGCAATGGTTGGTGCAAGCTTGTCCTCTTTCCGGGCACCGCCCGGCTCCTGGTGCAACCCGTATGGAAGCGCTTTCCCTGCCTTGAACGACGGCGCCTTCGATGCGGCGATGGCAATGTTCTCCCGGGTTTGGGGTTTTCCCCGTCCGTGCCGCCCGACTCTTCCTCGCGAACACGTGCCGAACCCCGCGACGGTGACCTTGCTTGGCCAGAGCGTCCCCGACCGCCTCGAAGACCGTGTTGACCCTCACGCCAAGCTAAACAAACAAGGCGACGCATGTCTGGATCTCAACCGTGGACGCTATCGCTGCTGAACTTCTGTTCAGCGTTGCTGCCGACGCCTGTGCAGTTTCTGGCGGTACCGTGCACTTCGCCACATGGACACCAGACGCGGGTCAGCAAAAAAGAAATCCGGGCGTAACGGGAGAGTACGTCCAAATCTGACGCATGGCGTTGGTAGAATCCTCCCATCGAAGTTTTGAAAGAGGAGATGTCATGCCTTCCACCTACGAACGCCGTCTCGTCCTATTCTATCTGTCGAACCTCGTCTCGCGCCTCCGCAGCCGCGACGACGAGGCACCGCACCTGGCGCGCTGGCTCAAGCTTCATGAAGGGGAATTGGGGTTTCGCTACCCCACAAGGCCGGGCGACACTGCGGAAGACGCAATGCAGCGTCGTACGCGAGACCGGGAAGTTCCGAGGCCCGAGTGGCAGCGTGTGGCAGAGATCTTGAGGAACACGCTGGCAGCGGCCGGCCCGGCACGCCCGGATCGGACAGCGCGACGCGTTAGGCTTCTGGCAAAGGCCACCCGTCTTTCCCGGACCGATGCGGCGCTCCTGGAACTGGCGTTGCGCTATCGGACGGGGTCACTTGTCGATTCATTGATTAACGACATTGATGACGCGAGAGAATGGAACGGGAGAGGCTTCAAGGTGGGGAGCCCATTGCTGCCATGCTTGCTTGGTCTGTCGGCCGGCACCGTCTACAGCCGGTTTGCGCCCGACGCTCCTCTCCTGACTTCCGGGCTTATGTCTATCGATGACGACGGAGATGTGACGATCCCCGAACGGTTGACCCGGCTGCACTGGCTTCCGCAAGAGGCCGGTTCCGATGTGCATGGCTTGCTGCTCGACCAAGCTGGCCCGGGCGAACTGCACTGGTCCGACTTCGACCATGTTGGCAGCGACCGCGACCAACTCGAACGGATTCTGAACGGGGCGTTGCGGAGCGACCAAGAGGGCGTCAACGTGCTCGTTTACGGGCCGCCAGGCACCGGCAAGACGGAGTTCTGCAAGACTCTGGCTGCAAGGCTCGAAGCGCCGCTTTACGTGGCCGGCGAATCGGATGCCTCCGGAAGCGAACCTTCCCGCCGAGAGAGGATGCAGGAGCTCCGGCTTGCACAAGGCCTACTTGCCGGAAACTCTCGATCCATCGTACTATTCGATGAGATGGAGGATCTGCTCTCCGTGCAGGGAGGGTGGCTGGAGGGGAGGTTCGGCCACGGCCATGTTCCTGTACGTTCTGCGGAGGGCTCGAAGGTGTTCATGAACCGCCTGCTGGAGCAGACTCCGGTACCAATCCTGTGGACATCGAACGCTGCCCGGTGGACCAGTCCCGTTCTTTTGCGCCGCATGATGTTCGCCCTGGAACTGCGGCAACCCCCTCCCAAGATCCGGGCGCGGATCTGGGCGCGGCAGCTTACGCACCACGGGATAGAATCGACTGAGGAGGATGCCCGTGCCCTGGCACGGGAATTCGACGTAACGCCGGGCGTGGCCTCGGGAGTCACGGCGGCGGCCCGGCTCGGAGGCGGGACACTTGCGGACGTGCGCCGCGGCGTGCGCGGTCTTGCCAGAGTGTTGTCCGGCGACAGGCCACCAGCTCAACAGACGCCGGACAGGTACGATCCTGAGCTAATCCGCGCGGACCTGGACCCGGTGGAACTCGCGGACCGCCTTGCCAAGAACGGCGCACGTCACTTCTCGCTATGCCTGCAGGGACCGCCGGGAGTCGGCAAGAGCGCGTTCGTCCGCCATCTGGCCGACAGGCTCAGACTCGAAGTCATCCAGAAACGTGCGTCCGATCTCATGTCGATGTGGGTTGGTGGAACCGAAAGGAACGTCGCCGAAGCCTTTGCCGAAGCGCGCGACGCCGAAGCGTTCCTGGTCTTCGACGAAGCCGATTCGCTGCTGGCCGACCGGCGCCTGGCCGTCCGTAGCTGGGAGGTTAGTCAAGTCAACGAGATGCTGACATGGATGGAAAGCCACCCGCTTCCCTTCGCCTGCACCACCAATCTCGGCGAGCGCCTCGACCCCGCCACCCTGCGGCGCTTTACGTTCAAGATCGCCCTCGACTATCTCTCTCCCGAGGAGGTAAAGGCCGCGTTCCGTGTTTTCTTCGGTATTGAACCCCCGGCCGCGGTCGGGAGCCTTGCCACCCTGACCCCAGGCGACTTCGCCGTCGTAAGCCGGAAAGCCGAGATTCTGGGTTGTTCGGGGGATCCACAGGCGCTGACGACAATGCTGCGGAAGGAGTGCGAGGCTAAACCAGCTGGGGCACGTAGAGTCGGTTTCGGCTTGTAGGGTGAATGTGTGATACTGGAGAGTCTGCCGCGCCAGGGGAGGTACTTGATGCCGACCATCGTCACGACTTTGCAACAGAACCCCGAGCCGTTTCCAGACTGGCTCAAGCAACCGTCCCCGAGGTTTGACCACGACAGCTTCTTCGGCTCGAGGACTGTGTATTACCCCGGCTGCGGGACGGATGGGCACCCGGTCGCAATCTGTAACCCAGCCCATGCGGCGCACACGTTCGTGTACGTCGATTACCGCGTGTCAGAGCAAACCGTCCGGGACTGTGTTTACCGCCGTACAGGGCCCGGGGTCCACGGTTACGAGGCGGAGCACGAGGAAGAGGTAGCCGAGGCGATTCTGCACCCTGGCGGATGGACGCCGCACGTTGCAGAGCGGGAGCTAGACAAGGCTGCCGACTGGGCTGATGAATCCCGCTTCCGCCTATATCTGGTCCTCAAGCGTGACAAGGACCATGACGATACCCACGGCCCGGAGCGTTTTGCGATACTGTTCATCGGCGGCGACGGTCATGCCATGTATGACGCCCTGTACTGTCAGGAAGACGGAACGCGGCCGCCATTCCTCTTGCTCTTTCACGACTATGGATGGGACGAGAACTATGACAAGTTCGGTGCGGACGGACTCCTTGAGAGAATCGCTTTTGATCGTGGCGTGTACCCTGAGTGGCTGCTGGTCGGGCTGAATGAGCGGCAGTTCGAACCTTGGGAGGGTTACCTGGACGTGGGGGCCGAACCCGCGCGAGGGGGTATGCACCGCAAACCACGCGCGCTATTTCACCGCGCCCACTGGCCCGCCGTCCGCCTCGAGTTTCGTTGAGACGATATAGGCAGATCAGAGAGACTAGAGACCCTGGCGGATGCGTTACGAACGCGTTACGGAGATCATTCGTTTGGCCGTCGACCTTCAAGGAAGACCGGGTGGCCTTACCATCGCCGACATCCAGGAGGGGTTCTCCGTCAGCCGGCGCACTGCCGAGCGGATGCGCGGCGCCGTTGAGGCGGCTTTCGGACCGCTGGAGACCGTCGACACGGACACCGGTGACCGGCGTATTCGTTGGCGGCTTCAGTCGCGCGCGTTACATCCCTTCATCCAAGTCTCACCCAAAGAGTTGGCCGAACTTGAAGCGGCGACCGGTAGTCTGGATCGTGCCGGCCTCCCCGAACGCGCCAGCGGCCTTCGCGACCTCGCCGTCAAGCTCCGCGCCGCATCGCGCCGTCACTCCCCAAGCGATTTTGATGCCACCCTAGAGACCCTCATGCAAGCCGAGGGACTAGCCATGCGCGCCGGCCCGAGAGAAAGCCTCAAAGAAGGCTTGCTTTCGCTCGTGCGAGACGCCATCACCGCGCGTCGCAAGATCGACTTCGACTATGTGTCCCGAGGGATGGCAAGGCGCAGCCGCCAACGTGTCCGGCCCTACGGGGTGCTCTACGGCAACCGCGCTTTCCTGGTGGGACGCACGGACCGAGGAAGCGATACAAGGCTTTGGCGACTTGCAAATGTCAGCGAGGCCCGGATCACCGACGAGACATTCGAGCGCGACTCGGCCTTCGACTTGCGTCGTTATGCGGAGCGTTCGTTCGGCACGTTCCAGGAAAGGCCCGTCGAGGTGGTGCTCCGCTTCGACGCTGATGCGGCGCCTGACGCCAAAGAATTTCAATTCCATCCAAGCCAGACCACTGTCGAGAATAGTGACGGTTCTCTTACGGTCCGCTTTGAGGCGGGGGGTACCGAGGAAATCTGCTGGCATCTCGTGACCTGGGGAGAAAACGTGAGAATCGTAGAGCCCTCCAGCCTTCACCAGCGCCTTGTCGAACTATGTGCTTCGCTCGCGGCGCACCATCGGCGCCAGTAGTCTCTCTCTAGGTGAGGACAGCCAATGTAGAGGAAAACGGAAATTTTTGTTGGTGCAGTCGTAGTGGAATTGCTGACTATGAAGATGCGAAGACTGCGAGGGCGAGCATCGCAACGGATGGCCGTACTGTCGAACGCGAGGAGCAAGCAATGCCGAACTGTTGGGCTATGCGCACAAGCCGGGTTGAGGAAGACCACAGGACGTTCATACTCGACGAATTGCACGCGGGACGGCTCCGGCAAGGCTGGGGATATGACAAGAGTCAGGATCTCGACCATATCCAAGATCTGTGGGCCAACGGCGACAACCTGTCGGAGATCCAGAGAAGCGCCCGTAGGCACCGGCGGATGGGAAACGGCGCGGACGACGACTACATGCAGGTCGGGGACCTTGTTGCAGTCCTGAACGTACCGAGCGACGGCCTCTTCACGATCTGCGAGATTACGGGTGACTACTATTTCGAGATCGCGGAGAGGTTCGGAGACTTCGGGCACGTGCGGCCGGTCGAGGTCCTGACTTCGAAAGGCGTCTCCAACGGTCACACCTTGGTCCACGCGGGCCTTCGCCGAAGTTTTCGTGCCCAAGCGCGATTGTGGAACATCAGGGACTACTGCGCGTGTTTGGATGCGATCCGCCGAAGCGGCCTTACGCCCGAGGAACTAACCGGCGGCTCGACACCTGTTGGACGTGTCGAGAGCGTCGTCTCTGAGCTGCTCACGGAACCGCTGGGCCTCATGGCGGACCGGCTTGGGAGGGCTCTGCCCGAGAGGGTACGGGCCGAAGAGTGGGAACCGGTGCTGCAGTTGGCCCTGGAGTCCCTGTTTCAAGTGTCTGTCAACCAGACCGGCGGCCCGCGCGAACTCGGCGCTGATATTGAAATCGTAATCCCCAATCCGTTCGAAGAAAACCTGGACTGGATCGTGCCGGTACAGGTCAAGGACTACGAGGGAGAGGTCGGCGTCGAGGCCGCCGACCAGCTTGAAGAAGCATTCAACTCGCGTAGCCGGTCCGGTCGGGTGATCGCAGTCGTCCTGCTCGTCTCCAATGCGGTCGCGTCTGAAGCTCTGGTAGAGCGGATGCGCGAGCTTACAGATCGGCACGGCGTGCCGTTCGTCTTTTGCGGTCGTGATCTGTTTCTGCGGCTTCTTGCTCGGGGGTTTCTGAGACGGTCGTGAGTGTACCGTCCGGGACTGCATCACCCGTTGCCGGAGAGCAGTTCTCAATACCGGAGCGGATAGGTATAATCCCGATGACGATGACCGTGTCCCCAGTTACCTCTTTGCAAGCCGCATCACAGGTACGATGCCGTGTTCGGCCAAGTACTTGGAGGCGACGTTAGACAATTCGATCGTTACCTTACGGCGACGCTTCACTTCAACGTCCTGCGTGGTCGTTATAGGTCTGCCGTCTACCATGACATAGGCGACAGCATACTTCTCAGTCTTGCGCCCATCGTTGTTCACGACTACGGAGACCTTAGACTTTCCCAAGTTCAGTTCCTGATGAAATTTGTTCTCCATTCTCTTGTTAAGAGTCGTGTACTTCTCTCTATCCATAAACAACCAGACAACTCCTTTCGGGTTGATCATTATGCCGAACAAAGAGTCGGCAGAATCCCAAGCTTCCTGTTTGGCAGCTACCAATGCACTAACCTCTCCCAAAAGAAAAGAGTCCATCTGAGCGCTCTTGCAGCCTTTAGGTTCGAAGTCCTGAACAACCCCCTTCATGATCTCGACTATCTGAGGAGTGTATTCGTTACACTTGTCTGCCGAGGGAATCTGTATGGCCATGAGAGCCGGTGTAGTAACCGTGTCACTTGGCTTCTTGGCAACACGGTCCAGGTCCGAGGAATAGAGATCCACGGTCACGTCAGTCCGACAGCCGACCAAAACTAGAACAAGGATTAAGCCGGGTAGAAGAGCCAAACGTAGGGAGCCTCTCATTAGGAACCTCCTTTCGTATCTGGAGCGACAACCTGGCGGGATTGCAGGGTCAATGAACTCCATCACAACATCGAACCCGGTGCAACACCACGGCGGATTTCGAGGTCGGTTCCGGTAGTAAGGAGTCTGGTAGCACAGGCAGCGGAAGGCTGGTAGTGCGGATGACGCCGCCGTCAGGTCCGCACGTGTTGGGCTCCGTCCGACTGACGGATGCCCTCCGCGGGTGAGGTTGCGTTCATCAGGGCTTCGTTGCGGTCGGCCACGCGCTGGGCGGGCTCGCGAAGTTGCTCGACGGTCCAGTCGGCGGCGTAGCCCTCGGTGATGTCGTCGTCGCGGGCGTGGTTGACGAGGCGCTTGGTGAGGGGGCGGGGCAGCATGAGGTCGCGCTCGGCAACAGTGATGAAGGCATTGCGCAGCCCGTGGAACCAGAAGCGCGTGCCCGCTGCCTTGCCGATGCCCGCATGGTAGCGGTGAAGGTTTTGAGATGGCCGGTGACGCTCGTAGACGAGGGGAACACCCAGCCGTCGTCCCTGCCCCCAGCCTCGGCCCGGCGGTGCTCCAGCACCGTAGCGAGTTGCCGGGTCAACGGAAGCTCCAGGGGCTCACCCGTCTTGGTCTCCTCGACCTGCAGGATGCCATGGTCCAGGTCGATGCGCTGCCAGCGGAGCGAGACCACCTCGCCGAGGCTCATGCCCGTATAGGCTCCAATGGTGAAGATGTCGCGGTGCGCGGGCGGTAGCCCTGCCGCCTCCATTCCCGCGCGCCAGCGGGGCAGCACCTCGCCCGGGGAGGAGATGCGCCGGCGGCGCTTGCGGTTCAATCGCCCGCCGCCCGCAATCCAGAGCTCGACCGGGTTGCGCAGCCCCTCGTGGTCGATGCTGGAGCGGCGGTAGATGGAGCGCAGCATGGAGACGGCCTGGTTGGCGGTGGCCCAGCCGTGGCGCTCGGTGATGCGGTGGAAGCGGGCGTCCACGTCGCTGCGGTCAATGGTATCGAGGGAGCGGGAGAGCCAGTCCCCGAAGCACACCCTGAGGTTCGTGCGGTTAATCTCCACGGTGCGGGGCTTTCGCCTGGGGTTGGCGCGGAGGGAGTCCTCGAAGGCCTAGGCGAGGGTGGGCATGCCCCTGGCCTAGGCGCGATCCAGGGCGGGGTCTTCACCCGAGGCAACCTTGCCGAGGAGTTCCTGTGCGCCGGGCTTGGTCCGGAGTGATGCGGCCGAAGCAGCCGAGGGTGACCCGCTTGTTGGGAGCGGAGCGACCGCCGGACCCCGTGCGGTAGTTGACGACGAAGGTCTTGGCGCCGGAGGGCTGGATCCTGACGCCGAAGCCCGTGAGGCGGTCGTCCCATGCGATCCATGGCCTGAGGTCGGGCCTGAGGGCCTCGACGGTGCGCTTGGTCAAGATGTCGAGGGACAGGCTCATCTGACGGGATGGCGAAAATCCAGTTTGGTGTATAACGTGAGGGTTGCGGAAGGCGGATTCAGAGACGCCGATGGGAGGGTGATGGGAGGTTTTTTCGGTCCGAATCACGAGGAGGTGGCCGGCATGCTGAATGACGGGTTGGAGAAGATTCTCGGGGCTTTTGGCGCCACAAGGAGTGAAAACCAAGGATCCATATGAGAATCCGTATTCACCGGGGCACGAAGGAAATCGGCGGCACCTGCATCGAGATGGAGGCTCAGGGGAGGTGCATCGCCCTGGACGTGGGCCTGCCGCTTGATGCTCCCGATGACATCGAGGCGCACAAGGATCTGCTGCCGCAGGTGCCGGGTTTCCGGGACCTGGACGAATGCCTGCTTGGTGTCCTGATCTCGCATCCTCACATGGACCACTATGGTTTGGCCAAGTACGTTCGCCCGGAAGTTCCCGTCTACATCGGCGAAGGGGCACACAACGTGATGAAGGCCGCGAGCGGCTATGTTCCCAACGGGAGCGCGTTCACCGACCCGCACTTCATCGCCAACCGGAAACCGGTAGAGATCGGACCGTTCCGCGTCACGCCATATCTCGTGGACCACAGCGCATTCGACGCCTACTCCCTGCTGGTGGAGGCGGACGGCAAACGGGTGTTCTACTCCGGCGATTTTCGCGCGCATGGGCGCAAGAGAACGCTGTTCGATGGGATGGTCGCGCGTCCGCCAAAGGACATCGACGTCCTTCTTATGGAGGGGACGACTATCGGACGGACCGGAACCAACGAAGGGTTCGCCACCGAGGACGACCTTGAACAGGAGTTCGTCCAGGCCTTCAGGGAAACGAAAGGCATCCACTTCGTCTGGACTTCGTCCCAGAACATCGACCGCCTCGTGACGATCTTCCGGGCCACCAAACGGACCGACCGGTTGCTGCTCATCGACCTGTACACGGCCGTGGTGCTGGAGGCCACCGGCCGGGAACGCATCCCGCAAGCGAGTTGGGACGAGGTACGGGTCTACATTCCCCACCGCCAGGGTGTGTTTATCAAGGAGAAAGGCCTGTTCGACGACCTGGGGCGTCACAGGGCGAACCGGATTTTCCCGGAAGCTCTGCCCGACTTGGCCACCAGGGCCGTTTTGTTGTTCCGTCCGATGGCGATGACCGATCATGGCGTCCAGGCGGTCGTGGACGGCGCCGGCTTCACGTATTCGATGTGGGAAGGGTATCTGAAGGAGAAGGGATCGCTGAGGGTCCTGAAGTGGCTCGAACAGCACGGTATCCCCCGCCGTACGATTCACACATCAGGGCATGCCTCTGTCGCCGACCTCAAGCGTTTGGCCTGAGCGCTAGCGCCCCGCACGCTGGTCCCGATTCACTCTTTCGAGACGGGCCGATTTGGGGAGTTTATCGAGAACGTCGTCCGGAAAAATGACGGAGTTTGGTGGGAGGTCTAGGTGTTATGGCGATCATCGAAAGATGCTGGAAACGGGGTACCTTGAAGGGGCATAAGAAGATCAATCCCGTCTACGAGCAGATCACGAAAGACATCTCAGAAGGGTGCGTCTTTCCCGCAGTTCGCGAAAACGAGATCCATCTCTACTACGAGGGTGGCAGGGCCTTTCGAGTAAAACCGAAGTCGGTGAAGACACACCGTAAGTACAATGGCGAATGCCGCGACGGAGAGGTGTCTCTCTACGAATTAACGCCGGGGCTCTACGCGGACATCAAGGAACGCTGTAGAGGTCGCCACGTCAAACGGTTACAAAACGGGGACTGTGAGGAAGGCTGGATTGTCTCGCGGCTCTTCCGGAGATTCTCGTACTGGTCGCGATACGCGGAGAGTGAGCAGCCCAAGCTCGTCGACATAGAGGTTAGATTTCGTGGAAAGGCAAAAACGGAGAAGATAGACCTGTTGTTCCTGGAGGACGATGGCCGCCTGCGTTTCGTCGAGGTCAAGCGGCAAGACGATCCGCGTACCCGGTGGCGATACGACCGGAGTACCCAATCTAAGTGGAGAAACCCAGAGGTACTGGACCAGATTCGAGGATATGAGGATGTGCTTAAGGACGGCGGGAAGAGCATCGTCGACGCCTACGGCCAAGTTCGGGGGATTCTTGCCGAAGCCCTTGAACTAGAGCGGTTCTCCGAGCCGATCGCGGTCTGTCCCCGCGTTCCGTTACTGGTGTGTCGCAGAGACGCCAAGCACGGCCGAAACACTTGGTTACAGGGCGAACTTGGGACTTGCGAGAACGACGAGATTGGCGACCACCTCGTCGTTGACGGCGGCAGTATTGAAACCGGTTCGTACAGGACCAGGCCTCCGTCGTGGTGCCCGGACGGCCAATGGGAACGCCTGAATCTCCGAGAAGTATTCGGAAAGATCGACAACCTTGGGGCTACTTCGCTGCGTGGGAGGTAACTGGTTTCGCTACCCCTCAAGCGGGGACAATCAAGCGGAGCAGGTCACGGCGACTGACCCGGCCCGGCGGGTGTTGCAAGGGACTCTCGCCAGCGCATCAGTTACGCGCACCCGTACGCTTCGTTCCTCGCGCACACAGGGATAAATCGTCCTTCCGTGGACTCCGAAGGACCTACGACAGGCCCATTGTTCTCAGCAATGGACTACACCCGATCCACGAGGCCGCGATGCCATCCAATATCCCGCGCTCCGCCGTCGCCTTACACGTCCGATATGGAAAGGTCGCGCCAACCGCGAGCTGGAGATTCGACCGTTTATTGACGAATGCATCGAAAGTGGCCTGTAACCATTGCGGCTGGGATTTCACCTTGCTGCTGTTACTATTGCGGGCGAAAGCCGTTCGTAGATCGCACGTCAAGTGGGCATCCGTTGTGGGAACCGAGCGCTGGCTTGGATAGCGGCGCTGGCGGGCTTCCAATATCGGAGCGGCACCCGAATATCGATGCAAGTTCGATGAGATGTTCGAGGCGATCTCGGCCATGACCCCGCTGAATCCTTCATAGCCAAGATCGACGATTCTTTTGCGCAGCCATCCCTGAATACCGTTCGGCAGTATCACGACGGCCACAAGCCTGTCTCTTTCAACGCTCAGCGTGAGGTGAGGATACGTTGTGAAAGTCTCGGGTGCTTCTTTCAGTTGCAGGTAATCCCAAACGCTGTCTGCCTGCGAACCGGTGATCGCGGCCCGACCGGCGGCTTTGGGGTTCATTCCCAGATCGATAAGGTCCTCACGCTGGCGGAGTTCATCCATCGCCAATTGGAGCAACCGCTTGGCTTGCAAGTAATTGTAGACCTCGCCGTTCCCGAACGGGAAACCGGTAAACTTCGTCAAGCTACCCTCCCGGAGATAACCTTCGTTCGAGAATTTGCGCTCGGCAACCTCGAAATACTTGGCCGCGCGGTTAGCCCAATCCGAACCGGATGCCTGGTCGTTCAGCCACTCGTAGACCTGTGACCATTCCCTGAACTTTGTGCGTTCCGGAAGTTTGCGTCTGGGTCTCGTGATGGCAATCGTCATCAGCGTCACGTCAGTGAAGCCCCGCCTCTCAGCGGTTCGCAGGTGGCGGCACAGCTGATCGTTGCGGAGAGATGACGCGATCTTGCTCTCGATCAATAGCGACCAACTCTTGCCATCCTGGATCCAAGCGTCCGGCAGGCTGCCGCGCGCGTTTTCGTCGTCCTCCTCCAGCTCGGGTTCGCCGGGCAGTTGTTGCTCTACGATCTCCAGGCGTCCCGCAGGTACGCTACCGCATACCCAGCTTATAAACGATCTCAAAAGCCTGTGGTCTTCGTCAAGCGCGGTCGCAAGGGCGTGTGTGAGGCGGTTCTCCGGTGTGCTGTACTGGTCGAAGACGTTGCGCATGTCGGGTTGGTTCAAGGCGGACGATGTCTGGCATGTCTACATGTCGTTGACGGATCCCGCAACTTGCCCGCATCGGCGCCTTGACATCCCGTGCGGCCGCCACCGCCGACGAACCGACCATCGAAAGACGGATCTGCCCGTTCTCTATCAGAGATTCCCTCGGCAACGGACTGTTGCTTCGGTCCACGATTCGATATGCTTTCATCCGGCGGTTCTTCTTTCTTCAAAAATGCCCAACCCGATCCTACGGAGTCAAGCGGATAAACCGCCATCTAAGCTTCAGCGTTCCGTCAGCCCGTGGAGATTTGGGCGAAGGGAGGCAAAGCAGACCGGAAGTCGAAGGATTTGCTGGGCACCCAGGCACCGACCGCACCATCTGTCCGAGATATTCCACGGTCGGACGGAACGTTTACCGTCATTGAAGGACGTTCGTGCGCATGGCCCGGAAATGAATTGGTGCCTAATTGGTACCTGATCGTCTAGCACTTCTCGCCACTCGGCTCGATCTGGTCAATAACCTATTGATTTTTATGACGAAAAAGTTCGATAGTGCCAGCGCTGGGAATACCGAACCTTACCCCGACATACTACGAGTCCAGTCTGAGTCTGACCTCCATGAAAGTCCTGACGTGTTCGCGGCTCCACGACGATCCCGTCGCCGTGAGGACGCTTCCACGGTCATGGCCGAGTGGCACGGGCACCGTGCCGTGCCCGAAGATCCCCACAACCGTTTCCCGTAACGCGTTTCACATTGGCTTGGCGTGGTGGGCAGTTCACGCCGGTCGCGAGATACGCGTCCGATATTCTTGACAGGCGGACCTCAGCGACGGAGGTGAGGGCTCGCGTAGCCGTCCTTCCCGGCACATCTCGACAAGTGAGTCGACCTGAGAGCGGCAATCACGCTCACGCCGAAGCCGAGGGTAGTTCTTTTTTTCTTCGTCTACGGTTTCGCCGTTCAGATAGGCTACCCAAGTCTCGATGTTCCACGTCGGTACGAAAACGGCGACACGATCAGTGTTGTCCCTTGGTGGCACGGACGCTTGGTTGCATGCTTTATCGAGCGCCGTCAACCGAGCATCGACGCCGTCGGCGTCGCCATCCAACATGGCTATAAGCTCGCAGCTCACTCGGTTTCTGTTCCTACGATACGCCTCGATCTCTTTCGGAAATTGTTCGCGGACGAATTGCTCAGCCGAGCCCTTGCCCAAGGGTGATCTTTTGACCCGTAGTTGACGCGCCTTCCAGCCGATCGATGTGAAGAAACGTCTTAAGAAGGCTTCCTGCTGTTGATCCTCACAGAGCAGGACGAGTTGGACTTGCCGTCTCACCGGTCCCACCCGCGAGCCACGATTTCCGACAACCTTAGGCCCCCGTCAGTCGTAAAGGACGAGTCCTCGATCCTTGTCGCCCTGGTAACACCGGATGGTTCGCGAGAGAGGGATATGCCAGAGGACAATCCCAAGTAGTCAATCAGTTCCGGGTGATGTGAACAGATGACCGCCTGTGGTATGGCGTCACCACAACGGTCGGAAAGTTCAGCCAACCAAGGTTCAATCTCCGACAACGCCACATAGTTCTCTGGCTCGTCCAGGAAAAGGGTGTAGCCCAGTCCGGCAGAAAGATGAATCAGGGAATAAAGCGCCACCAAAGCGCGTTGGCCGTCCGAGATTTGGTCCAGTCCCAGCTCGTATCTCTTACCGTTCTCGTTGAAGTCTACCGTGAAAGCGCGGGTGTCACGACCGACCTTTTGTAGGCGTATTCCACTGAACCCATCGATAACGTCTTCCAGTGCTTTTCTGAATTGTTCCACCTGTCCGGGTTGTTCCAGTTGGAGATGCTGATACCACGCACTGAAGTTATGCGAGTCCCTGGCAAGCATGACGTCATGCCTTGTGGTCTCGTGCTCGAAACTGGCCGGGTATAGCCCGCAAACCAGCACATTGCGTATGAACTCGAGAAATCGGGTCAGTCTGGTGTTGTCGGGACCCGGGGCGACTCGGGCCAATGCGGACTCTGTCCAATCGGCGGGGAAGTCGGGGCCTGCCGAATTATTGTCCCGATAGAGATGCACTTGGCCCCCTTTGAATTCGAATAACGGCCGGCCGTCAGCATCCAAAAGGGATTCGTTGGAAATTCGCGATAGATGATTTTTCGCGTTGTGCTCGATCTGTAGTCTATAGACGAAGGTATCGCTAGGGAGTTTCGCCTCGACTTCAAAAACCTGAAGCTCCCTGGTTTGCCAAGCGGTCAGGGTGCGTGCGGGAAATATTTCCGGATCGGCGATTCTGGCTCTGCCGCTCAAGAGCTCGCGGAGCGCGTAGATAATATCCAATACGGATGTCTTGCCCGTGCCGTTACGTCCGAGGAGCAAAGTCAGATCCTGGAACTCCAAGTCGAAGTTTACGAGGCACTTGTAGTTATCCACATAAAGGCGTTTGAACATTGTCGCCTCCGCGCAACCAGTCTCGTGCAGGATCCCTTAGCTTCCTGCCGCTAACCGTTCCCCCGCAGCGCCCGCCACATCCTCTCCGGCGTGATGGGCAGGTCGCGCACGCGTACGCCGACGGCGTCTTCGATGGCGTTGCCGATGGCGGGGGAGACGGGCATGAGGCCGCCTTCGCCGAGGCCCTTGGAGCCGTAGGGGCCGGGGCCGTTGGCGTCTTCCAGCATGATGGTGTGGAAGGTTCCCGGGATGTCCTTGAAGGAGGGGAGCCGGTAGTCGATGATGTTCGGGTTGAGCAGGTGGCCGTTGTCGTACTGCATCTCCTCCATGAGGGAGTGACCGATGGCGAACATGACGCCGCCCTCGTCCTGGCCCTCGCACTGGAGCGGGTGGATGGCCGTGCCCACGTCGGCGGTGGAGATGTACTTGAGGAGCTTGACCACGCCGGTGTCCGGGTCCACTTCCACCTCGGCGCCGCCCCAACTCGTTTCCCAGAAAGTGGTGGGCGAGCCCAGCACGGCCTTCTTGCTGTGCACGTCCTGGTAGCTGCCCTTGGCCAGCAGTTCGCCGCCCTTGGCGCCGAAGGTGCGGTTGAGCACTTCCTCGTAGCTCAGGCGCTTGCCCTTGCCGGCGCGGACCTGACCGTTCTTGAGGGTGACCTTGTCGGCCTTGCACTTGAACAGCTTGGCGGCGGCCTGGCGCAATTGCCGCGTCAACTCGGTGGCGGCCCGTTCCACGCACAGGCCCATGATGACCATGGAGCTGCTGGCGTTGGTGGCGGCGTCGTAGGGGGTCGAGTCGGTGTCGAGTTGGGCCACGGTGACCGCTTCGTAGGGCAGGGACAGCCCCTCGGCGGCCACTTGCGCAAGGGCGGTGCGGCAGCCCTGGCCGATCTCCACGGTGCCGGTGAACAGCACCGCGCTGCCGTCGGAGTTGAGCTTGATGGATGCCGACGCCACCTTGTAGGTGCCGCCGCCGTCCTTCATGCAGCAGGCCAGGCCCATGCCGCGGTTCGGCTCCTTCTTCCTCTTGGCCCAGCCCAGGGCCTTGGCGGTGCGCCGCAGGCCCGCCTCCAGGTCGCAGTCCACCGGGCTGTCGCCCTTGGTGAAGACGCCGCCCTTCTTCATCAGGTTGCGGACGCGGAACTCCAGGGGGTCCAGGCCGAGCCGGCGCGCGATCATGTCCATCTGGGACTCGTACGCCCAGGTGACCTGCAGGGTGCCGAAGCCGCGGAACGCGCCGGCGGGCACGGCGTTGGTGTAGACCGTGTAGGCGTCCACCTTGACGTTGGGGATGCGGTACGGACCGGGCGCGCGGTAGCCGGCCTTCTGGGACACCCGCGGGCCATAGTCGGCGTAGGCGCCGGTGCCCATGTGCACCTCGCACTCCCGCGCCACGAGCTTGCCGTCGCGGGTGACGCCGGTCTTGATGCGGAACCGGGCGGGATGCCGGGTGATGGTGCGGAAGGTCTCCTCGGAGGTGTGGGTGATCTTCACCGTCCGCCCGCTTTTCCACGCCAGCGCGGCCACCAGCGGCTCGTTCTTCAACGACAGCTTCCCGCCGTAGGCGCCGCCGATGTGGGGCACGATGACGCGCACCCTGTTGATGGGGATGGAGAAGAACTCGGCGATGTGGCGCTGGAGGGTGAACGGATCCTGGGTCGAGGACCACAGGGTCACGTGCCCGTCCTCCACCCCGGCGATGGTGATGTGCGGCTCCAGCGGATAGTGCTGCACCTGGGGAAAGGTGAAGACGTCCTCGAAGACCTCGTCGGCCCGGGCGAAGCCCTTGTCCACGTCGCCCCGGGAATAGTTGTAGGCGTAGCACACGTTGGTGCCGCGGAACTCCTCGGGCACGCGGTAGGCGTGGCCGTGCAGCTCGTCCGCGTCCGCCACGTGCTCGTGCACGAGGGGCGCGCCCGGCGCGATGGCGTCGGCCACGTCGGTCACCGCGGGAAGCTCCTCGTACTCGGTGTCGATGAGCGCCAGCGCCTCGGCCGCGGTGGCCTCGTCGTCCGCCGCCACCGCCGCCACCGGGTCGCCGTCGTAGCGCACCTTGTCCAACGCGACGATGGTCTGGTCCTTGTAGGCGGAGCCGAAATACGGGTTCATGCCGTCCAGGGTCTCGCGCGTCAGCACCGTGACCACGCCCGGCAGCGCCGCCGCCTTCGTGGCGTCGACGCGCAGCAGGCGCGCGTGCGGGAACGGGCTGCGGAGGACCTTGGCGTGGAGCATTCCGGGCAGCTCCAGGTCCATGGCGTAAACGGCCTTGCCGGTGGCCTTGACCACGCCGTCCACGCGGTGGTGGGATTTGCCGATGACCTGGTGTTTCGCGGCTTTCGCCATTCGTGGTTACCTCCCGGGCGGGTAGCGCTCGCGCACCCAATCGACAGCCTCTTCGGCCGTCTGCAACTCTCCTTCGAGCTGCGCCTCCTCGACCGCTCGCAGCATCGCCGAGAACGCCGGACCGGGCGCATAGCCGAGCCGGATCAGGTCGCGGCCGCGCAGCAACGGCTCCGGTTTCACTTCGTTTTCGCCCAGTTCGGCGAGCGTTTGCTGACAGAAGTCGTAGTAGCCCAGATCGCCGTTGGATGAAAGCGCGTCGATGCGGCACAGTTCCAGCAACTCGTGGACGCCGTCCTCGGCAAGGAAACGCTTGAGGGTGCTGAGGCGCATCTTGGGCGCCTGGGTGTAGCGCAGGTGGTAGCGCACCAGCCAGGCCACGCGTTCGGTTACGGCGCGGCTGCGCTTGAGGCGCCGTAGAATCGCCGCGGCCATCTCCGCGCCCATCTCCGGGTGGCCGTGGAAGGTCACGCGCTCGCCCGCGGGCTGGCGGCACGGGGGCTTGGCCACGTCGTGCAGCAGGCAGCCGTAGGCCAGGGTCTCGGTGGGCGCGTCCAGGTGCCCGAGGAGCGTCAGTGTGTGCACGAACACGTCGCCCTCGGGATGGTAGTCCGGGGTCTGCTCGCATCCCTTCATGGCCGCGATTTCGGGCAGGATGACCTCAAGGAGCCCGGTCTCGTCCAGCAGTTCGAACCCGCGCCGGGCGCCGCCTTCGGTGAGGGTGCGGGTGATCTCCGCGCCGATGCGTTCCCAGGCCACCTGGGTGACGGCGGCGGCGTGGTCCTGGATGGCCTGGACCGTCGGTCCGTCGATGGTGAAGCCCATCCCGCAGGCCAGGCGCACGGCCCGGACCATGCGCAGGCGGTCCTCGGCGAAGCGCTGGTGCGGATCGCCGATGGCCCGGACGAGTCGGCGCGCGAGGTCCTCCCGGCCTTCCACCAGGTCGATGACGCGGTCCTCCACCGGGTCGTACATCATCGCGTTGATGGTGAAGTCGCGCCGGCGGACGTCGTCCTCCAGGGTGCCCTGGCGCACGTGTTCCGGCCGCCGCCCGTCGCGGTAGGGGCCGTCGGAGCGGAAGGTGGTGACCTCGAACGGCTCGCCCTCCACCAGCACGACGATGGAGCCGAATTGCGATCCCACGTCAACGGTGTCGGCGAAGAGGGCCTGGACGGTCCGCGGCGTCGCCGCCGTGGCCACGTCGTAGTCCTTGGGCTCCCGTCCCAGCAGCCGGTCGCGCACGCAGCCGCCGGCGAGGTAGGCTTCGTGGCCGGCCTCGCGCAGGCGCTGGATGATGTGGAGAGCCTTTTCCTGTTGTTGCACGGGATCAATCCGAAGGGCGCGGTTCAGGCGCTTCGGGTCGGGGAAGCGAACTACGGCAACCTGTCTTGTCAGTTCTTCAGCGCCGCCTTGTCGAGGTTCCCGACCACCGTGAGGATGAGCTTGTCGGGTTGCAGGTATTCCCGGGCGACCCGATGGACGTCCTCGGCGGTGACCTTTCGGATCAGCTCCGGGTAGCGGTCGACGTAGTCGAGCCCCAGGCCGAGATACTCCACCTGTCCCAGGAAGTCGGCGATGTCGCTGTTGGTTTCCAGGCCCAGGGCGAAGTTGCCGATGAGGAAGCTCTTGGCGTCCGCCAGTTCCTCCTCGGTGACGCCGTCGCGCCGGATGCGCTCGACCTCGGCCGTGGCCGTCTCGATGGCTTCACGGGCGCTCTCGTTGCGGGTCTGCATGGCCATCTGGAAGCGTCCGGTCTCCCGGCCGGCGAGGAAGTAGCTGTAGACGACGTACGCCAGGCCGCGTTCGTTGCGGATGCTGTCCCCGAGCCGCGAGGACAGGCTGCCGCCGCCGAGGATCTGGTTCATCACCCGGATGGCGTAGTGGTCGGGGTTCGAACGGAGCGGCCCCTCGTGTCCCATGATGATGTTGGACTGGGTGAGGTTGCGGTTGATCTTGACCGCGGTCCGTTCCGGCGGCCGCAGGTTTACGGGTTCGTCGGGCGTGCCGTCGCTCTTCTCCCAGTCCGCCAGGACCTCGGCGAGCTTGCGCTTCATCTCCTCGTGGGTGATGTCGCCCACGGCCACGAGAACGGCGCGGTCCGGGCGGTAGTAGCGCCGGTGGAACTCCGCCACCGCATTCCGGTCCAGGCCCGAGACCGACTCCCGCGAGCCTTCCACCGGGCGGCCGTAGAAGCTGCCGGGGTAGAGGGCGGCGCGGAACGCTTCCCGGGCGATGGACCCCGG
>Ga0209543_1001618_pt1 | contig 19095 bp, 16 predicted proteins | sample MesohylFT_FD_187296 | JGI IMG/M metagenome (GOLD analysis project Ga0209543, IMG submission 187296) | Host-associated microbial community of the marine sponge Aplysina aerophoba from Gulf of Piran - sponge mesohyl, lysed by freeze-thaw... | ecosystem: Host-associated > Porifera > Sponge >...
CGGACGGTTGGCTTCGAGGAAATGCATGCAATCCGTCGTATTTTACCAAGCAGAAACTCGAAAATGCTCCCCAACATATACTGAAGAACTCTCATTGTCCGGTCTTTTCTCTATTAACAGGGCAGGGGTAGGCCTCGTATTCGGTTCTTGTTCATCAGGTCGCAAGTTTGATCCACGCTGACTTCAGACCCCGCCTCACGACGACGCCCTTGCGCTTCTCTAATCCTTCGCCGCCATCTGGCTGGATAAAGGACTTTCACCTTCAAGCTGTTCATCATGCCTGGCACACCGGTAGGGACCCGAGTTTCCCCGGGCCCCCCGGACAGATCCGGACGTGCGCGTTAACGCATCCGGCTCCTCCCTTGGGTTGCACTCCCGTGCATGACGGCATTGCTGCCGTAGCTGCTTGGTCCCCCCTTTTACACACTTATCCATCTCTGCGTATGGTATGTGTGGGAGCGCACAGTTTCCCCTCGGGTGAGGGCCTTCGCTCCGGCAGCTCCGCAGGTCGCCCCTTGTTCGCCGCTTTCATCGCTACTATGCCCTCATCTGACTCCTCTATCCCGTTCATCGCAGGCTTTGACGTCTTCCGTCTTCCCTGCACGGTCCTACTTATCACGGCAGGACAGGATAGAGGTCTCCCAGGTCCCGGCAAAATGCGTACGTACGTCCATGAGTTCTCGGACACCGTGGGCCTGTATGACGTCTCACCTTTACGATGACATACATGTTGCCTTCGACCAAGCTGACAGCCTCGGCGACCCAAATGACAACTATTTCGATGCTCATTAGCTCCGGCCATTCGCACCGCTACCGACGCTTCGCGTATTCCCTCACGAGAATACCCGCACGGCTCGCGGAAGTATGTGATTGGTTGCATCTTCATACTACGGGACTTTCACCCGCTACATTTTGCCAGTTAGCCTGGCGCACCAGCATCCTATCCAACGAGCATTGTTACGCAGCGAGGGGTAACCCTTATCTATGCTGCACGAAACAATGGAGGGATAAAGCGCCTGCGCCTCCTGGATGAAAGGAATAATCATGTCCGAGTGCTACGCATCATAGATATTATGGCTTTCGGGAAAGATGACACCATGAATATTGCGCCAGCTGGAAACTTGGACGCGCAAGATGTGTAGCCCATGGATACGTGTTTTTTGTTGATTGCAGTATTCCCCATGTGAATCATATGGCTGGCAAACAACGACCGACTACGGTTGAAGAGTATATTCTGGCTGCTCCGAATGAATCGCTTCCGCACCTGCACAGGCTTCGTGCGATCCTTCAGAGCGTTGCGCCAGAAGCACAGGAAGTAATCAAATGGGGAAATCCCTTCTTCGTGGAACCTCGCTTCCTGTTTGCCTATTCTGCACACAAGGCACATCTCAACTTTGCTCCACACAGTGCGTCGCTGGAGCATTTTCGTGAAGAATTGAAAAAATACAGAACAACCAAGCATTTCCTCCAGATTCCCTATCGAGAGCCCCTCATGGAGGATTTGATTCGAAGGATGGCCGAGTACTGTGTCGAATATGTGAGTCAGCGGGAAGACAACCGTTTCTGGTAATGTAAACTCGAACTTATATCCCCAAAATTGCTATTAATCCCCTGTTCCGCTGTGTTGGTTTATAGTCATTTCCCTATTAGACTGTTCGGTACTTCGAAAAGAACTCGGAGGGCGACTAAAGAAAAATCGAAATTCGGAGATTCTCGGAGATATGCTTTCATGAACAGAGTACATCGGCCGCCGGACCATTTTTCTCCCGTGTTTTTGGTTGATCTTTTTCCTGTACTGCTAACCTTAAAGCCGGATGTGATTTGTTTCGCTCCATCGAAATCACTGCTCCCTTTGATAGCGATTCAGGACTTAATCTCCCAAGCCATGGTATCTTATACTCTGGCTTATCGTTTAAGCAGTGGTTTGCATAAGAGCGTAGCGTGAAGGCACGTTGATGGGTACCCGATGATTTATGAGCTCAAGCTTCTCCCTGAGGCCAAGAGGTTGGATTCCAACGCGTCATCTGCATCGCAGGCACCTGGAGATTTCTCGTTAACGTACTCACCCGCCAAGAGCCGGGCAAATGTCTTATCCGACAGTTTTGGGAGGATACATAAGTACCTGAGAATTTCGCTGGTTGAACATTGCAATTTGCGATGCAGCTACTGCATGCCGGAAGGTGGGCTTGATTGGACGCCAGCAGAGGAATTATTGACAGACGACGAAATCATCCGTCTGGCACGACTCTTTGTTGGACAGGGAGTAACCAAGATTCGTCTGACCGGTGGAGAGCCGCTGCTGAGACCCGGAATTGAAAAGATTGTTAAAAAGCTGGCTTCTTTACCGGGGCTAAAAACGCTCGCTATTACCACTAACGGCCTACTTCTAAAGCGCAAGCTACCTAAGCTTCAAGCGGCAGGGCTTAACCTAATAAACCTGAGCCTGGATACACTGCATCCTGACCGGTTCAAGGCGATCACGCGGCGAGATGGGCTCGGAATCGTGTTGGAAGCCATTGACATGATGCTCGAGTCCGGGTATGATCCGGTAAAAATCAACTGCGTCGTGATGCGGGGCATGAATGAAGATGAGTTGGTAGACTTTGTTGGCCTCATACGTGAAAGATCAATTGAAGTCCGATTTATTGAGTTCATGCCCTTTGACGACAATCGTTGGAGTGGGGGGAAGTTGGTCCCTTACCAGGAAATGCTTCGGATCATCCGTCAAGTATATCCGCTTGAAGCGCTCACATGCAGCCCTGGATCAACTGCAAAGCTGTATAGAGTGCCAGGCTTCCGTGGTCGGGTAGGTTTTATTACGTCCATGACGGAAGATTTTTGCGAAGGTTGCGATCGTCTTCGAATCACCGCAGACGGTAACCTGAAAGTTTGTCTGTTTGGACGGGCAGAAGTCAGTCTGCAGCACGCCATGCGGAACGGCGCGAGTGACCAGGAGCTCCTTGAATTGATAAGCACCGCGGTGGGCGGTAAACATGCCCGACATGCAGGCATGCATGCAATCGCAGCGTCTAGGAACCGTCCGATGATCACAATAGGGGGATAGCCATGTTTAGTCTGATTGTTTTGGCACTTGCATTCCAGTCTGCCCCGGCAGACTTTACGGCCATGTCCTTCAACATTCGCTATGATAATCCCGAGGACGGTCCCAGTGCATGGCCGCATCGGGTAGATTGGGTGGCAAACGAGATGGCCGAGGCAGACCTTATCGGTGTGCAGGAAGCGCTTGTCCATCAAGTGGATCAACTGGCAGCTCAGCTTTCAGGCTATGAATGGGTGGGAGTAGGAAGAGACGATGGCAAGGATGCGGGTGAATTTGTCCCCATCTTTTTCAAAACAGAGGTTTTCGAGCTGCTGGAAACGGTTGCTTTTTGGCTTTCAGAGACCCCCGATGTACCGGGTAGTCGGGGTTGGGATGCAGCACTCCCCAGAATAGCCACAGCAGCTTATCTGAGAGTACGAGATACGGATGTTCATTTTTGGGTGATCAATGCGCACTTTGATCACCGGGGCAACCAGGCACGGTTAGAAAGCGCAAAGCTTCTGGCCAGGCGTGCCCAAGCGTTATCTGACAACGCACCAGTATTGGTACTCGGAGACTTCAATACAACCCCGGACACTGAGGTTTATGCAGCATTGACCGAGGATCTGTTGCAAGATGCGAGAACGGTCAGTCAAAATCCGCCTGAAGGGCCAACAGGTACGTTCAGTGGGTTTCTAGAAAGTGAGTCACTGCCCAAAGCGCGAATTGACTACGTATTTGTATCGCCTGCCTGGACTGTACAGAGCTACGAAGCCGTAGTAGCAATCAGTGAGGGCAGGTACGTATCAGACCACCTGCCTGTAAAGGTCAGCGTTCAACTCGATAAATAGGTGTCTATCCCGTACTCTGCATTGCTGCGGCGACACCATTAACACTCAGAAGCAATGCATGAGTCAACCGCTTTTCGTCTGCTTCCAGCTTATTCCGGCTTCGTCTGATCAACTCGATCTGTAAGAGATTCAATACGTCAGAATAGGGATTGCGAAGCCTGATAGATTTTCTAACAACGCGTACATGACCATAGAGTCGCTCGAACCCGGTGATCTCTAGGATAGCTGCTTCACCTTTCTTAAAGTCTTCGCCAATCTGATCATGGATTCGTTTTCCGACCACGGGGTCAGCTGCCAGTGCAACATATTCTGATGCAATATCCAACCTAGCCCGCGCCATCTCGAGTTGAGCACTGTCTAGAACCGCTTGAAAGAAGGGCCACTCCTTATACATGCGCTTCAAGGTGGAAGCGTGATCTTGAACGAGTGCTGTAAGGCCTTCTCCGGCTCCGTACCATCCTGGTACTACATAACGTGTCTGTGTCCAAGCGAAGCCCCAAGGAATTGCCCGAAGATCGTCAAAGTCCACCATATTTACTGAGCCGCGAGAGACTGGCCGCGAAGCAATTGGTAATCGACTGATTTGCTCAATTGGAGTACACGAGACATACCATGCCCAGAAATCAGGATCATCAATGAGTGAGCGATAGTTCTTCATCGACACTGCTGAGAGGCGTTCCATGATTCCTGCATTCCCTTCTTCATCTGCTGCCCGAAGTGGGGCAATCAACATGGCCCTCACAATCTGCTCCAAATGGCGGTGTGCTATTGCAGGCAGTGCATACCTGAAAGAAATTACCTCACCTTGTTCAGTGAACCGGATTCGACCATTATGTATCACGCGTGGCATCGCTATGATTGCCTGACCAGCGCGACCTCCACCACGGCCAACCGTTCCTCCACGTCCATGAAACAGCCGCAAATCAACCCCGAAATCCTTGCAGATGTCGCCAATACATCTTTGTGCTTTATGCAGTGCCCAGTTCGCCATCCAATAGCCACCATCCTTATTGCTGTCGGAATAGCCTAGCATGATTTCCTGCATGTTGTCACGGTGTGCAAGATGCTGGCGATAGATTGGATTTTCAAATAGCTTGGTCAACAAGACGCCAGCAAGGTCAAGGTCCTCTATGGTTTCAAAAAGTGGAACGACATCAATGGGGAAATGCACGGCATCTCCCTCTGTATGCCAAAGGCCAACTTCTTTTGCCAGTAATAGGACCTCCAAAATATGACTCACGGCGTGAGTCATGCTTACTACATAGCTCCCCAATGCACGGGGAGATGATTCTACGATATCTCGGATTACGGTGAAAGTGTTGAGTACCTCCTGTAAATCATCCTCGACCTGGATGCCACGCGGCAAGAGAGGCCTGGGGTTGCTCAGCTCTTCTGATAAAAGCTCTAATTTAGCCTCTTCCGTCATAGTTGCATAGTCGCCACAGACCCGGCTAACCCTGAATAGGGTATCTACCGCATTAGTATGGACTCGGCTATGCTGTCGGATATCCAACGCAGCCATGTGAAATCCGAATGCCTGCGCCTGCAAGAGGAGTTTGCCCAAGCGTCCATGGGATACCAGATCCCCATATCCAATCTCTTCAAGGGCATTTGCAAGGATTTGTAAATCTGCAACAAAACGGTCGCTGTCGTAGATGTCTTTTTTTCCTTCTCTTACCAATTCAATACGCTGCATCATGAAGCTGATCTTCCGACGGAACGGCTCCCGGATGTACAGGCGCTTTTCGTGTGCCGTCAGATTCACTTCTGCCTCGTCTACCTGAATGGATTCGTATAGCATACCGGGGAGCGTCAGCTGTAACTCAGAAATACTAAGATCCCGTCGCAACTCACGTAGATCGTCCAGATATCGGGATAATACTGTTCTGCGGTGCATAGAGAAGGTTGTTCTCGTGACCGTAGACGTCACATTTGGGTTACCATCCCTGTCGCCCCCGATCCATGACCGAAACTGCAGGAAAATCGGCACCTTCACGCGTTCACCGTAATGGCGTTCAATCGCACTTGTCACATCGGCATGAATACGCGGAATTGCTTCCCAGATTGCGTTCCGCAGATAATGCAGCCCATTTGCCACCTCATCAATTACTGTTGGCTTGCTGGCTCGAACTTTGTCAGAAGCGATCAGGAGACCGACTTGGTTCTGTATTCGGTAGAGCAGAGCATTACGCTCTTCGGGAGTCGGATTGCTGTGCCGAAGCTTGTCAATAAGTAATGCCAGGTGTTCCTGCTTGTACAGAATTGTTCGTCGGCGAGCCTCCGTCGGATGTGCGGTCAGTGTAGGCTGTATATCAAGCCGTGCGATAAATTTAATGACCTCCTCCAGTGGATAATTTGCCCTACGCAGAATTCCCACAGCTTCATCAATTGAGTCTACTCGCCCCATTTCAGGGAGCAGCCGTGCACGCTCACGGTTGATCCGAATGATCTCCTGTTGCTCACTCTGATTGACTAGGTAGAAGAACGTTGTAAATGCGCGCAGCAGCCACTCAATCTCCTGGAGCTCTAGTTCTTTGATCTGTTCTACTGCTTCACGCCGAAGAACTGGATCGTGTTCGGAGATAGCTTGCTTTGCCAGATGGCGTAATTTCTCGACCATATCCAGCATTTCTGGACTGGCCTGTGTTTGAATTACATGGCCTAGCATGCCGCCCAAAAGATTAATCTGTTCGCTCAGAGGAACAGAAATGCCTGTTCCATGCGCCTTAAATCGCAATTCCTGCCAAGAACTCATTTGTTTGAATTTTAATGATCGAACTTTAACGACATTTCATACCTAATTAGGGCATATCTTATCTCCCTTCACAAAAAATCTCCCCCCTGTAGGGGGAGATGGGCACAATTATGCCTCTTACGTGTCAAACCTATTGCAGGCTTGAAGGGCCGGCAAAATTCAACCAACTCATTCGGGTTATCGTTCATAACCCCACACCCCTATTTTCATGACGAAAGTTAAGCTGATCGAAATAATTTCCCGTAGAACAGGGCTAACCAAGCGGGAAACAGAAGCCGTATTATCTGGATTTACAGAGACGGTCAAAGAAGCTTTGTCCGAAGGTGAATCTGTGAATATTCGAGGCTTTGGATCGTTCCGTGTTCAGGAGCGATCTGCCCGTAATGCGCGTAACCTAGCAACCGGAGAAATAATGCGTATAAAAGCAAAAAGGGTTCCCACCTTTAAGCCCTCTCGGGAGTTGAAAGACCATGTACTTACCCGTGACAGTGAATGATTAAGACCTGTGCGGAATGTGGGGCACGACTCATTAAGGATGAGGAACGATGTGGTTTATGCGGGTGGCCGGTAGATGAAGAAACTAATGAAGAAGTTGAAAGCACACTCACTGAGAGGGGTGGAGGTGGTAGTTACTGCAATGCGTGTGGTTGGAAGAATCCAACCGATTCCAATTTTTGCTCTCAGTGTGGAGCGAAGTTGCAACGTATAGTCACTAAACCCCGACAGCAATCAGTGACTCCCAAAAAACGTCCAGCAAACATTGAACGCGGGGTTGGTCTGCAGGTCTTTGTGCTTATCGGATTGGGGATATTGTTGGTGATCGCCTTGTTTGTTGCAACCACAGTGAGCAAGCGAGCATCATCGCCCGAGCCTTCACTTCCTACAGTAACTTCGACTGATGACACTTCCCTACGGACTCCACTATCTGGTGAATTGGCTGATCGAATTGCTGAGTTGGATGCAGCCATTGCAAGTGATACAAGCGCCATCTCTCTCCTCCTTATGCGCGAAAAAATATATGTCTTAGCGGAGGGTGGAAGACTGGATATGGCAGCTGATGTCCAATCAGAAATAGCTGAGGAGACTGACCTTGCCGAGGATTGGAAAACAGCAGGGGATCTGTATTATGAATGGATGGCCAATGAGACTCAGCCTCCTGAGCGTAGCAGAGCTGCCGCGTTGGCAGTGAACGCCTATCAAAAAACACTCGCGGACGACCCCGACAACCTTGATGTACGCACAGATATGGCAACAGCATACCTGAATACCGGTAGCCCAATGTTGGGTGTCACGGAAATTAAAAAAGTACTTGAAGTGGATCCGGATCACTTAAACGCCAACTTTAACTACGGATTGATGCTCGCACGCATCAATCGTACGGAAGAGGCGATTGCACAGCTCGAACGGGTACGCACCTTGGCATCTGATTCCACTTCGGTACACCACCAGCGCGCATCTGCATTGATTACCTCCATCCGCGAACAGACTAACTTATGATGCGGCTGATTCTGGTCGCAGTATTCCTGGCTGCGGGATGCAGTTCAAGCTCTGATTCGCAGAAGACTTCGATGACTGTCTTTGCAGCGGCATCTCTTACAGATGCCCTCAACGAATTAGTTATGTTGTTTGAATTACAGCACCCGGAAATAACCGTCTACACCCACGTTGGACCGACCTCACTTCTTGCAAGACAAATTCAACAGGGAGCTCCCGCTGATGTGTTCATGGCCGCAAGTCCAGACTGGATTGACTATCTGCGGGAGCATTCACTGACTAGTGGGCCAGAGATTACATTTGCGGGTAACACCTTAGTCGTTATTGGTTCGCACGCGGCAGATCCAATAAATAGCCTCTCGGAGCTTATAAACGTGCGTCGTCTTGCAATGGCTGATCCTTCACATGTACCGGCTGGAGTCTATGGCAAACAGGCGTTGCAGTGCGCAGGAATATGGGATGTCGTTGAACCAGCGGTGATCCCGACACTGGATGTTAGGGTAGCACTTACAGCGGTATCCAGCGGCGCGGCCGAGCTTGCCGTAGTATATCACTCCGATGCTGCATTAGTAAAGGGGTTAAAACCAATGCTCCAATTACCGCATTCCTGTACTCCGAATATCAGGTACGTGGCTACTACCTTAAGTAAAGCAGCTAATCCAGAGGCCGCCACTGCTTTTGTTGCTTTTGTCGGAGATTCTACACAGTTAGCCCTGTGGGCTAGATTTGGATTTAATTCTTAACCCCAACATGCCTATTCTGCCACAGGAATGGACGATTATCGCACTATCGGCTCGCGTTGCCGCGGTGGCAGTTGCGTTGATGCTAATACCAGGGATCCTGACTGCGTGGTATCTGGCTCGACGAAAATCTCCTTTAACTTTTGTAGTTGAGAATCTTGTTCAACTCCCCTTAGTTCTTCCGCCTGTAGTTACCGGGTTATTGTTATTAACATTCTTGGGACCAAACGGAACAGGGGGGCGCATTTTGGATAAATTCCTGGGCATAGATTTGGCATTCACGGCTTGGGGGGCAGCTCTAGCTGCCGGGATCATGGCTTTCCCTTTACTCGTGCAAACCTTTCGTGTAGCTATAGAGCAAATCGACCCGGAATGGGAAGAGGCGATATCTGTATATGGGGGAGGGCGCTGGGCGGCATTTCGGTGGGTCACCTTGCCCTTGGCTGCAAGGGGGGTAATTGCCGGCATAGTACTTGGCTTTGCCCGAGCTATTGGTGAGTTTGGGGCAACGATAGTTTTTGCGGGTAACATACCCGGTCGAACCCAAACAATCCCACTTGCCGTATTCACGAGGCTGGGACAAGTTGGCGGAGAGGCATCGCTGATAAGATTAGTGCTTGTAGCTGTAGGTTTGAGTGTACTTAGTTTATCTATCCATGCTTATCTATCAACACGCCTAATACGACTCTAAACCTAATCCTATGTAATCTCATGAAAGCAATCCTGACCGAGGCTGAGCTGGCGCGCATCAAGGAAGCAGTATCTGTCGCTGAAACACGTACATCGGGGGAGATCGTTCCCTACATTGTGGCACAGAGTGATAAGCATGAAGTCGCTCTTTGGCGTGGAGCCGGTCTATTTGCTCTTTTTGCCTATGCTGTGATTCTGGGGATTCGCTGGCTTCCCGGCTGGGGAGGTCCACAATGGGTTGATGGAATCGTACCAGTCCTTCTGATTGCAGTGATGGGAGGGATAGGAGCTGTTCTTACACATTTGATGCCGGCATTAAAACGTTGTTTTGCAGGGCGAAATCGGCTTGTAGTTACAACCCACCGACGAGCAGTGCAGGCCTTTTTAGAGAAAGAGGTTTTTCTAACCCGGGAACGCACTGGTATTCTCTTGTTTGTGTCGCTGCTTGAACACAGAATAGAAGTTATTGGTGATACGGGTATCAATGCTAAAGTTGATGCGGATGATTGGGTCAAAGTCGTAGCCACGATCCAAAAAAATATCAAGATGGGAAAACTGGCTGACGGTCTCGTAGAGGGAATTACCCAATGTGGCGAGCTCCTTGAAAAAGCCGGAGTTGCGATCAGGTCAGATGATACCAATGAACTAGCGGACGACGTTAGTTTTGGCAGTTAAGCAGGATCAGAAACGCCCTTGGATTACCCACCTCAGTAGCTTACTATGCATTTGTTGCCTGTGTGTACCGTTATGGTCTCCACACGCACTTGCGCAAAATGCGGACGCTTGGGCAGACACCTTGACGGGGGAGCAACCCTTTGTACTGCGCCCCTTCATTGTACCCGGCACTTTGACTGTCGAGGTACAAGGTGCAACATTGGACTCCAGTGATTATCGTTTAGATGCCCGGTTCGGCCGTCTATGGATACCATTGATTGCCCCGAATGACACGGCAATTGCAACCTATCAGATTTGGGATTTAGGTCTGCCGGATCGATACACCAGAATCCTTGAGCCTCAGGTAGAAGTGGATTCATCCACTGTAGTTGAGCCAGCTAAACCAGAGGCCGCGCAGGAACCGCTTCGAATAAGGCGAAGCGGATCTATTACACGAGGGATACTTGCCGGCAACAATCGTGATGCAACTATCGAGTCAGGTCTGCGCTTGCAGATGTCGGGGCAACTGGCACCGGACATAAACTTGAGAGCGGCCTTGACTGATGAGAATACGCCCATTCTTCCCGAAGGCACAACACAACGACTCAGCGAACTTGATCGCGTATTTATTGAAATCGATACGCCGTTCAGTTCAGCCCAACTGGGCGATTTTGAATTGCAACTTAACAGCGGTATCTTCGCACAACTCAACCGGAAGATTCAAGGCGTTGGAATCACAACACCTTCTCCGTCCAGAGTCTTGGGGGGAACATTGCGCATGGCCGCAGCGACCTCCCGCGGACTGTTCAAAACACAGGATATCAAAATCCAGAACGGCGTCCAGGGACCCTACCGGCTTCAGGGGAACGCCAATGAACCATTTATTCTCGTAATCCCAGGATCTGAATCTGTTTATCTGGACGGCAGTCTTTTAACCCGTGGAGAGTCTCAGGACTACGTGATTGACTATGCCACAGGTGAAGTAACCTTCACCGCGAACCGGTTGATGAGATACCATCACCGTGTGGTGGTGGAATTTCAGTATAGAACCACGGAATTCACCCGTACGCTTATAGCAACTGAAGCAGAATTTTTTGCAGGAGAGCGTGTTTCAGGACCGACCTTTGCAACATTCGGTGTTACATTTATCAGGGAAGCCGACGGTAAATCATTTGACCAGGAGTTTGGACTTACAACCGCCGACAGGGATCTTCTAACAACACTGGGAGATCAGGAGGCTTCACGCAGTGGGGCAATACCTGTGACATATGATCCTGAGGCACCATGGGTGCACTATGAACTTCGGGATACTACAATATCGGGTAGCCCTTACCGTATCTATATTCCCATCACACAGGCATCACAGGGGGAGGTGTTCAGGGTTGAGTTCACTCGGGTAGGCCCCGGAGCGGGAGATTACGTGAGACAGGGACAGACCACAAATGGAATCGCTTACAGTTACCGTGGACCGGGGCAAGGTGAATATTTACCCATTCGCATCCTACCGAAGCCCAGACAGCAGCGGATGCTTGATCTGCGTGGAAGTATTGCACCGATACGTTATATTGAGCTATCTGGAGAATGGGCCCAGTCATTCCGTGACGAAAACCGATTCTCCTCCCTCGATGCAGCAGACGATCTGGCCCATAGTTACTATGGCCGCTTACGAGTTGTAGATTTACCGGTTGGGTTAGGCACGACGACCGTTGTTCTTGACCGACGCCATACCGGTGAAAATTTCGCCACATTTGGTCGCGTTCAACCCGTTGAGTTTGTACGTTCCTGGAATCTCCCGCTTAACCGCAATCTTGTACGAACAAATCGGGAATTCATTGATGAGGCGAGTGTTACTTGGCAATTCTCCGACGAATCTTCGGTAACCGGCACACTTGGTCGACTTCATCAGGCCGGGGTATTCAATGGCAACAGACGAGTACTGGAAGCAACAATCAATGAGCTTCGCTTACCCCGTCTCAACTACTCTTTTACAGCCATTGAGAGCGAATTAGAGTCGATACAGGGTAGTTGGGTTCGCCATAAGGTGCAACTGCAGAAATCATTGATTAATGGACGTATCACCTTAGGTACGGGATTCCAGACTAGTGACCGCCAACATCATGTAAGTCAAGGATTACGACAGGACTCAGAAAAATATTGGCACATATCTACTGACGCCAAATGGATCAGTAATTGGGGTACACTCTCACCAAGCTTTGACTGGCGTGACGAACACTTGTGGGCCGATCATCAATTGCTGCCCGGCGGCAGAGGGAAAGCTACGGCCAGTCTGCAATACACCGCAAACAGCAGACCTTCTTTTCGAAGCGAGGGACGAGTAGGTTGGCAACACATTAAGTATTCGAATTTCTTTCAAACCACACAGGGACTGACTAATGAGCGATCATTGGTACTCCATTGGAATGGACGCATACAGCCATGGGAGAGATTGTTCAGGCTAAGCTGGTTCTATGAAGCGCTCTCCGAACAAACCCCCGTACTTCAGGAAATCTATATTCGCACGGGCCCCGAACTTGGTGAATATGTTTGGGAGGACTCCAACGGCAATGGAATTGTTGAGATTGACGAATTCATTCCCGAAGTAACGCAAGACGAGGGAAACTATGCACGCACTCTGATACCATCGGATTCGTTGCAATCTGTTACCGGTCTAAAGGCCCGATTTAATATCCAATTTGATAACAGACAGCGTTGGCAAGACGCACCGGAAAAATGGAAAAGGTGGTTAAGCCAAGTTGCGCTGCGGACCGCAGTGGAGGTGAACGAAAAGAATCAAACACCTCACCCGGTAGATATTTATCTTCTGAGACAACAGAATTTTCGGCATCCTCAGTATTCTATCCGCGGAGTGCTCAACCTCACGCAGGATCTTTGGTTGTTTCGTGATAACCCTCAGTATGGTCTTAATGCTTCCTGGCGAAGAATTCGCTCAGCTAGCAAGCTTGCTGCCGGTGCAGAGACGAGAAGCATCGATGACTTTCGCATTCAAGTGCGATGGCGACTCGGAGAGGCATGGGCCTTCAAGTCTGGGGGTACCTTTTCGAACAAAATTAACAGGAGCGACACCTTCTCTTCGAGGGAATTCGATATTCAGACACGATCGTTCACACAAGAGATTCAATTAGGAATAACGCAGGATTTCAGGTTATCTGTTAACCCGGACTACTCACGGAAGGATGGCACAACGGGAACTTCGGCTTCAATTGTAAAATTACCCATACGAGGCTCATGGAGCAGGGCGGGGCGAGCAAATGTTAATGCTACCATCGAGCTTGCGAATGTGGACCTAAAAGATACTCAGGATTCGGCCGGGCTTGCGTTATTCGAGCTTACGGACGGCAGGGGGAGAGGAAATTCGCTCCTGTGGCGCTTAAGTGGATGGCTTCAATTAAACAGTGTTTTGCGTGCGACTGTATCCTATTCAGGACGAAGCCCACAGGATGCACCCCAGATCCATACTGTACGCATGCAGCTTTCAGCCGCCTTTTGAGTGGCATTGTCATGATTTTTTTGTACCTTTCGAGTTGTCCAAATAGAACTATGCATGACTGAGCATCTCAATAGATTCGTGTGTATCCTATTGATTGGCATGTGCGCCGCGGGCTCGGCGATCTCTCAGGATACTGAAGACCTAGAATCACTCTACTGGGCACGTAAGGATAGTGCACTTGCACGTTTTTCCCAAGCGGACGTTGACTTTATGACCGGCATGATAGGACACCATGCCCAGGCTTTGATTATGTCGTCATTTGCCGAAAGCAATAACGCAAGCCCCATTATTCAAACATTGGCTGCCCGTATCATTAACGCACAGAACGACGAGATACGCATTATGCAGGACTGGCTGCGCAAGCGTGATCAACCAGTCCCTCATGTGATGATAGAAGACAGTTCTCTTATGATTCATGGCACTGACGACCATCACGCGTTGCATATGCCGGGTATGCTTTCTCAAGAACAGCTTGACGAACTCGAAGCAGCCAAAAGAGCTGACTTTGATCAGTTGTTCTTGGAGTACATGATTATGCACCACGAAGGAGCTGTTTATATGGTTAGAGAACTCCTTAAGGTAGACGGAGCGGTCACAGGCGACGATACCTACAAGCTAGCTACGGACATTCATGTCGACCAGGTCACAGAGATCAATCGCATGAACTTGATGCTAGATCGTCTCAAACTCTCACAATAGTAGCCATACCACCACCCTAATCCCAACACGATGAAACCACTATACCTGCTGATTGCCGCATTCCTGGTGTCTGTTATAGTCAGACCAGAGGTGAGCACGGCGCAAGAATTCACACCCCAGGAGATGGTCATGGAGGATCCACGCATAGGTCTTGAAGCCGGACTTTTTGATGCGGGGGAAGCCATCTGGAATTTGCGTATGGTCGCAACAGTTATGCCCCCGGAAAACTATGTCGGTGTCACCAACAGTGACTTGGCCTTCAAGGACCAGTATGTATTTCAGGGCAACTATAACGGCATTCAGATCTGGGATGTATCAAACCCCAGTAGTCCTGTGCTGGCGAAAGATTACCTGTGTCCAGCTTCACAGAGTGACGTTTCGGTGTACGGTAACCTGCTTTTTGTTTCAGGTGAAGGTACAGGCGGTCGACTTGATTGCGGTACTGAGGGAGTACAGGAGAGCGTCAGTCATGAACGACTGAGGGGAATCCGGATCTTCGACATCACTGATGTACTCGACCCGCAGTACATCCATAATGTCCAGACCTGTCGAGGCTCACACACGCACTCGCTGCTTAAAGATCCTGAAGACGACGAAAACATCTACATTTACGTTTCTGGATCAGCCCCGGTGAGGCCAGCGGAAGAATTGCCCGGATGCTCAGGCATGTCTCCAAGTGAGGATCCCGAATCTGCACTCTTCAGGATTGAAGTTATCCAGGTTCCCTTGGATAACCCTACGGAGGCAGCAATCGTGAGTTCACCCAGGATTTTTGAAGACCTGGCCGCTCCACCGGAGCATGGTCCTACGGATGCAGAGAGAACCGAAATTGAGGAGGCGAAGGCCCGTGGAGCGTTTGTTGTTTCAATTGGTGGTTCTCCTTTCGTACTGCCGGATAACTATGTGGCCATGATGAGTGCGTCCTACTTTGAGCAGGAGGGAATCACTGAACCGACTGCCGAGGATACGAGTGCATTTCGCGAAGCACTACCAGATATAATTGCTCAGATGATGGGCGGTGGTGACGGAGATGATGAAGATCGGGGGCCCAATCAGTGCCATGATATAACCCTCTACCCTGAAATTGGCTTGGCTGGGGGGGCTTGCGGAGGATACGGACTCCTTCTCGATATTTCTGATCCGGTTAATCCTTATCGTGTTGACGCGGTTGCGGACAGCAACTTCTCATATTGGCACTCGGCAACCTTCAGCAATGACGGCTCCAAAATTCTGTTCACTGATGAATGGGGAGGCGGAGGAGGACCGAAATGCCGCGAGACAGATCCGATGGAGTGGGGAGCAAATGCATACTTCACGATTGACGAGGATAAGAAGATGCATTTCAAGAGCTACTACAAGTTACCCGTACCTCAGACGAATGAGGAGAATTGCGTAGCACACAACGGATCTCTGATTCCTGTACCTGGTCGGGAGATCTTTGTGCAATCCTGGTATCAGGGTGGTATTTCGATTACCGACTGGACCGACCCGTCCAATGTGATAGAGATCGCATATCATGATCGCGGGCCAGTGAGTGATGAGCAGATGGAGATGGGGGGGAGTTGGTCAGTCTACTGGTACAACGGCTACATATATAACAGTGAGATTGCTCGCGGTTTGGACATCTTCGAGCTTGTTCCTAGCGAGTTCCTAACCGCCAATGAAATTGCCGCTGCGAATACTGTACAGTTGGATTACCTGAATGCTCAGGGACAGCCAACATACAAATGGCCTCCGTCCTTTGCGCTTGCCCGTGCACAGGTTGATCAGTTGGAACGCAACCAGGGAGCAAGTGCAGAAGAAATTGCTGCACTGCGTGCAGGGATTGATCAAGCAGAGCAACAGAGCAGCGAGAGAGTTCTAACTCGCATACAGCGTATGATAGAGTCTGCAAATTAGTCGGGAACCAATAATTTAAGTCTGGTTTTGGTTTTCGCCCGAGTAGGTTAGCTTAATGTCCATATTTGCGGGCAATAGTTAATCCTATTTACTTGAACGCCGTGCGATCAGAGACCAGTTGCACGGCGTTCTCTTTTACAGTTAACCAATTGGAGTTTAACATGAATGTAGGACTTGTTGCCCGCCTCAGTTTAATGATGTTTGTCCAGTATTTCATTTGGGGGGCTTGGGCACCCACGCTGGGCAATTATATGAGCCTCATCGGTGCAGGAGAATGGATTCCCCTCGCCTATGCGCTTGGACCGATCGCTTGCATGATCGGACCATTTTTCCTTGGCATGGTAGCTGATCGCTTCTTTGATTCAGAAAAGCTGCTGGGGGTACTTATGCTTATTGCTGGAGCAGCAATGTGTGCCATGCCATTTGCTGCCGGCACAGACCTGTTTCTCCCTCTTTTGGGACTGCACGCTTTGTGCTACTTCCCAACGCTCGGCTTAACAGCTTCACTGGCGTTCCATCACTTAAAAAACCAGGAAAAAGAGTTTCCCGTGGTACGTGTCTTCGGGACTATTGGATGGGCTGCAATCGGTCTGTTTATGGGTTATGTACTTCAGGCAGATGGCACAGCAACACCCCTATACATTGGTGGGGGCGCTGCGTTGTTTCTCGGTCTGTACAGTTTCACGTTACCCTATACCCCTCCGCCATCGAAGGGACAATCGACCACATGGAAGCAGATTGCCGGCATTGATGCCTTCAATGCTTTGAAGAGTAAGTCTTTTGTGGTATTTCTGGCGGCAGCGATGCTGATCTTTATCGCTTTTGGGACCTATTTCCCGTACGCACCGCTCTATTTCACAGCTATTCATGAAAATTTCTTTGATGGGACAACCCTGTTTGCCAATCCCAGCGGGGAGATGGCTTTCGGGCAGGTGAGCGAAATATTCTTCATGCTCTTGATCCCTTTCTTTTTCCGAAGGCTGGGTGTAAAGTGGATGCTGCTTCTTGGGATGCTCGCATGGGTTGCTCGCTTTGCAATCTTTGCAGTAGGAGCAAGTGTAGGGATGTACTATTTCATATTGATTGGCATTCTCATTCACGGGATCTGCTACGACTTCTTTTTCGTTACAGGACAGATCTACATCGATAAGAAAACTGCGCCAGAGGTCAGAGGTCAAGTGCAAGGTTTGCTCGTGCTTCTTACCCAGGGAATTGGATTTTTCTTAGGTACTCAGTTAAGCGGTCTTTTTGTGAACACCTATGGAACGGACGGACAATTAGATCTCGGTGGTTGGGCCACCTTTTGGTATATTTTTGCCGGAGCCACGTTCTTGTTTTCAGTGGCATTTGTGATGCTCTTTAACGACCGGGTTGCAGATCACAGCGAACCCGCAGAGGCTTAACAGGACCAAACCTCCCAACTTTTATAATTTGACAAAAAAACCAGAGCCTTACGGTTATGCGATTATGTCTGGCAGCTACATTTGCTGTGACAGTGTTTACAGGTTGCCAATCTGCCTCGGAGGATGCAACTCCCGCGGAAATGGATGACGAGGAGCCGATTATGTCCGAAGAAATGTCTTGGCAAACGTTTGGGGCTGACCAGTGGAGACGATATGGAGGTGAGGGGATTCTTGAGGCATGGCAGGTAAGCGATGACGGAATATTGCAGGACTTGCACCCGCTACACTTTGCCAGTTAGCCTGGCGCACGGAAATTTGGATCTCAATATCCAGTCGCACGCTCAAGACTGCGAAATGCCATACTGAAATGGTTAAATCATGGAACTCTAACGCCGATTAACCCAGTACCCTGCATTTCCAAGGCGGGTTTTTCCTGTGAGAGTTTAGCCGGGAATCTGGTCTTTATAGTCCTCAAAGTGCCCTTTTCGTACCTGATTTAGTACTAGATATTCATCACTATATAGTCGTATAGTGATACTATACCAATATATTACATGATTTATGCTACCATCATATAACTGCAATTATAAGGCTATTTAGCCCCATTTGCTGGCTATTGAGAATGTTTCAGGCCATGTTTGCATTTTATAGTATCTTTATAATATATTGGTGTATTATCACTATTCACCCTCTTTTTAATGACAGACCTCAAAGAACTATTCCTGAAGCCTACCTCCACCGCCCACATACGGTATGAAGTGCTGCGGGCCTACTTCGTGGAGGGCCTCTCGTATGAGGCCATCGCCGATCGCTTCGGGTACACCAGGGGCCATGTCGCCAACCTGGTCTCAAAGCTGCGCACAAGGCCCGTCATTGATCACTTTCGAGATGCTGTGCCAACGCCCAAACCCAAACCCAAACGGCCCAGAAAGGCGGACCGGGACGCACGAATCCTGGCGCTGCGCAACGAAGAACAGCTGACCAACCAGGAGATACACCGCCGCCTCAAAAAAGAATCTATCCCTGCCGGTATCAATACCATTGGCCGGGTGATTCGTGACGCAGGACTGTCCAGACTCAGGCGCCGCTTCTATAGCCGTGATCCGAGACCCATATCCGCGGCACCGGCCGATGTACGTCAGTTCAAGGTCGGCACCGGTACCTTCCAGACCCGGTTCGGCGGGCTGTTTTTGTTTGCGCGCGATATGGTGGATACGGACCTGACCGCAGCGGTAGCCCATATGCCTGGATCGGAGCGGCTGCCGGCCGCTTGTATGATCCGGGCCCTACTGGCGCTCAAGCTATGGGGCATTGAACGTCCCAGTCATGTGATGCCCTATATCCTGGATGCGGGCCTGTCCT
>Ga0209543_1001623_pt1 | contig 19061 bp, 17 predicted proteins | sample MesohylFT_FD_187296 | JGI IMG/M metagenome (GOLD analysis project Ga0209543, IMG submission 187296) | Host-associated microbial community of the marine sponge Aplysina aerophoba from Gulf of Piran - sponge mesohyl, lysed by freeze-thaw... | ecosystem: Host-associated > Porifera > Sponge >...
CCCGCCATCCCGCCGGCCCACCCGGGGGTCGGGTGGGGCGGTGCGCCGGTAGACTCCCCGGCGGCCGAAGGGCCTGTCCGATCCGACGATTTCCGTCCGCGCTCTCCCACGGTCGCCTCAGAGGTGCAAGGCGCGGACTGTCACCCAACCGATGGGAAGGAGACCATGGCACCCGTCGTGACCATGAGCCAACTGGTGGAAGCAGGTGTCCACTTCGGGCACCAGACCAGGCGCTGGAACCCGAAGATGAAGCGATTCATCCACGGAGACATCGCCGGCATCTACATCATCGATCTGAAGCAGACGCTGACCTGCATCGAGAACGCGTACTCGTTCGTGCGGGACATGGTGGCCAACGGGGGGACGCTCCTCTTCGTCGGCACCATGAAGCAGATCCAGCCCAGCGTCGAGACACACGCCAAGCGCTGCGGCATGCCGTACGTCAACCAGCGATGGTTGGGCGGCACGCTCACGAACATTCAGACGATCTTCAAGCGCGTCCACAAGATGCAGGAGTACCAGCGGATGCGCGACACCGGCGGGTTCGACGCGATGCCCAAGAAGGAGGCGCTCAGCCTGCAGCGCGAGCTCGCCAAGCTGGAGCGCAACCTGGGCGGCATCGGTCAGATGAACACGCCTCCCGAGGCGGTGTTCGTACTGGACACCAAAGCCGAGCACATCGCCGTCAGCGAGGCCAACAAGCTGGGCATCCCCCTCATCGCCGTGGTGGACACCAACTGCGATCCCGACGTCGTGACCTACGTCATCCCCGGTAACGACGACACCATCCGTGCCGGCGAGCTCATGTGCCGCATCATGGGCGACGCCGTGGTCGAGGGGCGGCGCCTGGCGGAGATGAGCGGCACCGTCGCGCCGACCCCGCAGCGCACCGCCGAGGAGGAGGCCGAGGTGGCGCGCCAGCAGACGGAGGCTGCCGCCGCGGCAGCCGCTGACATGCGCGATCGCGAGGCCAGGGTCGCCCGCAGCCTCGAGGAGTCCGGGGAGGGCGCCGCGGCTGAGGCCGGCGACGCCGGCGAGGACCCCGTGGAGCAGTCCGGCGCTCCCGCCGGCGCGGAGGGTTGAGAGGGCAGATGGTCCAGGTATCCGCGAGAGAGGTCAAGGCGCTTCGAGACGCCACGGGCGCAGGCATGATGGATGCCAAGCGCGCGCTCATCGAGGCCGCCGGAGATCCCGCCGAGGCTGCGGAGGTCCTGAAGCGCAAGGGCCTCGCGAAGGCCGCCGAGCGGGCCGACCGGGAGGCCGCCGAGGGAGCCATCGCCGTCGCCGCCGGCGACGGCGTCGCCGCGCTGGTGCTCCTGCGCTCGGAGACCGACTTTTCCGCCAAGGCCGCCGATTTCCTGGCCTGTACCCAGGAGATTGCCGAGGCGGTCCGTGACGGCGGCGCCGCTGCGGCTGAGGCGTTCGGCGGCAGGATCGATGAGTTGCGGCTCGCCAAGAAGGAGAACATCTCCCTCGGGTCGGTGGTGCAGGTGCGCGCCGGCGAGGGCAACACGCTCGACACTTATGTTCACCGCCAGGACGGCCGCGGGGTCAACGGCGTGATCGTGGAGGGCGCCGGCGTCGATGCGGAGGTTCTGCACCAGGTCGCGTTGCACGTCGCCTTTGCCAAGCCTCGCTACCTGGACCGCGACGAGGTGCCGGAGGCCGACGTGGAACGCGAGCGCGCCTCGGTGCTGGAGATCACCAAGGCCGAGGGGCGCCCCGAGGCTGCCTGGGACAAGATCGTGCAGGGCCGCCTCAGCGGATGGTTCCGCGAGAGCGTTCTGCTCGAGCAGGGACTGCACGGTGACAAGACCTCCGTCGCCAAGAGCATCGGCAGCGGGCGGATCGTGCGCTTCGAACAGTCCTACCTCGGGTAGTGATGCCCCGCTGGAGTCGCGTCCTGCTCAAGGTCTCCGGCGAGGCGTTCGCCGGATCGGCGGGTTACGGCATCGACACCGAGACCGCCGCCACCATCGCCAACGAGATCGCCTCGGTCCGCGACCGGACCGGTGTTCAGATGGCGGTGGTCGTGGGTGGGGGCAACATCTGGCGCGGCCAGGAGCACGCGGGTGGCGGCATGGACAGAGCCCAGGCCGACTACATGGGCATGCTGGCCACCCTGATCAACGCCCTGGCCCTGCAGGACGCCCTCGAGCGCCTCGATCAACCCACCAGAGTGCAGACCGCCATCCACATGGCGCAGATCGCCGAGCCCTACATCCGCCGGCGAGCCATCCGCCACCTCGAGAAGGGTCGCGTCGTCATCTTCGGCGCCGGGACCGGCAACCCGTTCTTCACGACCGACACAGCGGCCGCTCTGCGGGCGGTCGAGGTCGAGGCGGACGCGCTGTTGAAGGGCACGCACTCGGGGACCGACGGCATCTACACCGCCGACCCGCGCACCGACCCCGACGCCGTCAAGCTCGACAAGATCTCCTACATCGATCTCGTCAGCGGCGGACTCCGCGCCATGGATGCCACCGCCGCCACCCTGTGCATGGAGAACAGCCTGCCGATCGTGATGTTCGACCTCATGCAGGCGGGCAACGTACTGTCCATCATCGAGGGTCGCCCGATAGGTACCATCGTGGCTTGAGAGCTCGCGGTTGCACTGCGAGGCGAGTGCCGCATGAGTGAAGAGTTGATCGAGATCGTGGTCTCCGAGGCGCGCGACAGGATGGAGCGGGCCGTCGCGCACGCCCGCAGGGAGTTCAGCGGTGTACGAACCGGCCGGGCCACCTCCGCGCTGGTGGAGCGGCTCAGTGTGAACTACCACGGGGCGGAAGTGAGCCTGCAGCAGATCGCCGGCTTCAGCGTTCCCGACGTCCAGATGCTGGTCATCTCGCCGTACGACAAGCGCTCGATCGAGGCGATCCAGAAGGCCATCCAGCGTGCCGATCTGGGGTTCAACCCCAGCACCGACGGGTCGGTGGTGCGACTGCACTTCCCGCCGCTGACCGAGGAGCGCCGCCGCGAGCTGGTCCGGCTGGTCCGCGCGATGGCCGAGTCCGGTCGCGTGGCGTTGCGCGGCTCACGGCGCGCGGCGCGCCAGGATCTGGACACGCTCAAGCGCGACGGGGACATCTCCGAGGACGACAGCCGGCGCGGGCAGCGGCGCCTGGACGAGATGACCCAGGAATTCGAAGAACAAGTCGGAGCGGCCCTCGAGGCCAAGGAAACCGAACTGATGCAGGTCTGACAGAGGAGCGCGCCAGTGGATCGAGATAACCCCTACGACCCGGCCGGGCCGGAGGAATGGGAGGGCGGCGACGCCGACCTCCACGAGAGCTACACGGAGGGTGCCGACGACGGCGTCTGGGAGGTAGAACCCGATGTCGAGCCGGCCGAGGAGGCCTGGGACACCTTCAGTGAGGGAAGTCCCACTTGGGGTGCCGCCGATGGCGGCGACGAGGGACTCGACGTGGGCTACCTCACCGAGCAGCACCCTCAGGCGGCCGAGGTCGGCGTAACCGACACCGCGGCGGGGGTGCAGTTCTTCGGCGAGGACGACGATGTCTGGCACGGTGCCGAGCCGCCACCGCCCATCGGGGCGCGTGAGCGGAGTTCGGATCGGCGGCTGGGGCCCGCGATCCTCACCGGCGCGGCGCTTTGCGCAGTGGCCATCGTGTGCTTCTGGGTCAGTCCGATCCTCACACTCGTGCTGCTCTGTGTGCTGATGGTTCTGGCCGCCGGAGAGTTCTTCGGCGCCACGCGTCAGGTCGGCTACCAACCCGCCACCCTCGTGGGGCTGGTTGCGGCCGTCGGGTTGCCCGTGGCGGTCTACTGGCGGGGAGCCGAGGCCTACCCCCTGGCCCTCGGGCTGGTCGTCATGGCCGCACTCTGCTGGCACCTCGTCGGCGTGACCTCCGAGCGGCCCGTGCCCAACGTGGCGATCACGCTCTTCGGCGTGGGATACGTGGCGGTTCTGGGGAGTTTCGGGGCCCTCATGCTGACCCACGACAAGGGCACCGGACTGCTCTTCGGAGCGGTCGTGGGCACCGTCGGCTACGACGTCGGCGCCTGGGTTGTGGGGCGGCTGTTCGGGCGCACCGCGCTTTCCAAGGCGAGCCCCAACAAGACCGTGGAGGGTCTCATCGGCGGCATCGTGCTCGCCGTGGTGGCCTGCGCGGTGATCCTGGGAGTGGGACGGATAGATCCGTGGGGTGACAATCCCGGATCGGTCTCGCACGCACTCGTGTTGGGAGTGGTGGTCGCCGTGGCGGCGACGCTGGGCGACCTCTCGGAGTCGATGATCAAACGCGACCTGGGCATCAAGGACATGGGCAACCTGTTGCCGGGCCACGGGGGCGTTCTGGACCGGTTCGACGGGATGCTCTTCGCCATGCCGGCCACCTGGGGGCTGGCGCTCCTCATCGACGTGATCTAGCCCTGCGGTGGCCCCGGGCGGGCCCCGGCGGCGCGCACCGCACGGACTTCGGCTCCGATCCCTTCGCCCGTAGACTGGCGCCGAAGGAGGGCCATGGGCACAACGCTCGCCGTGATGGGGTCCACGGGCTCTATCGGCGTCCAGACGCTGGAGGTCACCGCGGCCTGCGCGGACCGGTACGAAGTTACCGCCCTGGGCGCCGGCCGCTCAGTCGAAGCGCTCGCGGCGCAGGCCCGTGCCGTGCGACCGAAGTTGGTGGCGCTGGCCGATGCGTCCGCGGCCCCACGCCTGGCGCGGCTGTTGCCGCCCGGCATCGAACTCCTGGCCGGGCCCGAGGCCCTGGCCGACGCGGCGGTCACCGCGGATGTGACGGTCAACGGCGTCGTGGGCTTCGCGGGGCTGCCGGTGACGATGGCGGTCCTGGAGGCCGGGCGGCGCCTGGCTCTGGCGAACAAGGAGTCGCTGATCGCCGCCGGCCCCGTGGTGGCACGTGCCCTGGCGACGCCCGGCGCGGAACTCGTTCCGGTCGACAGCGAACATTGCGCGGTTCACCAGTGCCTGCGAGCAAACGACACGCTCGGCGAGCCCGACCGTGTAGATCAGGTCGCCCGCATCCTGCTGACGGCCAGCGGGGGGCCCTTCCGGGGGCGCTCACGCGCTGAACTGGCGTCGGTGACCGCCGGCGAGGCGCTCGCGCACCCCACCTGGGACATGGGGCCCAAGATCACCGTCGACTCCTCCACGCTGATGAACAAGGGACTCGAAGTCATCGAGGCCCATGAGCTGTTCGGCGTGGACTACGACCGGATAGACGTCGTCGTGCACCCGCAGTCGGTGGTGCACTCCATGGTGGAGTATGTCGACGGTGCCACGATGGCGCAGCTCTCGATGCCGGACATGCGCCTGTGCATCGGCTACGCCATCGGCTACCCGGACCGGCTGGATTGCGCCTACGGTCCGATCGACTGGACGGCCCTGGGGAGGCTCGACTTCGAACCGCCGCGCCGTGACGTGTTCGTGTGTCTGGCGCTGGCCTACGAGGCCGGTCGGCGCGGCGAGACGGCTCCGGCGGTGCTCAGCGCGGCCAACGAGGTGGCCGTCGAGGCTTTCCTGGAGGGCGCCATCTCCTGGATGGCCATCGCCGAGATCATCGACGGCGTGTTGCAGGCCGACCCGGTGCAGCGGGCCGACAGTCTGGAGTCCGTGCTGGAGGCCGACGACCGGGCGCGCCGCGCCGCGGCCGCGCTGGTGGCACGGCGGGCGGCCGCATGAGCAGCGAGAGCCCATCCCGGCGGGGCGCCGCTGCCGGCCGGACCGACCGCCCGCGGGGTTGGATCGCGTGGCCGTCGGGTCGCCGGCCGCGGCATCCGACGGCGCCGCGGCGGCCCGCGCTGTCTCCGGCGGTGTCGTCCTGGATGCGGTTGGCGCTCGTCCTGGGGGCTCTGGCTGCGCTCGGGGTCTTCGGCGGTGTGCCCGTCCTCATCGTGGTGCTGGCACTCATCGGCATCGTGGTCCTCCACGAGTTGGGGCACTTCCTGACCGCGCGTTGGGCGGGCATGAAGGTGAGCGAGTTCTACGTGGGCTTCGGGCCGCGCCTGTGGTCGATCCGCCGGGGCGAGACGACCTATGGGATCAAGGCGATCCTGGCAGGGGCCTACGTCCGCATCCTCGGCATGAACAACCTCGAGCGGGTGGATCCCGTCGAGGAACACCGCACGTATCGCGCAAAGCCCTACTGGCGGCGCATGTCGGTCGCCGTGGCAGGTTCGGCGGTGCACTTCCTGCTGGCGATCCTGCTGCTGTGGGTGCTCTACTCGGCGGTCGGATATCACGGCTTCGACCGCCCCGACGTGACGCAGACCCCCCGCTGGCAGGTCTCGCGCGTCGTGCCCGAGAGCCCGGCGGCGACGATGGGGTTGCAGCCCGGTGACCGCATCACCGCCGTCGAGGACCGCGACATCGAGAACTTCGGAGACCTGCGCGGCGCGCTCGCCGACCTGGCGAACCGGCCCGCCGCCGTCACCGTGGTCCGCGACGGCGAGATGCTCCAACTCCGGGGCACCATCGGCGTGGCGCCCCGCGACGGCACGTCGGGCTTCCTGGGCGTCGGCCCCGAGTTGGGGCCCCCGTCGCGCGCGAATCCGGTGGCCGGCCTGGGGCGTTCGCTGTCGGACTTCGGGCTGGTGGTGCGCGCCACGGCGGAGGGTATTGCCGGGCTGTTCAGCCTCGAGGGGCTCGACGGCCTGCTCGGCCCGCTGGTCGACTTCGAGTCGGACGAGGTCGCCACCGGAGACGTCGGTACCGGCGATGCCAACCGGGTCGTCTCGGTGGTGGGCGTGGCCCAGATCGGCGGCTCGCTGGCAGAGGAGGACGTTGCGGCCCTGCTGGCCTTCCTTGCCTTCATCAACGTGTTCTTCGGGGTGCTGAACATGTTCCCCCTGCTTCCACTCGATGGAGGTCACGTGGTCATCGCCACCTACGAGCGGCTGCGGTCCTTCGGTGGGCGGCAGTACCGGGCCGACGTCGCCAAGATGCTGCCGGCCGCCTACGTGTTCGTCATCGTGCTGGTGACCGTCGGACTTGTGGCGCTCTCTCGTGACATCGCCGACCCGCTGAACCTGCCCGGCTAAGCCAGGATCGGCCCGAAAGGACGAAATAGTGGAGATTCAAGCCACGTTCCCGCGACGCCGGACCCGTCAGGTGATGGTCGGCGAGGTCGCCGTGGGAGGCGACGCGCCCATCTCGGTGCAGTCGATGACAACCACGAAGACCGCCGATGTCGAAGGCACGCTGGCGCAGATCTATGCGCTCGCCGCCGCCGGGGCCGACATCGTGCGGTGCACCTGCAACGAGATCGAAGCCGCTGAGGGTCTGGCGGCGATCGTGCCGCGTTCGCCGGTCCCGATCATCGCCGACATCCACCACCAGTACCGCATGGCACTCGCCGCCCTCGAGGCGAACGTGGCGTGCCTCAGGCTGAACCCGGGGAACATCCGGCGCCCCGAGCACATCAAGACCGTGGCTGCCGAGTGCCGGGACAGGGGCGTGCCGATCCGCATCGGCGTGAACGGCGGGTCCCTGCATCCCGATCTGTATGCCCGCTACGGGGGGAAGGTGACCGCCGAGGCGATGGTCTGCTCAGCGCTCGACGAGCTGGCCTACTTCGCCGAGGTGGACTTCGACCTGGTGAAGATCTCCGTCAAGGCCTCCAGCGTGCCGCTGATGATCGACGCCTACCGGCAGCTGGCCGAGGTCACCGATCATCCGCTGCACCTCGGCGTGACCGAGGCCGGCCCGCCGCCGGCGGGCGTGGTGAAGTCCACTGCGGGTATCGCCACGCTGCTCGCCGAAGGCATCGGTGACACCATCCGGTACTCGCTGACCGCCGACCCGGTGACCGAGGCCCGCGCGGGTCGCACGCTGCTCGAGGCTCTCGGCCTGCGCGAGCGCAAGAACGTGGACCTCATCGCCTGTCCGAGCTGCGGCCGGGCGGAGGTGGACGTGTTCAAGATCGCTGCCGATGCGCTGGAGGCGTTCGGGGAGCGGGAGATCCCGCTGCAGGTGGCCGTCATGGGATGCGTCGTCAACGGTCCCGGTGAGGCACGCGACGCCGACCTGGGGATCGCCGCGGGGCGCGGGCGCGGCCACCTCTTCGTGAAGGGCCAGAACGTGGCCGTCGTGCCCGAGGACGAGATGGTGGACGCTCTGGTGTCCTGGGCCGAGCTGATCTGTGCCGAGGGTGTCGAGGCGGCGCTGGCTCGTGCCGACACCGACCGGGCCGGCCGGGAGGCCGAACGGGATCGCTCGGTTCTGCTCGCCACGCAGGGCGCCGACGCCAACGACACCGCCGCGCGGGTCGACATCGTGCGCCGGGCCGCCACCACCTGAGCGACGCTTCATCGGGCCGCGCGCCGGGTTGCGGCACCGCGTTCGCGAACCTCTCAGCGTTATACTCGGGGCTGCTTCAGGTCAACTGGCAGACAGGGCGTGGGCGGGTCCCACGCCCTTGTTGTCGATTGGTGACCAGTGGCAGCGGGTGAGCTTCGACACGAGCGGGTCGAAGCCCGCACGACGAAACGAAACCCGGGACGGAGCGGGACGGATGGGCGAGCGCACAGAGAGCACCAACGGTGTTGAGACGCGCGTCCGTACCCTCGCCGCCCCGCTGCTGGAACCCCTGGGGGTGGAGTTGGAAGACGTGCAGTGGGGCGGCGGCCGGCTGCGCCTCACCGTTGACACCGCCGAAGGCATCGACAGCGGCACCCTGGTGCTGGTGACCCGCACCCTCTCGGCTGAACTGGATGCCGCTGACCCGGTTCCGTCCCGCTACACGCTCGAGATCACCAGCCCGGGGATCGAGCGTCCGCTCCGGCGACCCGAGCAGTATCGCAAGGCCGTCGGATCGCCGGTCTCGGTGAAACTCCGGCCCGGCGGCGACGGCGAGCGCCGGCTCGAGGGCCGGCTCGTCTCAGCCGACGACGAGTCGATCACCCTGGAGACCGCAGACGGCCGGCGCACCGAGGTCCGCCTGGAGTCCGTCGAGAGAGCCCGCACCGTGTTCGACTGGGACCGGCCCAACCAGCGCCGCAACGGCGCGCGGGCCGCCAACCCCGTGGCGCCGAAGGAAGGTTCGGTCGCGTGAACCTGGACATGCTGGAAGCCATGCAGGCGCTCGCCGCCGACAAGGGCATCTCGGTGGACACCCTCTACGGGGCTCTCGCTGATGCTCTGGAGACGGCCTACAAGCGCATGCCGGGCGCATATGAGTACTCGTGGGTCACGATCGACCCCGAGACCATGGACATCCGCGTGCTCGCCCAGGAGATCGACGCCGACGGGGAACCCACCGGTCCCGAACTCGACGTCACGCCGGACAACTTCGGGCGCATCGCCGCGCAGACGGCCCGGCAGGTCATGACCCAGCGGATCCGAGAGGCCGAGCGGGACCTCAAGTACGAGGAGTACGCCGGGCGCGAGGGCGACATCGTGACCGGCATCATCCAGCAGAGTGACTCGCGCTACACGCTGCTGGATCTCGGCCGGGTGGAAGCCCTGCTGCCGCAGTCCGAGCAGGTGCCCTACGAGCGCCCCGACCCGTCGAGCCGCCTGAAGGCCTACATCGTCGAGGTCCGCCGGACCGCCAAGGGGCCCCAGATCGTCGTCAGCCGCACCCATCCGGGGCTAATCAAGCGGCTGTTCGAGTTCGAGGTTCCCGAGATCGCCGACGGCACCGTCGAGATCAAGGCGTGCGCCCGCGAGCCAGGACACCGCACCAAGATCGCCGTGTGGTCGAACGTCGAGAACGTGGATCCCGTGGGGGCGTGCGTCGGCGCCCGGGGCGCGCGGGTCCGCAACGTGGTCAACGAACTCCGCGGTGAGAAGATCGACATCGTCTCCTACGCCGAGAACGCCACGGACTTCGTCATGAAGGCCCTCTCTCCGGCTCGGGTCAAGGAGGTCCGGATCGACGAGGACTTGGGCAACGCCGAGGTCATCGTGCCCGACTACCAACTCTCCCTGGCGATCGGCAAGGAAGGCCAGAACGCCCGCCTGGCGGCCCGGCTGACCGGTTGGCGCATAGAGATCAAGAGCGAGACCCAGATCGCCGCCGAGGCGGCCTACGGAAAGGTCGACTGGGCCGAGGGTGAGTGGGTGATTGATCGGGACACCGGCGAGCAGGTCTGGCGACCCGCCGAGGGTGGCCCGACGATCTCGGTCGACGAGTGGACCGGTGGCGCCGCGGGGGTTGGTGCACCCGGGGTCAAGGTCGAAGCCGAGGTCGAGGCCAAGGCCGCCCCGGAACCGGCGCCCGAACAGGGGAGCGCGTCATAGCCGCCGCGAGGGCCGCGAGGCACCGCACCTGCATCGGCTGCCGCCGCGCGCGCCCGGTCGGCGACCTGGTGAGGTTCGCCTTCGTGGGCGGGCGGCTGCAGGTGGGCCGGGCGCTGCCGGGCCGGGGGGCCTGGGTCTGCGCCGGCGACGAGGGTTGCCTGCATCGTGCGGCCTCCCCGAACCGCCTGCGCCAGGCGTTCCGCAGGGACGTCACCCAAGGCGCTTCGGAGGATCTGATCGCCGCGCTCCAGCCGGCGGCCGACGGTGTCTCCCCGTCGGTCCGCACGCGCTGAGCGCAGTACCGCAGGGGAACGTCGTGGCGAAGAAGATCCGGGTGTACGACCTGGCAAGGGAGCTGAGGATCTCCAACAACCAGTGCCTGGATCTCTGCAAGAGCCTTGGCATCGGGGTACGGGCCACCTCTTCGAGCATGGACGAGGCGCACGCCTACCGGGTGCGAAAGCTGGCTGAACGCGAGAATCTGCTCGGCAGCGAACCGCCTGCCTCCGAGCCCGCTCCCGCTGCCCCACAAGCGCGCCGGATCCCCCCGCCCCCGGTTGCAAGGCCCGCTGCGCCACCTGCCCCTCCCAAGCAGGCTCCTGCGCCACCTCGCCAACCCGCCCGACCGCCCATCCCGCCGCCTCCCACCGCTGCGCCGCCGCGGGAGCCTCCCGCAGCCCCCGCACCCGATGCGCCGCGGCCGAGACCTGCCGCGCCGCCCGAGCAGGTGCGCCCGGCAGCGGCCACGCCGGCTGCTGCACAGGCGCGCCCGATCCCCCCGCCCGCACCCCCGCCGGCGCCCCCGACCGGTGATCGCCGGGTCGTAACCTCCAGCGGCAGCGCTCCTCCTCCGCGCCCGGTGCGCCCCCCGTTCGAGCCACCGCAGTCCGCGGCGCCACCCCCGGCGCCTGCGGCGCCACCCCCGGCGCGGCCCAGCCCGCCGCAGCCACCGCGGCCCCAGCCACCGGCGGACGCCAAGCAGGCGCCACCGCTGAGTTCTGAAGGCAAGCCGATCCCGCCCCCGCCGCGCTCGCTGAGCGGAAAGCCGATCCCGCCCCCGCCGGTGGCTCGCCCGCGCGGCCCCGACGGTCCCGGGCGCCGTGGCGGCGCCGCACCCGCCCGGCGCGGCGGTCCGACCTCCGAGAGGCGTCCCGCGCCCGGTGGGCAGCGCCCCTCGGGTACTCCCGGCGGACGGCCCCCCGGCACCGGGGCGCCGCGCCCACCCGGCGGAGCGCCGGGCGGAGCGCCGGGGAGCCGGGGACCGGGCAGGGGAGGACTGGGCCGCCAGCCGCCGCGACGCCGCAAGACCCGCCGCCGCCGCCGGCTCGTCGAGGAACTCCGTCCTGTCGACGCCCCCACCTACACCCCCGAGAACGCTCCCGTTCCGACCGGTGAGGTGGTGGTGGAGCGACTCTGCGCCCCCCAGGAGCTCGGGCCGAAGCTGAACCGTACCGCAGCGGACGTCGTGCGATTCCTGCTGCAGAACGGCGAGATGGTGACCGCCACGCAGTCGTTGCCCGACGAGATGATCGAACTCTTCGCAGCCGACCTCGGTGTGGAGATCCGGCTCGTGGACCCGGGCGAGGAGAAAGAGACCGAGCTGCAGGCGCTCCTGGTCATCGAACGCGCCGACGAGGTCGACCTCACCGAACGACCGCCGGTCGTGACGGTCATGGGCCACGTCGACCACGGCAAGACCAAACTGCTGGACCAGATTCGCAATGCCGATGTGGTGGCCGGTGAGGCCGGCGGGATCACCCAGCACATTGGCGCCTACCAGGTGCACAAGAACGGCCACCGGATCACGTTCATCGACACGCCGGGACACGAAGCCTTCACGGCAATGCGGGCCCGCGGCGCCGAGGCCACCGACATCGTGGTCCTGGTCGTGGCGGCCGACGACGGTGTCATGCCCCAGACCGTCGAGGCCATCAGCCACGCGCAGGCCGCCGAGGTGCCGATCGTGGTGGCGCTGAACAAGATCGACAGGCCCAACGCCAACCCCAGCCGGGTGATGCAGCAACTCGCCGAGCACGACCTCGTGCCCGAACAGTGGGGCGGCAACACCGTCACCGTCGAGGTCTCCGCGCTCCAGAACCTCGGCATCGACGAACTGCTGGAGCACATCCTGGTCGTGGCCGAGTTGGAGGAGTTGCGATCCCACGGGAGCGGTCGAGCCGAGGGTGTGGTGCTGGAGTCCCACCTGGATGTGGGCCGTGGTCCGGTGGCCACCCTGCTCGTTCAGGACGGCTGCCTGCGCGTCGGCGAGCCGGTCGTGGCGGGCGCTGCCTGGGGCAGGGTGCGGGCCCTCATCGACGACCGCGGTGAGCAGGTCGCCGAAGCGCCACCGGGCACACCGATTCGCGTGCTCGGCCTTTCGGCGGTCGCCGTGGCCGGGGCCCCGTTCGTGGTGGCGCCCAGCGAGAAGGTGGCGGCGCGCGTGGCGAGCACCCGCGAGCAATGGCAGCGGATCGCCAGCCTGGGCCGCGACCTGTCGGTGGTGGCGGGCGGAGGCCGGCTCGAGGACATCTTCCGGGAGATCCAGGCGGGCGAGACGGCCACGCTGAAACTCATCGTGAAGGCCGACATGAACGGTTCGCTGGAAGCGGTCATCGACGCCCTCCGGAAGATCGAACGCGACGACGTGAAAATGGCCTTCGTACACCGGGCCGTCGGGGCCATCTCCGAGAACGACATCCAGCTGGCGGCAACCGCCGGTGCCACGATCATCGGCTTCAACGTCCGGCCGGATCGCAAGGCCCGGGCGCTGGCCGACGTCGAGCAGGTGGAGATCCGCAACTACGAGGTGATCTACCAGATCATCGATGACGTCCAGGCTGCACTGCTGGGCATGCTGGCTCCCAGCTACGAGGAGCACGTCAGCGGCGAGGCCGAGGTGCGCGAGGTGTTCCGGATCCGCGGTGTGGGAGCGGTGGCGGGCTGCTACGTGCAGCACGGCGTCATCGCCCGGGGTTCCAAGGTGCGCTTCCTGCGCGACGGCACCGTCATCTGGAAGGGCGAGATCCGCTCGCTCCGGCGATTCAAGGACGATGTGGCCGAGGTGCGGGCCGGCTTCGAGTGCGGCGTCGGCCTGTCCAACTTCCAGGACCTGAAGTCGGGCGACATCATCGAAACCTATGAGGAGCGCGAGGTCCTCCCCACCTAGCTCGGCGGGAGTTCGGCGTGACCGGAGCGGCTGTGGCGGCGATGATCCTGGACGTTCGCCTACCCGGGTGCCGATCGCTGAAGGAGAAGCGATCAGTGCTTCGCCCCATCCTCGAGAGGTTGCAGCGGCGGTTCGGGGTGTCGGTCGCCGAGGTTGATCATCAGGACCTGTGGCAGCGGGCCGGAGTGGGCGTGGCCGCGGTCAGCGGCTCGACAGCGGTGCTGGGGAGTCTCCTGGACGACGTGGAGCGTTTCGTGTGGGCGCAGGCCGACGTCGAGGTGATCGAGGCGCGCCGCTTCTGGCTGGAGACCGACTGAGATGTCCACCCGGCGGCGCGGGTTCGAGCGGGGGGACCGGCTGGGCGAACTGCTGCGAGAGATCCTGGCGGAGGAACTGGCCCGCATCGGCGACGATCGGCTGGCGTTCGTGACCATCACCGGGGTGGAGGTGGACCGCGACCTGGCGTACGCCGACGTGTATTTCTCCACGGTGGATCTGGACCACGAGACCGAGGCGGCTGCGGCGGGGATCCTGGGGCGCCACCGGCGCCGGCTCCAATCGGCGGTGGGCCGTCAGGCGCGCCTGCGCCGGGTGCCCTCCCTGCGATTCCACCCCGACGAGGGCATGCACGCGGGGGCCAGGGTGGAGGAGATCCTGCGCAGTCTGCGCGGCGAGGACGGTGGGGAGTCGGAGTCCCCGCCGGACTCTGCCGGTGAGGGCCCCGCGCGGTGAACGGCCCGGGCGTTCATCGCGACGGGTTCGCGGTGATCGACAAGGAGCCCGGATGCACCTCCCACGACGTGGTGGCGCGGGCGCGGCGCCTGCTCGGCATCCGCAAGGTGGGTCACGGCGGCACGCTCGACCCCGACGCCACCGGTGTACTGATCCTCGGTGTCGGGCGAGCCACCCGCCTGCTTCGCTACGTCACCGCACTCGGCAAGACGTACGAGGCCACGGTGGTCTTCGGCGTCGCCACCGACACGCTCGACGCCGCCGGCAGCGTCGTTGCGACCTGGGACATGTCCGACCTCACCGAGGCCCGCGCCCGGGCGGCGGCTGCCGCGTTCGTGGGCGAGATCCAGCAGGTCCCGCCGATGGTGTCCGCGGTGAAGGTGGGCGGGCGACGCCTCCACGAACTGGCGCGGGAAGGCCGGACCGTGCCCCGTGAGCCCCGGACGGTCCACGTCGAGAGCCTGGAGGTGACCGGTTTCGGCGGTGGGGACCGGCCCTGGGCCAAGGTGACGGTGGCCTGCTCATCGGGGACCTACGTGCGGACACTGGCCGCCGATTGGGGTGCCGCGCTGGGCGGTGGGGCGCATCTTGTGGCGCTGCGGAGGACCGCCGTCGGATCGTTCACGGTGGCCGAGTCGCGCCCCCTGGAGCAGTTGGAGTTGCTGGCGCCGGCGGCAGGCGTTCGGGACTACGCCACACTGACGGTGCCCGGGACGGGCGCCCTGGCGGTTACCCAGGGCCGGCGCCTACCGGCGACCGGGTTGGTGGGGGACGGCCCGTGGGCGGTGCTCGACGAGTCCGGATCGCTCCTGGCGATGTGCGAGCGCCGCGGCGAAACGCTCCAGCCGGTGGTCGTTCTGGCGCAGCAGATCCGGCCGGAGGGGCCCGGCGCGGCCGGTGGTGGAGCGGGGGCACCGGACCGGTAACCTTGTCGGTGCAACGCAGAGACGAACACGCGGAATCACACGCAAGACTTGGAATCGGTCCGTAACAGTGCGGACCGCCGGGGATGATGGCCGAACACCTGCCTCCGAAGGCCGACACGATCGCGAAACACCGTCGGCACGACGCCGACGTGGGCTCCACCGAGGTTCAGGTGGCGCTGCTCACGGATCGCATCAGTCACCTGACCGAGCATCTGAAGGCGCACAAGAAGGACCACCACAGCCGTCGTGGTCTTCTGATGCTGGTCGGTCGCCGCCGGCGACTGCTGGACTATCTCCGTAACCAGGACATCGAGCGCTACCGGGCGCTGATCGGCAACCTCGGCCTGCGTCGCTGACAAACACAGATTCTTCACGCAGGCACAACTCGAGAACACCCCGGCTGAGGCCGTTACGTGGTGGTTCGAGAAGCTTCGCCCCGTCACGGGGTGACAGCGGGTGGCTGCGGGGATCGATTGAAAGGAACTACTCATGAACGACACGATCAGTGTCTCCGGGCCGATTGGCGGAACCGACGACAAGCAAATGACTCTGGAGACCGGCCGCCTGGCCTCCCTGGCCGGAGGTGCCGTGCTCGCCCGGCTCGGGCGCACCGAGGTCCTCGTCACCGCCACAGCCTCCGACAGCGTGCGGGAGGGCATCAACTTCTTCCCGCTGACCGTCGACATCGAGGAGCGCATGTTCTCCGCCGGGAAGATCCCGGGCTCCTTCTTCCGCCGCGAGGGTCGAGCCAGCGAGCAGGCCACCCTGGCGTGCCGTCTCATCGACCGGCCGCTGCGGCCCGCCTTCCCTGACGGGTTCCGCAACGACGTGCATGTCGTCGGACTCGTGTTGGGCGCCGACCAGCAGAACCCCTACGACGTGCTGACCCTCAACGCGGCCTCGGCCGCCCTGGGGATTTCGGGCATTCCCTTCGGTGGGCCCATCGGTGCCGTGCGCATCGGCTACACCGCCGACGGCCAGTGGATCCCGCATCCCACCTATGCCGAGGCCGACGGCTGCACCTTCGAGATGGTCGTCGCCGGGCGGGTCCTCGCCGACGGCGACGTCGCGGTGATGATGGTCGAGGCTGCCGGAACACCCGGCTCGGTCGGCCACTACGAGGCCGGTGCTCCGAAGGTCGACGAGGCGGTCCTGGCCGACGGCCTCGAGGCCTCCAAACGTTGGATCTCCGAGGCGGTCGCGCTGCAGCGCCGTCTCATCGCCACCGCGGGCGTCAAGCCCACGATGGAGTACGAACTCGTCGTCGACTACAGCGACGAGGTGGCCGAGGCGGTTGCCGAGATCGGCCGCGACCAACTCGCCGAAGCGCAGCTGATCGCCGACAAGGCCGACCGCCTCGCCGCCGAGCGCAGTGCCGCCGACTCGATCATCGCAGCCGTGACCGAACGGTTCGAGGGCGTCGACGGTGTGGCGCAGCAGGCCAAGTCGGCCGCTCGCTCGCTCTCCAAGTCCATCGTGCGCGAGCGCATCCTCGCCGACGGCCTCCGCATCGACGGCAGGGGCACCAGCGACCTGCGTCCCGTGTCCGCTGAGGTGGGTGTCATCGCCATGACCCACGGCTCGGGACTGTTCCAGCGCGGCGAGACGCAGGTCCTCAACGTCACCACGCTCGGCACCCAGCGCATGGACCAGATCGTGGACGGCATCGACCCCACCGAGCGCAAGCGCTACCTGCACCACTACAACTTCCCGCCGTTCAGCACCGGCGAGGCCGGCTTCATGCGCGGGCCACGCCGGCGGGAGGTCGGCCACGGGGCACTCGCCGAGAAGGCACTGCTGCCCGTCGTTCCGGGCATCGAAGAGTTCCCGTACACCATCCGGCTGGTCTCCGAGGTGCTGTCCTCCAACGGCTCCTCGTCCATGGCCTCGGTGTGCGGCTCGAGCCTCTCGCTCATGGACGCGGGCGTTCCCATCAAGGCGCCGGTGGCGGGAATCGCCATGGGGCTCATCAACGAGGGTGACCGCTACGTGGCACTCACCGACATCCTCGGCGCCGAGGATGCCTTCGGTGACATGGACTTCAAGGTGGCGGGCACCGACGAATACGTCACGGCGCTGCAGCTCGACACCAAGATCGACGGGATCCCCGCCACGGTGCTGTCCTCGGCCCTGGAACAGGCCCGCGAGGCGCGGTTGCAGATCCTGGAGGTCATGCGCGGAGCCATCGACGCCCCGCGTGACGACGTCGGCGAGACCGCTCCCAAGATCGTGACCTTCGAGATCCCCACCGACAAGATTGGCGAGGTCATCGGCCCCAAGGGCAAGGTCATCAACGCCCTGCAGGACGAGACCGGCGCCGACATCATGGTCGACGAGGACGCCACTGGTGCCAGGGTCTCTGTTGCCGCCGCCGACCGTGCCGCGGTCGCCACCGCCGAGGAGCGAATCCGGGCGATCGTGTTCCCACCCGACGTCGAGATCGGAGCGGTCTACACGGGCCGGGTCGTCAACATCACCGGTTTCGGGGCGTTCGTGAACATCCTGCCGGGACGTGACGGGCTGGTCCACATCTCGAAGCTGGGCGGCGGGCGCCGCCTCGACCGGGTCGAGGAGGTGCTGGCGCTCGAGGACGAGATCACCGTGCGGGTGGACTCCGTGGACGGCAACAACCGCATCAGCCTGCTTCCCGTCGGCGACGACGATGACGGCGGCGACCGAGGCGGTGGGCGCCCCGCCCGCGATTCCTCCGATCGTCGCTCGTCGGATCGTCGCGACGGCGGCCGCGGCGGCCGCGACGGTGGCCGTGACGGTGGCCGGGACCGGGACCGGGACCGGGATCGGGACCGGGGCCGTGACGGTGGCCGCGACGGTGGCCGTGACGGTGGCCGTGATCGGGACCGGGGCCGCGACGGCGGCCGCGACCGGGGCCGTGACGGTGGCCGTGATCGGGACCGGGGCCGCGACAGCGACCGCGGCGGCCGTGACGGTGGTCGCGACCGTCAATCGTCGCGGTCGGACCGCTCCTCATCCGAGGCCACCTCCGGGATCGAGGAAGTTTCCTTCGCCGAGGAGTTCGACCGGGTGGTCGCCTCCGATTTCGGTGATCTGGGTCCCGCCGATTCGCCGGGACGCCCCCGCCGCCGGCGGAACTGACCCCATCGGATCGGCTTTGCGCACCGGGGGCCGCGTTCGTTCGCAGCGACCTCGGTGGCCAAGTGCCGGCGGGACACGCCCGGGTGGAGCGGTCCCGCATCTCGGCCCGTGCACGACCGGACACACGGCGTCACCGGAATCCTCGCACCGCCCGAATAGGGTGACGGCGTGATCCGGGTCGGCGTTCTGGGTGCCGCCGGGCGCATGGGGCGCACGGTGTGCGCGGCTGTAGCGGCCGCGGAGGACATGCAACTCGTCGCTGCGATGGATCCCGCCGCGGCCGGTGCGACCGTGGCCGAACTGCTCGGCGACGGCGGCGGCGCCGACCCCGATCGTGTGCTGGTCACCGCCTCGCCCAATTCACTGGCCGAGGCCGGAACCGAAGTCGCCGTGGACTTCACCGTGCTGGAGTCCGCCCGGGAGAACCTGGCCCGCCTCGCTGCCGACGGGGTTCACGCCGTGGTTGGCACGACCGGCTTCAGTGCCGAGGACCTGGCGCACATCGCTGGCTTGTTCGAGCACAGCAACTGCATCATCGCCCCCAATTTCGCCCTCTCGGCGGTGTTGATGATGCGCTTCGCCGAGCTGGCGGCCCCGCTTTTCGAGAGCGCCGAGGTAATCGAGCTGCACCACGACGCCAAGGTGGACGCCCCATCGGGCACCGCCATGATGACCGCCGAACGCATGGCCGCCGCCTCGGCGGAATGGAACCCCGACCCGACCCGCACCGAGCTGCTCCCCGGCGCCCGCGGCGGCCTCGGTCCCGCGGGGATACGGGTGCACTCGGTGCGCCTGGCAGGCCTGGTGGCCCACCAGGAGGTCATCCTGGGTGCGCAGGGCCAGACCCTCACGATCCGGGCGGACTCCTACGACCGCTCCTCGTTCATGCCGGGAACGCTCC